>Ga0207671_10004943_pt1 | contig 12503 bp, 8 predicted proteins | sample KBSC24metaG_FD_184352 | JGI IMG/M metagenome (GOLD analysis project Ga0207671, IMG submission 184352) | Corn rhizosphere microbial communities from Kellogg Biological Station, Michigan, USA - KBS C2-4 metaG (SPAdes) (version 2) | ecosystem: Host-associated > Plants > Roots > Rhizosphere > Soil... | reverse complement strand
TATTCAACACGCCTGTACTTTTACCTTAACCGCAACTGCATAGCATGAGCACCATATGCCGGATTCCTGGCAAATGAGGGAGAGAATGCGGCCCTTGATCCGATGAGCGGAGAAGTGTTTATCCGCGTCTACCCGCGGTTGATGAAGATGTAAGGTACTGTCTTTCTATAAAGAGATCATAACCTGCCTGCACCCGCATCCAGTACTCGGCAGGAATGTCCAATAATTTCTCCAGCTTCAGGGCAGTCGCAGCGCTGACATGCCTTTTGCCGCGCAGTAGCTCGCTGAGATGCCCGGGTTTTATCCCCAACAAGGCAGCAAAGGCTGTTTTCTTTATTTCCCGGGCTTCCAATTCATCCTGTAAAATATCGCCGGGATGTAAAGCAACATCAGTTTGTATCTCTTTATTATGAGAATTAAGTATTTTATAATTATGTTGCTTCATAAAAAAATTTGTGATTATTGATAATGATTCGTGAGATCATGTATGACAAGAATTTCTGAAACCGTAACAACATCATACTTATCGATGGTCAAAAGCAGTCTGTAACTATAATCCACTCTCACCGAATAAAAACCTTTCAAATCTCCCTTTAATGCCTCGAAATTCAGCCCTCTCTGACTTTTGATCTCCTTAAGATTATCTGCATATTTTAATTTCAGGATAGTCTTCTTAAACTTAACGATAACCTCACTGCTATACCTGGGCTTACCGGATATAGGTTTACCTTCAAAAATTTTTTCCAGATAAGCATTCTTAAATTGTATCAACATTGAACAAAGGTCCAATATGATAAAATGCGTTTCCGAAAAACCTTTTACCAAAAATAGGTAAATCCCATCGATTTACCAAATAATGGTAATTTTCCATATCAATACCCCAAAACGTATTTCTTCGCGTGGAGCATCGTTAAAAGCTCCCTCTTATCTTACGATAAGTGTAATCCTTGACGGTGTTCCCATTTAGTTCATTCTCGATATCTTACGACCTCACTAAAAAACTTTACCATGAAAAAGATCAAGCTTATTTTTCTGTCAACAGCAGTCATCTTAGCCACCGTCGGCGCTTTTGCTACCCGCCCGACAAAGCACGCCCACAAACAATCGTTGTATTATCACGATCCGTTTACCGGAAGTTTCAATCCTGTTTCAGGAGGGTATTATTGCACGACGTCCTACGACACCTGCACGTATTATCTGGACAATGGAAGATATTATCCCAATGATCTGGGCTCTTACCATGGACAGTGATCATTGCTAACCGTTTCAAAGGGGCCTTACAAAAGGCCCTATTTTTTTGCGAGCTTCTCTTCTGCCGTACCATCCCTTCATACGCTTCATGCATGCCATCATCGACACATTTCAATATATCACTGAAACTCTCGCCAGCAAAGGGTTATGTGCATAACTTAGTGTATAATGGGTGCATAACGAAAGCAAAAAAAATTTGGAAACGGGCTATCCAATGTCGTATCTTAGATATAACAATTGAAATGCAGAAATCAATAAAACGAAAGAAAGCAAATCAATTTGAGAAGTGGAAATCTGTAAAAAGATAGAAACAACTCACAGGAGCATCGGGTCAGTAAGTACAACAACGAAAGTTGAAATACCGAAAAAGACTTGATGCTTCTTTATTTATTTTACCTTCTTCTTTACTCTTCCCCTCATTCTCCACAGATGCCTGATCCCCATTGTCCAGAATAAAAGCTGGGCGCCTATAAAAATCACCATCACCATAAAAGCCAGTATCGCTAATGGCCCAAGAGCCAACATGCTTGTCAGCTCGGTCAGCAGCTCCCCGAAGCCAGGCTTCTCAGCCACCTGGTTATTTGAGCCCGCCAACAAGTGAAGGATAAATGCTATCACCAGCCAACAAACAATTGTAATTATCACATGGAACCAGCTACCGAAGCTCGGAAAATGCAGCGCATCCTGCCGTAGCCATACATGCAGCAGCCAGGAACCTATCAGCACCAATGTCGACCACCCAAATGGCATTACCGGCAGCACCAGGAGCAACAATAGCTCCGGCAGCCGAAAAAGATCTCCAAAAGAAGTCTTGCGCATATCCAGAAAGATAGTAATTAATTCTGTTACACCCTTCGTATCAAAACCGGACAGTCCACCCAAGGCCATCCCATCCCAACACTCTAATTATCAATATCCTGCCACTCCGGCACCCTTTTCGCCGCCAGCATCCCATAACCAGCCATTTCCATGCTTAAGAACTATTTTCGCATCGCCTGGCGCAACCTCCTGAAGAACAGGACCTCCTCCATTATCAACATCGTCGGCCTCGCCACCGGCATGGCCATCGCCCTGATCATCGGTCTGTGGATCGTCGACGAGCTCTCCTTCGACCACTATCACACCCGTCACAGCCGCATCGCACAAGGCATGTGTATCCAAACCGCCCAGGGCGAAACCTATGTCGACGTCACCATCTCCATGGCCATTGGGCAAGCCTTCCGTACCCAGTATAAAGACCTGTTTAAAAGCACAGCCCTCATGTGCGGAGAAGGCGATGTGCTAGTCGGCTCCAGTGAGAAAAAATTATACGCCCGCAGCATCTGGGCCCAGAAAGAGCTGCCCGAAATGTTCACCTTCCATATGCTGAGCGGTTCCATTGCCGCCGCCGAAGACCCCTCCACCGTGCTCATCGCTCAGTCCCTGGCCACCAGCCTGTTCGGCAACGACGATCCCACCGGTAAAAACATCCAGGTCGACAGCAAGCTGCAATTCAAGGTGGGCGGCGTCTATGACGACCTCCCCCGGAACACTACTTTTTACAATATCAAGCTCATCTTGCCCTGGTACAATAAGGCCAATAATTACCACAATACCAATACTAACTGGGACGACCATAATGGGCACTTATTCGTCCAGCTCGCCGATGGTATCACCGCCGAACAGGCCAGCGCCCGTATAAAAAATCTACCTACCTCGCATATCAAAGGCTGGCTGGAAGAAGCCATGGTTTACCCCCTTGACAAAGCCTATCTCTATAATGAATTCAAAAACGGCAAGCCGGCCGGCGGACGCATCCAGTTCGTGTGGCTCTTCGGCATCATCGGGACCTTTGTCCTGCTGTTGGCCTGTATTAACTTCATGAACCTCTCTACTGCCCGCAGCGAGAAAAGGGCCAAAGAGGTTGGGATACGCAAGACCCTCGGATCATTAAAACAACAGCTCATCGCTCAATTTCTCAGCGAGTCTGTCCTCGTGGCGGTGCTGGCCTTCCTGCTGACCCTGGTGCTGACAACAGCATCCCTTCCTTTCTTCAATTCAGTAGCGGCAAAAACAATGGTCATGCCCTGGTCCAACGGTTGGTTCTGGCTTCTCACCATCGGCTTTGTTCTTTTCACCGGCATCCTGGCCGGCAGCTATCCCGCTTTCTACCTGTCCCGCTTTGACCCCGTTCAGGTGCTCAAAGGCACTTTCCGGGCAGGACGATATGCCTCCCTGCCGAGAAAAGCCCTGGTAGTACTGCAATTCACCGTATCCCTGACGCTCATCATCGGGACGGTGATCGTCTTCCGCCAGATAAGCTATGCAAAAGATCGTCCCGTCGGTTATTCCCGTGAAGGACTGGTCAGTGTATATATGTACACGTCCAACTTATATGATCATTACGATGCCATCCGGCAGGACCTGCTGCAAAAAGGAGTGGTATCCGACGTCGCCTCCTCTTCCATGAAACCCACTAACTTTAACAACAATAACGGACTCGACTGGCGCGGAAAAAGACCCGACCAGGAAGCCGTCTTCTTCCGCAATGTCAACGTGACCCGTGACTTTGGCAAGACGGTGGGATGGCATGTTATCCAGGGTCGGGACTTCAGCCGGGATTTCCCAACAGACTCCAGCGGACTGATCCTCAATGCTGCTGCCGCCAAGGTCATCGGTATCCCCAACCCCGTCGGCGAGACCATGAAATTCTCGGGGAAAAATTATACCGTCGTCGGTGTAGTGGACGATATGGTCACCAACTCTCCTTATGAAAAGATCGAACCCGCTATTTTCCTGGGCGACGGCTACCATGACTTTATCATCGCCCGCATCCGTCCCGGCCTCTCTACCAGGCAGGCACTGGCAGGCATGGAGACGGTGTTTAAAAAATACAATCCGGGCAATCCTTTTGTATACAACTTTATCGATGATGAATATGCAAGTAAATTCAAGGAAGAACAACGCATCGGCGAGCTGGCCTCCGTCTTTACTACCCTGGCCATCTTTATCTCCTGCATCGGTCTCTTCGGACTGGCATCCTTTGTGGCTGAACAGCGTACCAAAGAGATCGGCGTTCGCAAAGTCTTGGGCGCAAGCATCCTTACCCTCTGGAGCCTCTTGTCCAAAGACTTTGTCAAGCTGGTGATCATCTCTTTCTGTATCGCCATGCCGCTGGCCTATTATGGAATGGACAAATGGCTGCAAGGCTATGCTTATCGCACGCCCCTCTCCTGGTGGATCTTTGCGGCGTCTGGTATCGGTCTTCTCATCATCACCTTGTTCACCGTGAGCTACCAGTCGCTGCGGGCCGCGGGCATGAACCCGTCGAAAAGCCTGCGCACCGAATAACCCGAACTCAGCAAAAAAAACCACCTATGCTTAAAAGTTATCTCACTGTCGCCTGGCGCAACATTATCCGTCACAAAGAGTTCGCTGCCATCAATGTCCTTGGCCTCGCCCTGGGTATCACCTGCTGCCTCTTTATCTTCCTTTGGGTAAAAGACGAGAGAGGTATCGATAATTTTCACCACAACGGGAAGGACCTGTACACCATCTACCAGACCATTACGGCGAACGGCAATGCCACAGGAACGTACACCACCCCCAGCCGTTATGACAGCGCTGTTCACTTCCTGCTGGATAATATAAAGGCGTCTGTGCCCGATATCAAATACGCAGCCCTCTACATTCCCGGCTATATATTGCCGTGGGGGCATGCAGAGACATTCCAGGTGGGAGACAAGATCATAAAGCTGGAGGGCTCGCGCGCCGGCGAAGATTTTTTCAACATGTTCAGTTTTCCGCTGCTGGAAGGTACTCCCACAGCTGCCCTGAAAGATATTCACTGCATCGCCATTTCCCGGAAAATGGCCGGCTTATTCTTTGGCAGTCCTCATGCCGCGATGGGAAAGCCCCTGCGATTTGAGAATAACATCAATTTTACGGTCGCTGCCGTCTTCGAGGATCTTCCCACGAATACTTCTTTCAAATTCGATTACCTCATCAGTTGGGACGCCCAAAAAAGCCTGAACATAGACGGACCGTCCAATGACATCCGCTCCTATATCCAGCTGTCGCCCGACGCCAATCCGCAAACAGCCGAGGCCAATATCAATCGTCATTTACAGGCGCAATTCGGTATGCCGGACAAGGCGGTCATTGTTCACGTGGGTCTTCAACCGCTCGGGGACCAATATCTTCACAATGTCTTTGTCAACGGCAAACCCCAGGAAGGCCGCATCCAGTATGTACGCATATTCAGCAGCGTGGCCATCTTTATCCTGCTTATTGCCTGTATCAATTTTATGAACCTGGCAACGGCCCGGTCAGTACGAAGGGCAAAAGAAGTTGGTTTACGCAAGGTCGTAGGCTCCACCCGCGCTCATCTCATCGGACAGTTCTTTGGAGAATCCATGCTCTTTGCAGTCCTGGCCATGGCAGCCTCGATACTATTGCTCTTCCTGCTCCTGCCCGCCTTCAATCATTTTACAGATAAACAGATCATCCTTCCTCTGACCCAGCTCACCTTCTGGGCGACTTTGCTGGGTATCACCCTTGTCACAGGTCTTATTGCCGGCAGCTATCCCGCCCTTTATCTTTCCTCTCTGCAACCCATCCGGACGTTGAAGGGTATCTTCCGGTTCACCACCGGCGCCATCTGGTTCCGGAAAGGACTTACTATCTTCCAATTCGTATTGAGCATCGTGTTCCTCATCGCCACCATCGTCATCGTAAGACAAACCCGTTACGTACAAAATACCAATTTGGGCTACGACCGGGACAACCTAATCTATATCCGGATCGAAGGACAGCTGTCGAAACCGGATAAATACCGGCTGTTCAAACAACAGGCCTCCGTCATGCCGGGCATCAGGATCATCGATCGCAGCACCGAAACCCCGCATTCCATGGATTTCGTGATAGACGATGCCATCAAATGGGAAGGCAAGGGAAAGAACGACCATGTAGGGTTCAAGCCCGCCAGTGTCGGATTCGACTTTGTCAGGCTCATGGATCTAAAAACCGTCCAGGGACGATCATTCTCTCCACTGAACGCCACCGATTCCGCAGACGCCTTTATGGTCAATGAAGAGGCCGTACGGCGAATGGGTATGAAAGATCCCATCGGAAAATGGGTATCGGCCTGGAAAAAGAAAGGACATATCATCGGCATATTGAAAGACTATCACACCGGTAGCCTCCACGAACCCATCAAACCCGTCATCCTGGATGTAAAGGAATATGAATACTTTGGCGTGATCATGATCCGCACCTATCCCGGGCAAACACCGCAAGCCCTTGCCAGCCTGGAAAAAGTGTATAAGGAAATGAATCCGGGCTATGCCTTTGCCTATCAGTTCGTGGATGAAGAATATAAAAAGATGTATGCTACTGAGCAGATCACGTCCCGGCTCTCCATATTATTTGCCGTCCTGGCCATTCTCATTTCCTGCCTCGGCCTCCTGGGCCTGGTCATGTTTGCAGCGGAGCAGCGCGTTAAGGAGATCGGCATCCGCAAGGTGTTGGGCGCTTCACTTGGCCAGATCGTCTCGCTGTTTGCAAAGGACTTTCTACAGCTGGTGCTTATCGCATTCCTGATTGCCGGTCCGCTTGCCTGGTACACCATGAATTCCTGGCTGCATGACTTTGCCTACAGGATCGCCATCTCCTGGTGGATCTTTGCGCTGGCCGGCATCTCCGCATTGCTGATAGCTTTGCTGACAGTAAGCCACCAGGCATTAAGAGCGGCAACAGCCAATCCGGTGAAGAGCCTTAGGTCGGAGTGATCGCCCTCTGGCCACCCCTGAAAAAGTCAGAATGATCAGGCAGCCGGCCCACGTCCGGAAAAGAAAAATATCGCATCTTAATTAATCATTATGCGTGAAAAAACGTTATATTTAACCAACGGGATAACATAGCTTGTATTGACCCTCCTGTGCAGCCAAATCACATTAAGGAATCTCACGAAAAATTTCACCGATGAGATGCAATAACTGCGGATTTGAGAATGCCAGTGATGCCACCCATTGCATCAAATGCAATATGGCGCTGGATAGGACAGCGGTCAAACAAGCGGTCATCCCTACCCGGCAGGAAGCTCCCTATGCAGGCACTATTGCAGACAGCCAACTGTCCAGGCTGACACCACCACCACCCGGCAATACGCCTGTCTCATTGATCCAGTGTCCACACCCCGATTGCGGCTATCCTTATTCCAGCGAGCTTAAAGTCTGCCCCCGTTGCCAGCGACCTGCTGCTACAGCCGCCCGACCTTCCACAAGCACCATCGACCCATACCGTATCAAAATCACCACAGAAACGCCTCCCGCACCCCCTGTTTGCCACCTGCTACCAGTGACCAAAGCAGGTGAGCAGATAGAGACAGCGCCTAAAAAGCTGTCCTTTACCTATCAACACCAGTCTATCGAGCTCAACCGCGATAACCTGGACCCCGGCAACCCCAGCATTACCGGAAAAGTACAGGCAGAGTTGACCTTCGAAGACGGCGCCTGGCAGCTGAAAGACAAAAGCGAGCTGCAAACGACCTTTTTACTGGCTTCGGAACCTACTCCCCTGAAAGATGGCGATATCCTATTGCTGGGCGACCGGAAGTTCATATTCAGCATCACCCCTAACCAATGAATATCCATCAGTTACAAACAGCCGCGCTGTTCGGCAGCTATGAAACCCCCAGAAGGTTCATGGCTGCGAAAGGGGACGTTATTGACGGATACGAGGTATTGGATCAACTGGGAGAAGGCACTTTCGGCGCCGTCTACAAGGTCCGTAGCGGGCAGGACGACACTTACGCCCTGAAAGTGATCAAGCTTTGGGAGATTGCCTTTGAAAAGGAAAGACGGGCCATCATCAGCCGCTTTGTCCGCGAATTCGAGATCGCCTCCACACCCTCCCAATACCTGGTTAAAAGCTATGGATATGGCAAAATAGCAGGCAACCCCTATATTACCATGGAATACTGTGCCGGCGGCTCGCTGGGAGCGTGGGTCGGCAGGTTCGGCCGGCACCCCGGTTATAACCACCTTGCCTACCAGGTACTGTTGGGACTGCGCGAGCTGCATGCCAAAGGCTATTTCCACCGGGACATCAAGCCTCAAAACATTCTTCTGAAGGACAGCGACACGGCCCTGCTGACGGATTTCGGCATCGCAGGACAAAAGAACAACAGGCTCACCGTCACCAATATATTCGGAAAAGTCGAACAGATATTCGGCACCTGGGCCTATCTGGCCCCGGAACAGGCCAACAATAAAGTGGCATTCAAAGCCCTGGATGCCGTTACGGATATTTTTTCATTCGGCGTGATGATGTTCGAGCTCTTTGCAGGCCAGTATCCATTTCCTCCCTATAAGATCGATAGCGAACAAGACCTGGTAAACTACCTGGAGAACGCAAGGAAAGGGTTGTATACCAACATCAGCCGGCTGCAGCACCTTCTCCCGGACCCATGGACAGCCATCCTTCACGCCTGCCTGGATCCGGACTACCAGCATAAAAGGATCAATAACGTCAATAGTATCCTGCAAATGCTGGGATACACACCCGACAAGGAAACCATCCCACCTTATCACCCCGCATCGAGCACCCTTGGCCTGCAGATCACCTATGGAGAGGATATGCACCGGGTGTTTAATCTCAACCGGCTGCTGCAGAATGCCACCGGCCAGCATATCCTGACACTGGGCCGCAAAGACCCTTCCGTAACCAATCACATCGAGATCACGGAAAACCAGACTGCCTATATATCACGGCGACATGCCACCATAGAAAGATGGACCGAGCCCGCCTGCTGGACTATCCGGGACGGACAATGGACAGGAGGGGAATGGAAAGCCTCCATGAACCATGTGTACGTGAACTCCCGGCGTATCGACCAGGGCGGCTCCCGGATAAAGCCCGGCGATATCATTACACTGGGAGATACGGTCCTCAAAGTGGTACTTATCAGTCATCCTTCGGAAAACCAGGAATAACCGGATAACAACCGGTGACCGTACCAAAGCCCGGAAACACTGCCTCTACATTGATAAAAAAAAAGAAGCTATGTCTACTACCATCCTACAACCCACAGCTACGGAAAGGTTTTCCAGGTCCATCGGCGGCACCCTGAAGTCCGTCATGAACGCAGGCTCCCGGACCTACTTTATCCTGGAGCACAAGACAAATACGGAAAAACACCCGATGGGGCAAAGCTCCCCCTTCATAGGCGACTATATTGAGCTGGGACGGGGTAATAAATATGCCGTCAACTTCGGCGAAGACTGCCCCACCGTCAGCCGCCCTCACGCCGCTATCCTCCGCAAGGATAACGGATGGGTGATAAAACCCCTGTCCAAAACGAACCCCACGCTGGTGAACGGCGCACGCATCGCCGATGAGGTACCGCTGCACAACGGGGATGAGATCCAACTCTCGCTGAACGGTCCCCGCCTGTCCTTCCTGACCCCGGCCAATAATAAGGTCGGCACGATGGGCATGACCATCCGCATGAAAGCATTCATGAAAGAAGCCGTCCGCCCCTACAGGAAAGCCCTCAGCCTGGTCACCCTGGTCTTTCTTCTCATTATAGCAGGACTGGTCTATTACGGACAGCAAAAAAGCACTCAATTTTCCAGACTTTTCAAGGATCAGCAGGATATCAACCAGCGCCTGGCAGACAGCCTTAAAATGGCCAACACCGAGAACGCTAAGATCAACCGGAGTCTTGTCCAGCTCACCAAAAAGCTGGACAAGGTCGAAAAGACAGGCACAGGGTCGGCGACCAACAACCAAACGGTCTCCTCAACTACCAGCGCCCTGAAAAGCGTGATACCGAATGTGTATTATATTCTCACCGAAAAAGCAGTGTTCACCATCGGCAGTCAAACAAAAGAAGTGGATTTCAAGATCAGCGGCACAGGGTTCCTGTTGACCGATGGCCGGTTCGTCACCGCCCGTCACGTGGTGAACCCCTGGTCTTTCGTACGCCCTTCCTCGGACGATGAGACCAGTAAGACGGAAGTGCTATTGAACCTGGTGGCCAACAATGGTGGAAGAGTAGTACTATATATGACGGCCTTTTCGCCCGACGGCTCCAAATTCAGCCTTACCAGCGAGAATTTTACCCTGGACGGCAGCCAGGATGCGAAGAAATCCAAGACGGATGAAGAAGGCAACACCTATGTCTTCTCGCAGGCATCCCTGAAAGACGGTACCGACTGGGCCTATGCGAAGACCAACATGCAGGGAAAGATCGAGTACGATGAACAGGCATCGACGAAAATGGAGCCCGCCACCCGCCTGTATATACTGGGCTATCCCTTCGGGATCGGGGTTAACAGCGCCTCTGATATCAATCCCACGTACAATGAATGCCAGGTGTCCCGCGAAGGACTGGATAATGGCGTGATCGATATTTCCGGCAGGGGATTCGACCAGGGCAATTCCGGCGGCCCCGTTTTCATCCTTTCCAATGACAAGTATCTGGCCGTAGGCATCGTATCTGCGGAAGTCGGCAACCAGGGTTTTCTGACGCCTATCAACAGCATCCGGTGAAAATTTAAAATCAATCACATGAACCGTACATGCATAATCATCCTGCTGGCGATGCTGACAATGTCCCTGCCCCTGGCTGCACAAACGAATCTTCCGGGCGACGCTTCCTTTTTATCCGGCGATCAAAAGCTGGTGCGAATGGCCATCGACAGCTCGCTCTGTATCCTGCGCCAGGAATATACCCTCACCAATCGCAGCGGTAATGAATATGGCCGCAACGGAAAGGGCTATTTTGGAAAAGCTTATACCATCGGGGTACTGGCCAGCAACAGGATATGGACAGACAGCCGCATCCGCCGGCCCTGGGACATGGATGGCAGCTACGACAAGTTCAGGTCTATCGATTCCATCAAGCCCCGTTTGTCCGGGACCTATGCGCGGCAGGTAGTGAGATCCGCATATACGGCAGTGAAAGAAGACACCTCCTCCAGGAATACCGACAGCGCCCTCGCTGTTTATCAATCGCCAGACACGTTGCAAAACATTACGCTTGTCAACAATTACCAGGATCGTGGGGGCTGGCTGGCCATCGTGGCAAGCGAAGGGCCGGTGAGCGTCAATGACACCCTGCCCGTCAGCTATACGATCTACAAGGCCCAGCCGCAGTTTGCAACTCCCGGCGCAACAAAGACCTATATCAAGGATATTCCTGTTAAAGAGAACGTCTTAGGAGGGATCTATTTCATCAGCATGATCCGGCTGGGGAAGATCACATTCGCTGCCGCCGGCGTCCTGGGAAAAGACAAGAAGGGCTGGTATATACAGCTGTTCCCTACTGGCAATTCAAATAACCCACGCTAATTCATATGTTATGGCGGAAAAAAAATTAATGCTGGAGATGGTAGCCAGGACGGATACGGGCCGGGAAAGAGCCATCAACGAGGACAATTTCCTGGGGACCGCCGACTACAGGAGTGCCGACTGGTTCCTTCCCGCGGAACCTTATCCGGACGCAGGATCGATCATGGTGGTGGCCGACGGCATGGGCGGGCTGAACGCGGGGGAAGTGGCTTCCCGGATCACCGTGGACAGCGTCAGGGAATACCTGCAACAGTACGACAAGCTGCCAACCTCGGACGATACCGCCAGGAACATGCTGTCGAAAGCGATCTCATACGCCCACAAAAAAGTGATAGCGTACAGCACCGAACATGGCGAAACACAAGGCATGGGTTCCACAGTCGTCATCGGGCTGATAGCGCATAAGAAGATCCATTTTTGCTGGAGCGGCGACAGCCGGGGATATGTTTTCAGACAGGGACAGCTGCGTCAGGCCACAAAAGACCATTCGTATGTGCAATCTCTGGTGGACGACGGCAAGCTGACGGCGGAACAGGCATTCCTTCACCCTGAAAGCAATGTTATCCTCCAGAGCATCGGGGATCCCGATAGAGCGCCTGAACCCGACTATATCTCATTACCACTGAATGACAACGATATACTCATCCTTTGCTCCGACGGCGTCAACGGCATGCTGCAGGACACGGAGATCCAGACGCTGCTGACCACGAGTGGAGGCCATCTGTCGCAATGCGCCGAGAAGATCGTAGAGGCGGCCAACCAGGCGGGAGGGATCGACAATATCACTGTCGTGCTGAGCAAGGTGGTATCGGGGGCCGGCACGCCGAAACAGCCGGACGCCACAGAGGCGAGCACACTGGACCCCTTCGATCAGACAGTGCTGCAAAGGGAAAAAAGGGGAATAAAGAAACAGTGGA
>Ga0207671_10004940_pt1 | contig 12505 bp, 10 predicted proteins | sample KBSC24metaG_FD_184352 | JGI IMG/M metagenome (GOLD analysis project Ga0207671, IMG submission 184352) | Corn rhizosphere microbial communities from Kellogg Biological Station, Michigan, USA - KBS C2-4 metaG (SPAdes) (version 2) | ecosystem: Host-associated > Plants > Roots > Rhizosphere > Soil... | reverse complement strand
AGCCAAAATTAAGTTTGTAGAGGTAAATGTTCAGCGGATCGTCTCCCCAGGAGGTTTTCAGCAACCGCTCATCCCTCGGCAGCATGTCCAGGGTGATAATGTCGAGCCAGCCATCATTATTCATGTCGGCGATATCACTGCCCATGGAAAACCGGCTCTCATGGCCGAAGGCCTGCTGGTTGCATTCCCGGAATGTACCGTTCTGCTGGTTGATATAATAGTAATCGTTCTCATGGAAATCATTGCTGACATAAATATCATCCCATCCATCGTTGTTGAGATCCCCCACGGCGACATTCAGTCCATAGCCAATGATGCCGCTGTAGATACCTGCTGCCGTAGTCACTTCGACGAATCTTCTGCCGCCGGCGCTGCTGTCATTCCTGAATAATTTATCGCCGCTGGCTTCATTCTTTATATGGCGGGCGGCCGAGTCTACATAAGTATCTGTAGAATGCACGGCATGGTTCACCAGGAACATATCCAGATCGCCGTCATGGTCATAATCAAAGAAAACGGCCTGGGTATTAAAACCTTCGATATCCAGGCCGTACTCCTGGCCTTTCTCACTGAATGTCAGATCTCCATTGTTGATGAACAGCTCGTTACGGCCATGGAAACGCTTGTATCCCCCTACTTCAGAAACGTATATATCCAGCAGTCCGTCCCCGTTGACATCGGCCAGGGTCACGCCCGTTTTCCAGTTGCCGGAGCCGCTTACACCGGCTTTTACGGTGATATCCTCGAAATGAAAGTTGCCTTTGTTAAGGTAAAGCTTATTACTACCCTGGTTGGAGATAAAATAAATATCTGCAAGTCCGTCATTGTTGATATCTCCGACGCCGACGCCACCGCCATTATAATAATACAGGTAATCCAGTATATTGAGCGTGTCCGTATCTTCGATGCTGTTCTCAAAACTGATCCCGGTGACCGAAGGGGAGATGGAGGAAAAAAGCGTGTCGGGCTTGCCTTTGCAGGAATGAAGAAAGAAGGCGGCAAACGATAGCAGGCGTAGAAAATTTGACACACCCGCAATTTAGGAATTAAAAAGTATCTTTATAGGGTAGAGCGAATTTATTCATGACGAGACGTCAACCTGTGACCTTCAGCCTGCCTGAGAAATGACATCGTCTAAAAATATCTAAGCCAGCGCTTTTCTGGATGCAGGGCTTTATATCGTCCATACCATATGCACAGGGGATAGAGGCTTGCCACTACGGCCAGCCATACCAGGTAGACCCATGGCAGGCTGATACCGCTGCCCGGCGGTCTGCCGAACTGAAAGGGGCCGAACACCAGCTGGTCAGCCCGGAAGCCTTGTAAAAACACCATTGCCAGCATCAGCAGATGGATGAGGTTCCAGTGTATCAGGTAATAGAACATGGGGACTTTTCCATAGACCGATGCTATGCGGGTGACGGCATTTTCCTTCCCGTCGATGAAGGAGAGGAACAGCAGCAGCAGTCCCAGCATGATCAGCGTATACAGGAGGGATGGCGGATATTTGCTGACATTTATAAACGACAGGAAAGTATATAAAGAGTTCCTCTGGACGCTCCATTTTATCGGGTCGCCGTATAAATTGGCGGCTCTCAGCAGTACGAAGAGGCCCAATGCTATCAATGCGAGACGTCGAAGGTGTTTTTTTCTCATTTCATATGGGTGGGCAAACTGCGGACCCAGGGCAAAGCCTACCAGCATGATGCCCAGCCATGGTAAGGCCGGATAGCCGATGACCAGGGCTGTACCGCCTATTTTAATCAGGCCGCCTCCTAAGAGCAGCGCGCCTGCAAATTGCAATACGGGATTGGACACCATGGGTAACCGTCCCAGGAGATCGTGGAGGAAAATGATCAGCAGGCCTATGATCCCCAGGGTTTTTGATGAGAGGTTGTAGAGAAGCCCCAGGCCTATGAACCCAAAGCCGATGGCAGCGATGACCTGTATCAGCACTGTCCGGAAATGGATGTCATACCATATGCCGAAGTTGACGACGGTGAGCTCCAGGAGAACCAGGAAAATACCGCGGGTAAAGAGGAATCGCCGGCTGGCCCGTGGATCAGCATGTCTTTGCAGGGACAGCCAGGCGGAAGTACCCGACAGAAAGACAAAGCTGGGAGCGCACAGGTGTGTGATCCATCGTGTAAAGAAAAGAATGGGGGTGGTGGTCTTCAGGTCGGTGGGGTTTTGGGTGAGGGCGTCTATATGCAGCAGGTCCCTGGTATGGTCAAGGGCCATGATGATCATCACCAGCCCACGGGCGATGTCGATGGAATAAATGCGCTTCATACCTAAATGTAATGTGCACGCAAGAAAATAATTGATGAGAAGGCGTTTTTTCGATGAAGTGTATTTTTTTGTCGATAAGCGACATGACCGGGCGAACCGGATGTCCTAGGGCTGGAGGCGTCGCCTGACTTCCTGTCTATGCTCTCTGGAGACCGGGATGATCTTGTTCCGGATGTGCACGCAGTTATCCCTGAACAGCGTGATCTTATCCAGCGCTACCGTGTAGCTGCGATGCAGACGGAAAAATTTCCCGGCCGGCAGTTTGGCTGTAATATCGGTAAGGGTTTGATGGCAGAGGTATTCGTCTCCGGCGGTAACCACTTTAATGTAGTCTTTCCGGCTTTCGATGTAGTGAACATCTTTTATCAATACCTGTACCAGCTGTTTGTCCACCTTCAGGAAAATATGCTCCTCTCCTTTCCAGCGGGTGAATTTTTCCATGGTCTGCTGTATCCTGGCAAATGAAAAGGGTTTTACCAGGTAGTCGAGCACTTCCAGCTCGAAGCCTTCCACGGCATAATCCCTGTAGGCGGTGGTGATGACGACGGCAGGCCGGTGGGTAAGGCTTTTCAGCAGGCTCAGGCCATTGATACCAGGCATTTCAATATCCAGGAACAGGAGGTCGAAATGGTCCGTCTGCAATTGCTGTAAGGCTTCCACGCCATTCTCACAACACGTGGGGCGGATATCCATTTTTTCCAAATAGTCCACCATCACATCTATCGCCAGCGGTTCGTCGTCCACTACTATGCATTTAAGACCGTTCATGACAAGGGAATTTTCAGGTGAGCCTTGAATATATCATCGGTTCTTTGTAACTGTAAAGTGTATCGTGATCCGTATAAAATATCCAATCTGCGGGTGACGTTTTTCAGGCCGATGCCGCCTTGTCCATTTTCTTTTGGATCTATTGTTGCAGGGTTACAGACCCTGAAGTCCAGCCATGGAGGCTGTATGTTCAGGGACAGATCGATGCGTACAGGACCCATGTGGTCCTTTAGTCCGTGCTTAAAGCCGTTTTCTACAAAGGCCAGTAACAGCAAGGGCGGGATCCGTACCGAACCGGTATCGCCTTTTTTTTCAAAGCAAAGTGTCAGGCGCCGGCCATAGCGCAGCTGCTCCAGGGCCATGTAATTTTCCAGGGTAATTATTTCTTTATCCAGCGGCACTGTGGCAGCGTTGGAATCATATAGTATATAGCTCATCAGGCCGGATAGTTTCAGCACTACCTCCGGCGCCTGATCAGATTTCCTGACGGTGAGCGAATACAGGTTGTTCAAGGTATTGAAGAAGAAATGCGGGTGTATCTGGGATTTGAGAAAATTCAGTTCTGTCTGGATATGTTGTTTTTCCCGTTCTCTCCACTGCTGTTCATGCAGCATCCAGTCCTTCAGGAATTTAATACCCGTCGTCAAACCCACGAGGGAAAGGATGTTCAGGCCCTGTATGGCAAGATTCGCCGGTGTAATGTCCATTGCATGGGCAAAGGCTGTCTCTCCCGACAACGTATAGTATCGATGGAGCCAGATGAACAGTGCAGATTGCAGAAGAATACTTGTCAGCAGGGTTAAGAAATAGAGAAAATATTTTTTCCTGAATAAAAGCCGGGGTATCAGGATATAGATATTCAGGTACACCTGCAGCATATCCGGCGGCAGCAGTGTCAGCAGCTTGAGAAAGAAGGTCCAGTGATGTATCGGACGAACATTGATGATGATGAGGGCTGCGGTGGAAAAATAGAATAGCCAGAACAAAAAATGATATACTCTCCTGTTGCGGAGAATCTTTGTGAACAAGACATGCTGTGGATAGGACCGGGACAATAGCTATCGATTGTACCTAAAAGTACGACGGTTGGCTTAATTTTTGATCAGACCCTTATCTTTGTACAAACAATCCAATTACGATGATCCTTATCCCTATCTCCCGGAGGTCTTTATACATCTGCATTTTGTTCCTGTTAGCAGCTGTACATCCCGCAGCCGCACAGAAGCGTCTACAGCTTTCTCTTGCTACGGGCTATCAGTCCGAGGATTTCCGCTGGTCGATCGCCGGCAGCGTGCAGGGCACCGATCCCAACATTCTTTCGGAGCTGAAATGGAAGCACCTTTCCGGTCCTTCTGTCGGGGCATCCATAGGATGGAATTTCTGGAAATCGTTCAGTCTGCGGTCCGAATTTTCCAATATGTTTATTGTTTCTGGCAGTGTCACCGACGCCGATTATCATGGGGATAACCGTACGGACCGGTCTTATTACGGTGAGTTCGACGCAAAAAAAGGCTCCATTTTTTCCTGGCGGACGACATTGGAGTATGCTTTTCATTTAGATAAGGTTGCTCTTATTCCTTTGGCCGGATTTTCCCTGCACCAGCAATCTCTTCATATAACGGATCAGTCGGGCTCGAATCCTGATCTCAACAGCACCTATTCGGCGCGGTACCTGGGCGGAGTTATCGGATTGCGGGCGGAAGTCCCCTTGTCCGACCGTTTTGCCCTCGAAGGAGGCTTGTTGTGTGATATAGTTCATTACCGTGGCCGGGCCAACTGGAACCTTATCTCCACTTTTCGTCATCCGCTCAGTTTCCAGGATGATGCCAATGGGTATAACCTGGAAGGGAATTTGAAGCTGGTTTATAAGTTTGACAAATGGACCTTCTTTTTATCGGGCAATATTCTGCACGGCAAGACGGGTAAAGGTACTGACATGCTTTACCTGCAGAATGGACAGGATGTCCCGACGCAATTCAATGAGGCCGTCAGGGATTATATCAGGGGTGGGATCGGGGCCAGCGTGGCTTTATTCTGATACCTGTTACAGGGTGTATCCGGCTGCTGTTTACAATGCATGCTGCCAGAAGAGGCGTCCTCCCTGGTACAGGAGCGATAGAAACCATAGAGGGATAGCGATGACTGCTATCCAAAGTATACGCTTCCCATGCTTCCGTTCCCATGCCGAATAGATATATACCCTTTCACCGTTGGGTAATGTTTTTTTCAGGTAGGCCAGCACATAGCCAAGGACAAAAGAGCCGGCACTAGACCAAAGACCGAAAAATGCGCCGGTAAGACCGCCGAAGAGGCTGATGAACGCTCCGCCATAACCCAAAAAGATCTGGGACTGATGCACCTTTTCCGGCTTGGCCAGTTCGGCGATACGTTGCTGACGAAACTGTTCAGCCTTCACAGGGGTAATTTCATGCCCTCTTTCGGCCAGCAGCTTTTTAGCCAATGCGTAGTCCAGGTGTCCCCATTCATCGGGCTTTTGTACAACTTCCAGCAGCTCGTCATTGGTGAAGCTTAGAAGATAGTAATCAGGATCGATGCCCTGTAGTTGTGTCTGGTAATAATCTTCCAGGATGGCATGCGCCCTGGTAAAATCTTCCGGGGGGATTTTCAGATGAGTGACAGCACCAAGATCATTACCAATGATAGTCGAATCCAGCAGAGGGGCCTCGTTCTCAACCTGGCAATCGATGCCTTGTGTACGTAATCGTTCGGCTATGGCGGCTGCCAGATCAGGATCATTGAATTTTTGAAAGGTCAGGTTGGGCTGGGGCATGGCTACGTTTTTCGCTAATATAATGATAAATGGCTTCCTGCGGGCGTATCTGCGGTTCCGCCGCCTGCAGGCGGAGAATCTCTTTTATTTCCTGCCGCAGGCGTTCGTCATATAAGGGAAAGCAAACTTCTATCCTTCTGTAAATATTCCTGTTCATCCAGTCTGCGGAACCTAGGAAAATCTCTTCTTGTCCGTTGTTGTGAAAGATGAATACACGCCCATGCTCCAGGTATCTGTCGACGATGCGATGGTTGGTGATGTTCCTGCTCATGCCTGGTACACCGGGTATGCAGCAGCAGATGCTGCGTACGATGAGGGTGATGCGCACACCTGCATTGGAAGCTTCATAGAGCTTGTTTATCAGCACCCGTTCTTCCAGGTTGTTAAGCTTGATCGTGATGGATGCCGGTAATCCCAGGCGTACATTGGCTATTTCCCGGTCGATAAGAGAAAGGAACCTGTCCTGCAGATTGAACTGCGCTACCAGCAGGTGTTTGAACGGGATCTTTTCTGTGTTGCGCGGGTCCTTCCGGCGGCTGAGGAAGATAAACAGCAGCTCCAGCTCACGCATCAGGTCGTGATTGCCTGTCAGCAGGATATGATCTGTATAGAAGCGGGCTGTTTTTTCATTCAGGTTGCCCGTCGCCAGCAATCCATAATAGATCATCCGGTCATGTACTTTTTTCTTTACCAGCGCCACTTTTGCATGGACTTTCAGGCCGGGGATGCTGTAGACGATCTTTACACCCGCCTGTTTCATTTGTTTGGCCCACTGGAGATTGTTGGCTTCATCAAATCGCGCCTTCAGCTCTACGAATACGGTAACCTTTTTACCATTACGGCTGGCGCTGATCAGGGCATGTGCGATCCGGGAGTCACGGGCTATGCGATACATGGTTGTGTAGATCTCTTCTACCGCGAGGTCGATAGCAGCCTCGTTGAAAAATTGCAGCACCGGGTCATAGCTTTCATAAGGCGCATGCAGGAGAATATCTTTTTGAGCTATGCGTTGAAAGAGGCTGTGCGGGCCTTCCTCTGTCGCCTGTTGCGGCGGCCAGACAGGATAGGAGAGGGTGCTGTCCTTCACGGGGAAGGAAGAAAGATCGCGGAGGTTGTGATACCGGCCTCCCTGTACGATGGACGCATCGTGCAATCCCAGGGCGTCGATCAGGGATTGAAGCATGCCTCCCGGAATGCCCGGCTGGTGTAGGAAGCGGGTAGCCAGGCCTGCATCTCTTTTGGCCAGTTTTTTTTCTATTTTTTCTGCGATATCTCCTTCGTATTCGTCTTCCAGGTCAAGCTCTGCGTCCCTGGTGATCTTGATGCTGCAGGCTACTTTTACGGGCATACCAGGAAAGATAAAGTCCAGGTTGTCCCGTATGATGTCGTCGATAAAGAGAATAAATTTGCGCCCTTCGTATTCTACCTTGAAAAAGCGGGGTACGCTGTCGGAAGGGATATTCAGGATATAGATGTCCTGTGCCGATTCGCCGATGACGACAGCAAAATAGAGTTTATCATTACCCGGGAAAAAACTGTCTTTTGCCAGGGACAGATGCACAGGCTGGAGAAAGGCCAGCAGTTCCGTGAAAAAATATCCGGCGGCGGCTTTTTTAACGGCGGGGGGTACGGGCAGTGACCAGGGCATGGCGGTCTGGCCGGCCCGTTCGTAGATAAATTCGATGCTGTGTTGTGAGAGTTGAGGGATCACGTTACCCAGGAGCAGTTGACCATAATGTGTCAGCTGGCGGTCTACTTCTTTTGTGATCTTTTGCAATAGGAGCTCGCTTTCGGGACCGGCGGCCGTGTCTTTTGATCTTTTAATTTTTCCCAGGGCTGCCAGGGCGGGTACCCTGACCCTGTAGAATTCGTCCAGGTTGGAGGAATAGATGGAGAGAAAATTTACGCGTTCCAGCAGGGGTGTCGTTTCCCGGGCGGCTTCTTCCATTACCCGGTAGTTAAAGGAGAGCCAGCTCAGGTCGCGGTCGAAAAATGAGTTGTCAGACATAATGAGTAACTTGGCCGTTCGATTGGTGTTTTTATCATTGGCAAAATACTGATTTTCCGGACCTGGTCCACTTTGTATGAGACAAGAACTAAAGAAAATAGAGCAGCAGCGGGAGCTGTTCAGAGGAATATTTTCAAAATATGGTCTGAAATCCGGCTATGGAGGGCGTTCTATGGAGACGGTGCTGCTGGTGGACATCCGGGATAGTAATGGAAAGTTAATATGTGATCATCTGTGGTTCAATATGACAAAGGGGTTCGAGCTGCTGGGGACGTTGCGGGAGGGAGATGTGATCCGGTTCGAGGCGCGGGTGAAGGAGTATAAAAAAGGATATGTTAACCGGCGGGCGGGGATCGATCAAAGCAGGTCTGATTATAAACTGAGTCATCCGACGAAAATAATGCGCCAATAATGGGGGAATGGCCAGTTGAAAGGAGCTATCTTTTATTGAATTTCTTCCTTTTTGCCGGTATCCTCTTTTCTGATAGAACTTGCATACTCATGGCCAATTTCTTTTGCCCAGCTCTGCCCCATATCCACGTAGTTCGTAATATCAAGCTTTCTATCGTTCCGGTATTCTTTTATAGCCCAGTCCCTGCTCAGGGTTTCGTCATCTATTTGACCATAGCCTATATCTTCATTGGAATGCTCAAAAGCTGTTTTTGCCCATTGCGTTATGAGATCAATTCCCTTTAGAAGACCTTTCAGGTATTCGCGCCAGGTGAAGCGAGTTTCAGCCAATTTGTTCTCTTTTTTAAAGTCTTCCGGCCTTGAATACAGATCTTTATTTCGCGAATAATTAACCAGTTGTTCCGCAACCATGCTATCCAGGTTATTTGTAATTAAACATTTTTTTGCGATGCCTACCACCCAAAGTTCTTTCATTTCTTCTGTCACTGCCGGATCAGGAGAGCCTAACACGTTTAATATTGGAGTTTTGAGGATGACGCCTCCAAAGGCGCTTTTCGGATTGCCTCCCTGATAATTTACTGAGTTAAGGGCAGCTACAGTACTTTTGATCAGTAAAAACGCATTGATATTCAAACCTGGCAACCACCAGTCAGGGATCTCTGATGCTTTTTCAAGCGGCAATGCTTTGGTCATTTGCACCTGTGGTCCGTTGGTGTTATCTCTTTTAAAAAGGTAGGCACTGGGGTGGAGTGGAATGATACCGTCAACCAGCTTTTCCGGTCGAAATAATGTGAATGGTGGTATTGTATCCAGGGCCTTTGAAAAATCATTCATCAGATCGCTATCTTTCTGCACGGCGTCTACGTGCCATTGTGCCGGAGAGAGTGGACGGGTAACTATTTCGAGATTGGCGCCCTGGGGGATAGTGCTGTCTGCCTGTCCTTCCCAGGAGTTCTCTGGTGATACAAAGAGCGCTGTCCTTTTGGGAAAAGATTGTGCGAGCCTGATCTGGGGCGTATATTGTTTTACAGCTGAAGGTGTATCGGTTAGCAGTAGTTCCATAAACTGTTTATCCATTTGTTGGCTGCTGTCCAGCCACATAACATTATTCCACTCCAGTTCAAAGCCGGCTTTGGCGCCAGGCTCTTTTGTAAATGAAGACGCTGCCGGTTTAATATCCTTCTCTTCTTCCAGATATCGTTTCATCTCTTCTGCTCCCTTAACTTTCATCACTTTCCTGTACAATACCTTTTTTTCCTTTGCTATTTCCTTCATGATGCCCTCGGCTGCCGCCCCTTTTTCGGGATGTTTTAGATAGGCAGTTACATCTTTCTCCAGTTTTGTCAATTCTTCTATTAACTCCTCATCGGGTAGCGCACCACTTTTACTTACATTATTGTACGTATCCAGTTTGCCGTTAATAAGTGCCGCATTACTGCCACCCTTACGCCTGTATATTTTTACAGGTAACGTACCTTCAATCATCAATTGTGTTACACCACCCTGGTGGTCAGCGGCATCTTCTTCCTCTTTTAAGCGTTTAAACGAAATAATGCCCGGGCGGGAGATGCCTTTTGCTGTCATGTTTTCAGCAACAGAGACGTTTGGAGGAGTACGTTGATGCGTGCTTGTATCTTTTGAAAACATAGGCATAAGGTTGGAGGTAATGGCTAACTGGATCAAATATAGAAAATTTTCCCCGGGTCGGCCCATTTATACCAGCGGTAACCCAATTCCATAAGGTTTTTATTATATTCGAATAAACCTTACAAAGACCATGCTGCTCATCGCCATATTATTACCCTGTATATCTTTTCTCCTGCGCGGCAGGATACTGCACTTCATTGTCTGCCTGGTCCTGCAGATCACCCTTATCGGCTGGCTGCCTGCTGCTATCTGGGCCGTTGTAGATCTGCAGAATTCCAGGGCGGAGAGAAGGAATCGCCGGCTCATCAGGGAAATGCGGAGGTGATCATACCGCTGTCTTATTTCTTTTTCTGTATTCCAGCGGAGAGTATCCCATGAGTTTGGAGAACATCCGGGAAAAATAATATTGATCCTCTACGCCCAGGCTAATGGCCATTTCCTTTATGGTCATATTGGTGAGCAATAAGTACTGGCAGGCTTTCTGAATTTTTAAATGGTTGAAGTATTCAATAGGAGGGTAGCCTGTACGCTCCCTGAAAACAGCAGAGAAGTGGGATACCGATAATTTGGCGAAGTCGGCGAACTCCTGCAGAGACAACGTCGTGTGGATCTTTTTTTGCATGAGCTCGATGGTAAGGGCTATAATGTCCCCGTCTTTTTTATGTTCGACGTAATTGAATTTCTCCTCGTACATCAGGGAGGAAAGGAAATGATAAAAGATCATATTGACGTATCGGAGCGTATCCTGGCTGTAGCCCTTCTCGAGGTTGGTATAAATATCCTCGAACAGCTTTATCCTGGTCTCGTTATAGGCCAGCCCGGGTTTGTAATCCTTAGAGTTCTGCAGGATCATATCCACGATGTATCCGGCGATCTCTCCTTTAAAATGTATCCAGTAAATAGTCCATGGATCTTTTTCATTGGCTGCGTACTTATGTGCGGCGTTGGCAGGGATGGCGATGAACTGGGAGGGGCCGATCTCCATTCTTTTTTTGTCGATCTCTATCCAGCCTCTTCCTTCGACACAATAGATAATGATGTGCTGGCTGATACCGCCGGGTCTCTCTACATAGTGGAATTTTGCCTTTGGATAATGACCGATATCAGTGATAAAGATCTGCCGGGTCACCGGGTCTTTGGTCAGGAATTCCGTTATGATCTTCTTTGGAAGTACGATCAGCTTTTGACCTTCGAATCCCTGTCGTTTGCGCAGCGCTTTCGATCTTTCCAATTCACATGGATTTTATGCAAAATACAAAAAGCAGAAAATAATCCATCATTTTCATAAAAAATACTATTCTTTTTCACTGTCCCAAATTCGAATTTTGAGTGAATAAACCAAAACGATTGTAATGCCACTAACAGAAACATGCAAGGTTGGTGGACGGCATCGGTTTTTCCGTAGCATTGTCCATCTCATATTTCTCTCTTTTTCTCTGACTGCTTTGCAGGCGACGGCACAGCAGCGACAAGTACAAGGCCTGGTCAAGGATGCGGCCACGCATGCTCCGCTGCCGCTGGCTACCATCAGCATTAAAGTAAAAGGCGCTTCCGGGAGCACCAAGATCACGGACAGCCGGGGCAGATTTAGCTTTCCTGCCGCGCCCGGTACGAGTCTCGAAGTAAGCTATGCCGGTTATAAAACCCAACAGGTAGCTGTACAGGATGACAGCAATACCATTACCATTCTCCTGGTGGCTGGTGATAACAAACTGGACCAGGTGGTGGTTATCGGTTATGGCAAAGAAAAGCGGACGGATCTTACCAGTGCTATTTCCAGTATTTCCGGTAAGGATATCAGCGAGCTGCCTGTAACCAATCTGGCCAGTGCCCTGGCTTCCAGGACGCCTGGCGTGGAAGTACACAGTTCGGGTTATGCCCCGGGTTCGGGCAACTCCATCAATGTAAGGGGTCTCAACTCCATCACACAAAGCGAGGGGCCTTTATATATAGTAGATGGTGTGGCTATCACAGGGGATATCAGGGACCTCAATCCTGCCGACATCGAATCGGTGGATATCCTGAAAGATGCTGCTGCGGCGGGTATCTATGGTTCCCGTGCGTCGGCCGGCGTCATTATCGTTACTACCAAGCATGGCAAGGCGGGTGTGGCAACCATCGACTTTAATATGTACTATGGCATTCAGACGATGAACAACCCTTATCATATGCTGGATGCGCAAGGTTATTACAAGCTGAAAAAATTTGCTTTCAACGATGCCGATCCTATAACCTTTGGTGTCGACAGCCCGGATAGGAAGTTCTTTAACCAATATGAGCTGCAGAGCATTGCAAACGGATATAAGAGCTATGACTGGCTGAAGGCCGTTACCCGCAGGGCCGCACCCATCCAGAGCTATTCGCTGGGCATATCCAACGGCGTTGGAAAAAATAAGGTGTATTTCAGCGGCAACTACCTGGACCAGAAAGGCATTCTCATCAATACCGGTTTTACCCGGTACGGCGGTCACTTCAGCATCGAGTCGGAGATCAATAAAGTTTTCAAGCTGGGCGGTAGCGTCAACGTGGACCATAATATCAGCAAGGGCGTGGCCGACAATACCTATCAGCTGGCGCTGACCCAAAGT
>Ga0207671_10004938_pt1 | contig 12506 bp, 7 predicted proteins | sample KBSC24metaG_FD_184352 | JGI IMG/M metagenome (GOLD analysis project Ga0207671, IMG submission 184352) | Corn rhizosphere microbial communities from Kellogg Biological Station, Michigan, USA - KBS C2-4 metaG (SPAdes) (version 2) | ecosystem: Host-associated > Plants > Roots > Rhizosphere > Soil... | reverse complement strand
ATGGCAGCAGCGGGGGACCTGTGTGTAATGAAAAGGGAGAGGTCGTGGGGCTTACAACTTTCGGCAGCATCGAAAATACAGGAGGCCTTGCCGCGGGACTCAATTTTGCCGTACCGGTGGCTATCCTCGACGAATACCTGGATACAGCAGGTATCACTCCCCGGCTTAGCAGCTCTTCCCAACTCTTTACTCAGGCAGTGGGGTTCTACGATAAGGGTCATTATAAAGCGGCCTTGCACAAGTTCGAGGAGGTGCAGAAAGTGAACCACCTTTATCCGGGGTTATATATTTACATGAATGATTGCAGGGAGAAGGTTAAGAAAGGGTTGGATCGTAGTTCGGGACCGGTGGAACGGGTGTTGCTAATCAGCGTTATTTTATTGCTGGTGGGGGGAGCTATTGTTTGGGTTGGCCTGCGTCGTCGAAGGAGGACATAACTTCGTCGATGTAGCTTTTATCCCCCTTACCTCTTTCACGGCTGATCCTTATTTCCCTTCGACAGGTAATACCGCCGCAATAACCTGAAGCTCAAAAAGACGTTGACGGTGAGGCTGAGCCCCAGCAATAGTCCCAGGACGCCCGACATCCGCATGACATTTTCAGTGAGACGTTTGCTGAATTCCGGGACCATGGATTTCTCCATTTGCAGCACTTCCCTGGTGTTCTGAAGGATCGCTATGCCGTTTGCGAGCGTTGTGACGCCAAAGAACAAAGCCACGAAACCCATCAGGCGTAACCCTGTAATGGTCTGTCTTTTCAACGGCACGGCTGTATTCCGCAGGCTTTTATGCAACTGGAGCGCGGCATAGCTGTGCAGCGGTATGGCGCTCATAAAAAAAGCGGCGATCAGCATCGTTATACCAAAGGCAGACGTCATCAACAATATGAAAAGACATGCGAAGCCCCAGAATACCAGGTTGATCCATGACAATATGGTAGATATGGTCACTAATTTCCTCATTGTTTTTCTACTTTCAGTGCAATGGACAATTCTTCCAGTTGTTTTTCATCAATAGTGCTGGGGGCATCCAGCATCACATCCCTTCCGCTGTTGTTCTTGGGGAAGGCGATAAAGTCACGGATGCTCTCGCTGCCTCCCAGGATGGAACAAAGCCTGTCGAACCCGAACGCTATGCCTCCATGGGGCGGGGCGCCATATTCGAAAGCTCCCAGCAGGAACCCGAATTTATGAAGGGCTTCTTCCGGGCTCATTCCCAGGGCCGCAAACATCTTCTCCTGCAGCTCCCGTTGAAAGATACGGATGGAGCCGCCTCCGATCTCATTGCCATTGAGCACCATATCATAGGCATTGGCCTTGATGTTGGAATAAGGATGCTCAAGATATTTTTCCGCGTTGTCGATCACAGGATTGTTGTTGATCATTACGCTGATGTCCGAAGGTTTGGGAGAAGTAAACGGATGATGACGGGCTACCCAGCGATTTTCCTCCTCTGCATATTCGAACAACGGGAAGTCCAATACCCAAAGCAGCCTGAACTCATCTTCCTTTCGGAGACCCAGCCGCCGGCCCATTTCCAGCCGCAGCTCGCTGATGGCTTTGCGGGTACGTTCTTCCCTGCCTGCGAGTATCAGCACCAGGTCGCCGGGGACAGCGCCGGCAGCGGTGGCAATAGCTTTTAACTTTTCTTCATTATAGAATTTATCTACGCTGCTTTTCAGGCTGCCATCCGCATTGTACCTGATGAATACCAGCCCCTGCATACCTATCTGCGGGCGTTTGACCCATTCGGTAAGCTCATCCGTCTGTTTGCGCGTGTATTCGCTACAACCCGGTACGGCAATGGCCAGTACCGTCTCGGCATTGTCAAACACACCAAACCCGGCGCCGGCGATCAGGGAGGCATTATCCGTGTCGAGGGCGCCCTCCAACCGGGAGTTTATCTTTTCGCTCCGGATAAAGGCAGATTTCAGATTCAGCAGCCGCATACCAAAGCGGATATCGGGTTTGTCATTGCCATAATTCCACATGGCCTGCTCCCAGGTCATACGCTCCACTTTCTCCGTGTAGTCGATGTTCTTTACAGCCTTGAAGATATGTTTGATCATGCCTTCGAACATGTTGAGAATATCTTCTTGTTCGACGAAGCTCATCTCACAATCTATCTGTGTAAATTCCGGCTGCCTGTCAGCCCGGAGATCTTCGTCACGAAAACATTTTACGACCTGGTAATACCTGTCGTAACCGCTGACCATGAGCAGCTGTTTGAATGTCTGCGGCGACTGGGGCAGGGCATAGAACTGCCCTGGATTCATACGGGAGGGGACCACAAAGTCGCGGGCTCCTTCGGGAGTGGACTTAATGAGAAAAGGGGTCTCTATGTCCATAAACTGCTGTTCATGCAGGTAGTTGCGGGCAGCCCTGTTGACGGAATACCGCAGTTCCAGGTTCTTTTTCACAGCATTGCGCCGGAGGTCCAGGTATCTGTATTTCATACGGAGGTCATCTCCCCCATCCGTATCGTCCTGTATAGTGAAAGGAGGGGTCACCGATCTATTCAGGATCTTGAATGACTCTACCTTTATTTCGATGTCTCCTGTGGGTATATTAGGGTTTTTATTTGTCCGTTCAGTCACCGCCCCGTTGACCTGCAGGACGAATTCACGTCCGGGAGGATCTTCTGTAAGCTGCCGGTTCAACTCCTCTCCAAAGAGCAGCTGCGTAATGCCATAACGATCCCGAAGGTCAATGAAAGTGATACTACCGAATTTACGTACTGTTTGCACCCAGCCGGCCAGGGTCACGGCGGCCCCGACATGTTGTCGTCTTAATTCCCCGCAAGTATGAGTTCTATACATCCTGAATATTTTTCATGAGGGGCAAAGGTAGTTTAAAGCGGGAAAAAATCGTATTTTTCGGACGTATGCGTATGTTGACCGAGATTGCCCTGATCATAGGCCTGGTTATAGCCGTTTTTGTTATCGCCAGGCTGAGCCGCCTGGTTATTAAAAGTATCAGGGCGGTAAAGGTCACCCGTATCTATGACGACAGGCATTGGGACTTCGATAACATCCTTTCTCAATATAATCCCTATTATAAGAGCCTGGACGACACGGTGAAAGACCGTTTTCTACGCCGGGTCCTCCATTTCATGGAGGATAAGGATTTTGAGTATATCGACCTGGAAAAAGAAGAGCGGATGCCCCTGCTGATCAGCGCTGCCGCCGTCCAGCTCACTTTTGGCCTGGAACACTACCTGCTGGACTATTTTAAGACCATTTATATATTAAAGGAGAATTACCGCTTTGGCCTTTATAATATGCCCTTCGAAGGCCATGTCAGCGAAGATGGCATTTATCTTTCCTGGTCCAATTTTATCAGGGAATTCACCGATTATTCCGACGGACAGAATGTCGGTCTGCACGAAATGGCCCATGCGCTGGCTTATGTTAATTTCACAGTGGAAGATGGAAAGGACAATGCCTTCCACGACAAGTTCAAGGATTTCTCTGAAATAGCCCGCCCGGTGTTTGAACGTATGCAGGCGGGGGAAACCACCATCATGGACCCCTATGCGTCCACCAATTACCAGGAGTTCTGGGCCGTCAGCATTGAAACCTTTTTCGAAAAGACCCACGCATTCAAGCGGCAGATGCCGGAATTGTATGACTCGCTCTGCTCGCTGCTTAACCAGGACCCCCTTACCGCCCGGAAGGTCATCGATTTCGAATTCCTGGAGGAAAATAGTTCTAATAAATTGATTGTCAACTTATAGGGTAAAAGTTAACGAAAACATCTCCACAAAGCTTTTGATTTTTAAATATTATTTCTATCTTGTCTGCAATCCGTAATGATTCATTTCCTCTTGAATTACCTACCTAGGTTTTCCCCCGAACGAGCCGGAGGTTCGTTGTCCGAAGGACAGATATAAAATGTTCGCCGCAATTGGACTAAATTTTAATCAAGTACAATTGCGGACAATCTCCGAAAACCATAGTTACCGTATCCAACACCAATGTAAGGCCCGATTGTAACAGATCGTTTTCTTGAAAAGTCACAAAGAAAAATGGAACCTTATGGAAATTGTTGTCATAATTGCATTGGTACTGGGAATACTTCTACTCAACCGCCCAGTGACCCTGCTTTTTCAACGCCTCTACACTAAACATCAATACAAACGGTTTATTGCGGCAGAGACTTTTTATCATTCCATCGTATCACGTCACCTCAAATATTATAACCGGCTGAACCTGGAAGAGCAACAGAAATTCCTCTTTCGTACTTACCAGTTCCAGCATTCGAAGAACTTTCATTATATAGAGGTAGAACAGAATGCCGAAATGCCTATCCTGGTCAGCGCTGTTGCTGTCCAGCTTACTTTTGGCCTGGAGAAATTCAAGCTTAACTATTTTGATGATATCTTCATTTTGAGGGACGACTATCACTATGGGTTCTATTCCCGGCCGTTTATGGGACATGTGGATCAGTCGGGCATTTATCTTTCCTGGGATAATTTTGTCAAAGGTGTGTCCGGGCAAACGCCTAATTGTAATGTAGGCTTGCATGAGATGGGGCACGCCCTGGCCTACGTCAACTTTGTTACCCAAACGGAAGAAGACAAATACTTTAAAAAGGAGTTCCACAATTTCTCCAAGGTAGCCCGTCCTATCTTTACGGCTATGCAGAGTGGCGCCAAGAATTTACTGGGAGACTATGCCGCTACCAACTATCATGAGTTCTGGGCGGTGGCCATCGAATTATTTTTTGAGAACGCTGTACAGTTCAGGCACGAGCTACCCGAGCTATATGAGGCCATGAGCCGTGTGCTCAACCAGGACCCTCTCAGCTTTACTGCAGGTAATACGACGATCATCCGGCGTTTGGAGCCTTTGAACCGGAAAGCGGCGGCGCAGTAAGATTACTTTTTGAAGCCGATCCCCGATACTCATTTTTACGGCTTTGTCGCTTCTGAGGACGCTGGCCAGCATGGTGACGCCGTGTTCGGTGAAGGCGTAGGGGAGGTGACCCTTGTTTCTTTTTTCTGGTGATGCGGTCACAAATTGTGACCGCATCAGTAACCTTTCACCGGCTCAAAATTTTTGTAAATCTTCGTACGTCCGCATCCGGCTGGATGGGTTTTCCTTCCGTGATCTGCTCCGCCAATTGATGTGCAAAGTAGGGTGCTAACGAACAACCCTTGGTGCCCATCCCATTGAGGATCCCTACGGCCGGGTGCGAAGGGTGAAATCCGACAAAAGGACGTCGTTCCAGGGTGGCGGGACGTACGGAGGCAATGTGGTCGATGATCCGGAAGGGTACTTTTAGCCAGTCATTCAAAAGTGCTTCGGTCCTTTGTTTGAATGTTTCCGTTGGATCGGGGTCGCTAAAGGACCATTCGTAGGATGAGCCGACCCAATACAGGCTGTCTTTCCAGGGAGCGAGCGTCATTCCTTTTTTGAATACAGTAGTGGTTGATGACAGATCAGGGATGTCCACGATCAGCGCTTCGCCTTTGTTGGGTGCGAAGGGAAGACGGGAGAAATAAGGGCTGTCTGCGCTTTGAATGCCGTCGCAGAAGATGATCCTGCCGGCAGTGATGTCGTTGTATTTTATGTGTTGTGCTTCGACTATCAGAGATTGATGATCGAAGGGGGCTTCGATCAGGACGCCTTGTTGCAACAGACGCTGGCGGAAGGCCGGCAGGAGTTTCGGGAGGTCGGCAAGATAGCAGGGGGTGATGACGCCATAGCCGAGATCATACCGGAACAGTTGTTCGTAACTGTGATCGTCCGCCGGCATCTGCAGGTATTGCGTATCTTCTTCAAAGCGCTGTAAAAAAGCCAGGCGCATTTGAGCCGTGGGAAAAAAGTCAACGACCTGGGTTTGTTTAAGGCAGCTCTGCTGTAAGGCTGCGCCAAGCTCGTCATAAGCTTTCTCTGCAAAAGACAACAGCTCGTCGATCATCCATGTCTTTACGATGCGCCGGCCGGTGACAGGATTGATAAGCCCCGCTGCTGCCCTGGATGCCGTGTGCGGCCGCTGCTCGTCGATCACGACGAAGGATACCCCTTTTTGCTCCAGCCACCAGCCGAGGAAGGTGCCGCAAATACCCTGACCAATGATCAATACATCTTTTGTCATGGGGTAGCCTCCTCCACATTCACCCGGATGCCTTCGCTGTGGAAGCCGAATTCGGGAGCGTACATACATTCAATGTTTGTCACGCCATTGCTGAAGTTGCCTGCCTGACCGACAAACAACGGGTATTCAAAGACGAAAGCACCCCTGGGCAGATGCGAAAAGAAAAAGTCGGTACTGGCATCGCGGGTGCTTTCATAATAACCCAGTCCACCCTGCCATTTGTAGCTGCTGAGAACATTGACAGGCTCCATGCAGGAAGCGCGCATGTCTTTCATGTGCACGTATTCCAGATCGCGGTCCGACTGCAGCTCGATCCTGACTGTTACCTTGTCGCCCGGATGCAGGACGCCATTTTCGGATACAGGCTCCAATACGGGTCCACGATCCGTGATCTTTTCTATAAATAGTTTTTTTGTCAGCTTCAGGGGCGCTTTGGCATTTGAGGCGGCGGTGATCTTGTCCAGGTTCTCGAAATATTGCCAGTATATGGCGCCCCAGGCGGGTGAGGTGGCTCCGGCGGCGGCAGGTTTGGCGGGCGAGGTGGTGGCAGCCGCAGGTTTGGCGGGCGAAGGGCTGCCGGTTGCGGTGTTGGTGGTTTTCATCGTCACCGTGATATTACCCATGGAAGGCTGGACATGAGCACCGTCGATCACTTGCTTGAAGTAGCCGGTGCCGGCTTCGGTGGTCATAGCGGATGAAGAAAAGGTGCGGTTGCCCAGCTGGATGTCAACATTCCTTTCTGTGTTCAACCAGTCATTGGCGGATAATGCCGGCTGGGAGAGAGAGGGGGCGAGCAAAGCATAGCAAGCGTCTGCCGTGGCTTTGGTGGTCGACCAATTATGTGTCTGTTTTTGTTTCAGCAACCAGGTCTTGAGGGCATTGTCTGTGCCTGTATTGGGCGCGATCTCGCGGAAGGCTTCTATCAATAGAGATTGTGTTTCGATGGGAGCCTGCCACCAGTAGTAGCCGCCTTCCATTCCTTTCCAGTACATACCTCTTTCTTCATCCTGGATGGCCGTTTGTTTCAGGGAAGCGATGATATCTTTTGCCGTCTGCACATCTCCTGTGCGGAAAAGCGCCAGGGCGATCATCCCCTGCATGTATTTGCCACCCTGCAGCCATGCCTCACGTGCTTGTTTGCGGAAATAATTGACGGCGGGGAAGACATCGCCGGGTATGCCATAATCGTTAAAGAAGCTCCGCATATACAAGTATTGCACCGGTGTCTCGCCGATCCATACGGGACCGGCTGCTTTGCCCAGAGGCTGGGGGCGTTTGTTTTTCTGTCTTTGTATGATGTCTTCGTAGTCTTTTTTGATCTTACCGTCCAGGTAGGGCAGGGCGGCCGTTACGATGTCTTTTATTTTATCCGCCATGGAAGGAGGGATAGCATTTAATTTCCGGAGATGGCCGATGCCGGTGAGGATGTATTGGGTGATGTACCGGTCGTCGGGCCCGCCCTTGAACCATACGAATCCGCCATTGGGCGCCTGCATATCCTGCAGTTTTGCAAGGGAAGATGCCAGCTCCCGGCTCATCCGGGCCATGTCGAAGAGCAGGGCGATGTGCTGCCGTTGCTGTGACTCGCTTTTCCCCTGCAGTACCCAGGGCGTTTCCTGCAACAGTATGGATTTAAGCTCCTGGTTCTTTTCCAGGTTGCTTAGCAGGGCGGCTGTATCGGTGGTCTTCCATTTGGAGAAGATCTCCTGTATGCGGGGTGAGCTATTCGCGATCCGGCTGGCCAGGGCGTTGGCATAAAACCTGTTAAAGCTCTGTTCGGCGCACTCGTAAGGATATTCCATCAGGTAGGGCAGGGCCTGTACGGCATACCAGGCAGGGTTGGTGGTGAACTCCATGGTCAGGGCATGGTGATTCAAGGTTTCGCTGGCACCGCTCTGTAAAAGTTTTTCAAAGCGGAATTGTTTTGTACCGTCCCCATTCATGTTGATCGGAAGGCTTTCAGTCACGAGCATCCGATTGCTCACCACAGGCAATACGGCCTCTTCGCCGTCACTGTATTCTTTTGCATGTGCTACTATGCGATAGGTCAGGGGGCGATTGTATTGATAAGGGATATCGATGGGAAAACTTACTACGGCACTCTGTCCTGCGCCTGCCGTAAAATACTGGTTGGCCTGCCGGTTGCTGAACATGCCGTCTGCGGTGAGACCTGTGGTCGGATCGATCAGTTCCAGTGTTATCTGACCTGTCATCTCCGAGTCGGTGAGATTGGCCACTTTGACACCCAATTCCATCCTGTCCCCTTCCCGGAGGAAACGGGGGGCGTTGGGCTGTACCATCAATTTCTTTTGTGTTACGACCGTTTTTTCTCCATAGCCAAAGGAAAGATCCCGGGTATGGGCCAGCACCATCCACTTCCATTGCGTAAGCGCTTCGGGCATGGTAAAGGAGAAGGTGACGCTGCCGGAGTCGTCTGTTTTGAGGTCGGGGAAGAAGAAGGCTGTCTCATTGAAGTTTTTGCGTACCTGGACGGGAGCGGGTTCCGGGGCGCGTGTTTGAGTGGGCGCCGGCGGAGGGGGCGGGGCTAAGTCGGCGTCAGCGGCGAGATCTTCCTTTTTCTTCATCTGTTCGCTTTCAAAGCTAATTTTCGTGTCCCGCGGGGCGGGGGCCGCCATGGAGGCTGCAACAGGCGCTGCCCCTGCAAAGCGACCCTTGACCGTCATCATCCTGTAATTCCTTTCATTCAGATTGAACCCTATCAACCGATCATACTGCTTGTCGAAATAGGGATAATCCTTTTCCTGGATATACCGCTGTTGTGAGGCCAGGGCAGCGAAATTGCCCCCTGTTTCCCAGGAAGTGGGTATTGTGTATGTAGGGTACAAGTCCGGGACGGACCAGTCATGCTCTTTAAATTGATCCAGCGAAGCGTCATACATGCCGGCCAGGACTTCGGCGGCAACTTTATCTGCCTGGTGACCCTTGATGGTCACCTTCCATTTTTCTTCACTGCCCGGCAGGACCTTATCACGAAAAGAGGCATAGTCGATGCTTAGCTCTTTATTGGTCCAGGGTACATGCACGATGTTCGACCTGGAATATATCCGGTTATCCTTTACAAACACATCGAGGACGCCAAATCCGCCTCTGTCGGCCTCCGTCACGGGGAAAGAGACGCTTTTCCTTTCTTTGTTCAACGTAAGGAAGCTGAAGGCTGCGGTGGAATCGTCATGAGATACCTTACGGATAACAAATACGTTTTCGGCGGAGGAGCCGATGTCCACGGTAGCCTTGCCGCCGGGCTCCGATGTTTGTTGATCTTCCAATGCCCAGCTGTATTGCGGCTCTGCGGGGCTTCCCGTCTGTCCATCATAGAGGCTGACATAGCGCAGCGTTTTCACCGGCTGCCCGTATTTGTCTTTCGACTGTACTTCGATGACATACGAGCCGGAGGGTAAGTGTTTGCCGATGGCAAGGTTTTTTCCTGCCGAATCGGTGGTTTCCCATATTTTGCCACCCTTTTCCCATTTGGTCATGTCGGTTTCATCGCTGTATTCGTCGTGCGGGAAGAGACGAAGGTATTCTTCACGGGACAATATGAATTGATCCGGCGCTTCCCAGTATCTTTTCCGGATGAGATGATCCGGCGCTTTCAGGGAATAGAGCGCGACATGGATAATTGTTGGTTCCGGGATGCCACTGAGGTTGCTGGCTTGAATTCTCAGTGATTGGAGACTATCGGAAGGAAGGGTGGTTTCCGCGGGTTGCAGGATAGAGAGTTCCAGCGCTTTATAGCCAGCCCTGACAGTGCTGTTGCCGCTGTGGGTTTCTCCATTGATATCCGTAACGTCGGCAGTCAGGGTATATTCGAAGGTGGGATCGGAGGCCTTGTCGATGCTGCGATCGGGGATTGCTGCAAAGGCGATGCTAAATCTGCCCTGTGCATCCGTCCTGATCGTGCCGTGAGCGACCTCCTGCGCGGAGGCAGCAGGGCGTGGCCGGTAGTCGAAATAAAAGATGGGATAACGGGCCTGCCGCGTGACACGGTATTTAACGGTTGCCCGGTCGATGACATTACCTGCAAATGCTTTGGCAGACCCTTGCACGCGGATGGTATCGCCTACCCGATAGCTTCCTTTCAGGGTATCATAGGATACATAAAATTGGGGCCGTTTGTATTCCTCCACTGAGAAGTACTGTTGCTGTCCCGAAGAGTCGTCTTCTATCCTGAAATCTCCATTCAAGAGATGATCCGGCAGCCGGAACCGGCCATGATAAGACCCAAATTCATTGGTGGTGACATTCAGTGAATCTACTTTGGTCCCGTTGACATCGTAGAGGATCACCCTGGTCTTGAATTGCGACAGCACCCTGGCTTTGTGCGAGTCGAAATCACGGGTTATGACAATGCCTTTGAAGTAGAAGGTCTGTCCCGGACGGTAGATCGACCTGTCTGTAAAGAAAAAGGTCTGCAGATTGTCCTTCTCATATTCCTTTTTGCCGACTGGATTTGTCTCTTCGGGATACGGCATCCGGTAATAAGCATTGAAAGCTTCGTCTTCGATAAAAAGATGATCCTGGCCCGCGTTGATCTCAAGCGTGACTTGTGCGTTGTTGTTGCGCTTTTTCGCCTTTTTTTTCATCAGGAAATGACCATGTCCGTCGGTGCTGTAGGTTTCAGCTTTTGAGAAGACGAACCGGTTCACCTTGTAATCATAGCTCTTTTCCCATACCTGTACATTGGCGCCGGAGACCGGCTGCCCGCTGCTCCTGTCGACGACAAAATAATCCTGTCCGTTGTTGATATAGGCGATATTGCTCACGTAAAGACCCGTCATGGCCATGATATGCTGACCCAGGCGGAAAGCGGAGTCTTCACTGGCGATGAGGGCATATGATCCCACCGGCAAGCCATCGACCCTGATCTCAGCCCGGTGGGCCTGGTAGTCTCCCGTCTCCGGGAAGGTCTGTGCAAAGGTCCGTTGTACAGGCAGCTGCAACAGCTTTTGCCAATAGTTCTCCTGATAGGCATTGTTACCCAGGCTGGCCCGCGTATCATGATCCAAACGAACGATCCTGAAATATACCCGTGAAAGATTGCGCCATTTTACCAGGCCGCGGAAGGGCTGACCGGGGAGGTTGACGGTCTCTACTTTCAGCTCTAATAACCTATATTGGATCTGTCTCAGCAGACCGGTGCAGTGCACTTTGCCCTCGCTGCTGTCCTTTTGTGCTATGACCTTTTCACAGACGGTTTTGGCGGCTGCATAATCCCAACGGCCGCTGGTATCCTGCGGGGGATTGTATCGTGTTGCCTTGTTAACATGTTGCAGGGCTTGCAGGTACCACGCTTCCGCGGCAACGGGTTCGTTGGGCCATTTTTGGGTGATGTTTGCCAGTCCGGTTGCATAGAGATCGTCCTTATCTGTCATTACTGCATAGCTGTGCGCGAAGTTCAGCCTTTCGATGTCCACATCTAATAAAGCATCGGGTCGGGCATCGGTCAGGTGGAATTCGATCAGGCGTTGGAACAGCAAGAGCGCTTTGTGATGAAGAGATAAAGAATCAGCGGTGGTAAAATTATGTTTTACAAAAACGGCTGCATCTGCAAAGACGGCCGGATCATCTATTTCAAAAGCATAAGCGGGCCGCGTCAGATCACGTTCATCCGACTGGAAATATTCCAGGGCCTGATGCGCCAGCAGATCAAATAGGGTAGGACGTAAGACACGTGTATTACCGGTGCCCCTGATGATAACGGGGTCATAGGTATCCAGCCGGGTGGCCTGTAATAATTTTTGTTCCTGTAAGGAAGCAAGATACAGCTGCCCTATCTTTTTGTGAAAGTCATCAGCGCTCCAGGTGGCGACGCTGTCCTTGTTGAAGTTGATCGTGTTGGTGCGGTTGTATAATTGATAGCGGTGCTGCTGGTAATAGCTCCAGTATGAACCTGCCAATATATTCTGTAGGATGGACCTTGCCGGTTGTTTGGTATCGGTTATCTCTTTTTCCAGGGCGGTGATGCTCCTGATACCGGCATCTTCCTGATCCCCGTTTTGCAGATGAATGCGATAGATCAATGCCTTTAATAACTGGGGTTCATTTTTTTCCTGGCGTGCACGCTCGTAGATAAGGTTTACCTGGGTCAGCGCGGACTGTGGCAGTCCTTTTTGGTTGATCAGGGAATCCACTGTTTTCCAGCGGGCGGCGTAGCTGTCCGGCTTCGCCTGAGAGAAGGATAAAAAAGGTGTCAGTAACAGGAAGGCTATTATACGGATACGCAACTGGGTGGTCATAGGAGAAAACTTTTTTAAAGGTAAATATATATCTGGAAGATGCAGGAAATAAGGCGATTACATACGTGGAATTCCTTTTAACATAGGTATAACGTATCGTACTTAAACAGGAATTCCCTGCGCCCTTCTTATATACAAGTACAATAAGT
>Ga0207671_10004930_pt1 | contig 12526 bp, 10 predicted proteins | sample KBSC24metaG_FD_184352 | JGI IMG/M metagenome (GOLD analysis project Ga0207671, IMG submission 184352) | Corn rhizosphere microbial communities from Kellogg Biological Station, Michigan, USA - KBS C2-4 metaG (SPAdes) (version 2) | ecosystem: Host-associated > Plants > Roots > Rhizosphere > Soil... | reverse complement strand
CCTTCACGCATGGTGGCAATTCGCGAATCCAAGCAGTCCACGACCACCCCGTAGACAATCGCCTTTGTCGGTGTTGCTGTTCACCTTTGAAACCGCCCTGGGTTATACGTTCGGGCGGATGTATTCGAAGACGACCGGCAAGGCCCGCCTGGGCATGCGGCCGTCGAAGAAGAGCATCCGCATGTCCGGTTCGATGAGGGGGATGTGGAAACGGAGTCATGGTCTGGCTCATAGGGCACCGCCAACCGAAAGGGGTGGCCACAGCGATGCCACGACCTACAGCCACCGCGTCACATCCCTACTCTACCGACCGCCGGTGGCCACGAACGGCGGCTTCGCAGATGCGGAACGTGAAAGATCCGGGCCGGTCGTCGGGCGGCTTTGGAGCGCGCCGATGGGCTGCTATGGGTCGGCAAGGAACTTTCGCCAAGGTTCGCTTTGACTCGTGCATGGCAAGCCCTACTCGGAAACCATGCTCAGCCAGAGGGTCCCGCCGCTTAAAATTCTTCATCGTGAGAATTGCCAACGCGGATTGCCGCTTCTTGGGAGAAGAGATGCCCAAAATGGTCGGGATCCGTTTGCAGAAATGCCCCTGCAAACCGCATATTTGCTTGATTCCCGATCAGCTTTGGGACCAGTGGGGTCGGATGTTCGAATTCGAATCATCTCACCCCGACCATCTAAGTGCTTGTCTTGGCCAGCGAAGCTCGAGTCACGGCAAAGGCTCCGAAGGGCGGTTGGCCGTCCGACACGGCTGCATCAGCCACCCAAGCTGTGCGAAGTGGCCAGCCGCACGAGTGCTTGGCCCGCCCGGGAGAAGTACCGGTCTCTTCGCCAGCACAACTCGAAGTCGAACGACAGTCGGGGCTCGAAGGACAGTCCGACCAATCCGGGCTGCTGGTCCACCAGTGACCTGAGCAGGGTTGCTGCGCCATGCCCCTCCAGCGCGGCAAGGATCGTCATGTGCACGAAGTTGCTTTCCATGACCTTGCGGTAGCTCACGCCGTGCTGCGCGCAGTAATCGTCAAGCAACTTGCGCTGTAGAAAGCCTGGGGCCAAAACCACCATCGGCAGGCCGCTCAGCGCGCGTGGTTCCACGATTTTCTTGCTGCTCAGCCGGTGGCTGCTTGCCACGGCCAACACCATCTCGTCGCTGCCGAGGTGGACTGACTCCCACGCCTTGTTGACGCGCCGCGACTCCAGGATGCCCACGTCGATCGTGCCCGCATCGAGACGAGCCCGAATGTCCGTTGCACTGCCTTCGATGGCCGAGACGTCGATGCCAGGGTACAGATTGCGGTACGCCATGATCAACTTCGGGAAGTAGTGCAGACCGTACATCGGCGGGAAGCCCACCGTGACGCTGCCGGTCCTTAGATCGGCGACATCACGTATCTCGCGTCGCATCGAATCCACCTCTTCAAAGATGCGCGCCGCCCGGACCAGCAGGGTGTGTCCCTCCTGCGTCGGCGTGACCCCCCGTGGTTGCCGGAAGAAGAGCGTGACCCCCAGTTCCTCTTCGAGCTTGGCGATCGCAATGCTCAGCGCAGGCTGGGCAATGTGAATCTCCTCGGCGGCCCGCGTGAAGCTGCCGAGCCGACCGATTACTTCGCAAAAATGCAGAACGCGTAGATCCATATCGCAGTTTTATGCCGTCCATAAGAACGATATATTTTACGTAGGGGCACGCGAGAACTAGCATCAAATCAGTGCAGATCGATATCCGGCCTGCGCTGCGTCAGCCCCCACTGACGACACCAAAACACGCTGTGAGCCAGCCGTCTTTGGCGACCAGACGCAACGGAGACCTTGGTGATGCTGACCTTTCTCGCCTATGCGATGGTGATCGTTTTCATGGGTTTGATCATGAGCAGGTGCATGACGGCGCTGATTGCGCTGATCGCCGTGCCGATTGCCTTCGCACTCGTCGGCGGGTTCGGCGCCGAGATCGGACCGATGGTCCTCAACGGCCTCAAAGCGATTGCGCCCACCGGCGTGCTGCTGATGTTCGCGATCCTGTACTTCGGGTTGATGATCGATGTGGGGCTTTTCGACCCGCTGATCCGCGGCATCGTCAGACTTGCCAAGGGAGATCCGCTGAGGCTCATCGTCGGTTCTGCGCTGCTGGCGTTGATCGTCTCGCTCGACGGTGATGGTTCGACCACCTACCTGCTTTGCATCACCGCAATGCTGCCGCTTCACCGGCATCTGGGCATCAAGCCAATGATCCTGCCGTGCGTCGTGATGCTCGGCAACAGCATCATGAACATTGCACCCTGGGGCGGGCCGACGGCGCGTGTGATGAGTTCCTTGCACCTCGATTCGAGCCAGGTCTTCTTGCCGGTGATCCCTTCGATGGCCGCGGCGTCGGTGGCCACGCTCGGCATCGCCTGGTACTTCGGACTGAGGGAGCGCGCCCGGTTGAAGGAGATTCGTTTCACGCCCGTGCATCACGCGCCTTCGCCGCTCGGCGGGGAAGTGGATCTCGATGCAACGGACGCGCCGACGAGCGAGCGACGTCCGGCGCTGATGATCTTCAACCTCGTGCTGACCACGGTGCTGATGGTGTGCCTGGTGACGGCCGTGCTGCCCTTGCCGCTGCTCTTCATGGGGGCGTTCGCCATCGCCATGACGGTCAACTTCCCGTCGATCAACGATCAGAAGAAGCGCGTCGCGGCGCATTCGGCCAGCGCCTTGTCCGTCGTCTCGGTCATCTTCGCCGCCGGTGTCTTCACCGGCATCCTCTCCGGTACCAAGATGACGGATGCCATCGCCCACAGCATCGTCTCCGCGATCCCGACATCGGCTGGCCACTACCTGCCTTTGATCACCGCCGCGATCAGCGCGCCGATGACGTTCTTCCTGTCCAACGACGCGTTCTACTTCGGCGTCGTGCCCATCCTCGCCGAAGCGGCCAAGGGCTACGGCATTGCCTCGGAGATCATCGCCCGCGCGTCGCTGCTCGGTCAGCCCGTGCATCAGCTGAGCCCGCTGGTTGCAGCCAACTACGTGCTGATCGGCCTGGCTGGCGTGGAATTCGGCGACCACCAGAAGTTCACGCTGAAGTGGGCCTTCCTGCTGGTCGTCGTGATGATCATCACCGCGGGTGTGATCGGCGTCGTGCCGCTGATCTGATCGGCACGGGAGCCCCATGGCCATGATGCAAGAGCCCGCCACCCCCGCGGCGATGTCGATGGACCGCCGTCGCCTGCTGCTCAGGAGCATGATCGCCGCCGCAGGCGCCACGGCCGGTGCACTGTCCGGGCCGGTCCGCGGTCAGTCCACGCCGGCCATCAAGAAATCCGTGCCGCGCTTCGCCTACGTCGGTTGCCGAACGACCAAGGCGCGCAACGCCCGCGGCGAAGGCATTCAGGTCTACAAGGTGGATGCCGCCTCCGGCGAATGGACGCACGTTCAGCTCCTGAGGGATCTGGTGAACCCGTCCTTCCTGGCGTTCGACCGGACTCAGCAATTTCTCTATACGGTGCATGGAGACATGAGCGAGGTCAGCGCATTCAGCGTGGATCCCGACAGCGGCGTGCTCCGGCTGCTGAACCAGCAATCGACGCAAGGCAAGAATCCGGCGCATCTCTTGGTCGACGAGAGCAACCGCTTTCTCATCGTCGCCAACTACGCGAGCGGAACGCTGGCAGTGCTGCCGCGCAACGACGACGGATCGCTGGGGGCACTCCAACAACTCGAGAACCTGCCGGGGACGCCCGGGACGCACCGAGTGGACCAGAATTCTTCCCATCCCCATCATGTCGTGTACGACCCTGCGGCTCGTTGGCTGCTCGTACCGGACAAGGGTGTCGACCGGATCTTCACGTTCGGATTCGATCCAGCCACCGGCAAGCTGCGACTGGCCGACCCGGGCTTTGTGCAGATCCGTCCCGGCGCCGGCCCGCGACACATCGCTTTCCATCCAGCGCGCCCGTTCGCCTACGTCGCGCACGAGTTGGACAGTTCCGTCGGTGCCTATCGGTACGTGCCCGAGCGCGGTCTGCTCGAACCGATACAGATCGTTCCGTCGCTTCCGGACACGTTCACCGGCGCGAACACGGCGGCCGAAATCGAGGTTTCGCCGTCTGGCCGATTTGTCCTTATCTCCAATCGCGGCAGCGACAGCATCGGCAGCTTCGGCATCGATCCGTCGAGCGGCAGGCTCACGCCGGTGGGCTGGACCGCCAGCGAGGGCAAGGGCCCTCGGTTCTTCGCGATCGATCCGACGGGCGCCTTCGTCCACGTCGCGAACGAAAACAGCGACGCCATCGTGACGTTTCGACTGGACGAAGACAGCGGGCGTCTGCAGAAGACAAAGCAGATCGTTCGAACCGGCAGCCCCGTCTGCATCGTCTTTTCCACCCTCTGACCTTCGGGAAGGAATACAAACATGAAGCTAGGCTTTGTAGGTCTCGGGCAAATGGGCAAACCCATCGCGCTCAACCTGCTGAAGAGCGGCGCCGATCTGGTGGTGATCGACCGCACCGATCAGGCTTTCGAGGCATTTCGCGACAAAGGCGCGCGCGGCAGCACCGATGTCGCGTCGCTCGCTGACGCCGACGTGATCTTCCTCTGCCTGCCGAGCGCCAAGGTGGTGAAGGACTTCGTCTTGCGCGAGGGCGGGTTGCTGAGCCTGATCGGACCCGGGCAGACGGTGGTGGATCTCAGCACCATCACGTACTCGGCCACGACCGAGCTGGCACGCGCGCTCGCTGCGAAGGGTGTTGCCTTCGTCGACGCGCCGATCTCCGGCATGGAAGCGCGTGCCATCGATGGTACGCTGACCGTCATGTGCGGCGGCGAGCGCGAGGTCTTCGAGCGCATCCGGCCGCTGCTCGACTGCATCGGCAACAAGATCCTCTACATGGGCCCCGCGGGCAGCGGCCAGCTGACCAAGCTGATCAACCAGTTGCTGTTCGACATCAATGCCGCAGCCCTGGGCGAGATCCTGCCGATGGCCACGAAGATGGGCCTCGACCCGAACCTGGTCGGCGAGGTCATCAATGCCGGCACCGGCCGCAGCTACGCGTCGGAGTTCTTCGTTCCACGCATCCTGCAGCGGCACTTCAGCGACGGCTATCCGATGACGCATGCCTACAAGGACCTGATCAGCGGCGCAGAGCTGGGGGCGAACTTGTGCATCCCGATGCCGGTGCTGGCCGCGGCCACGGCCACCTACCAGACGGCGCTGCTGCGCGGGCATGGCGAGAAGGACAAGGGCGCCATGGTCCTCGTCTTCGAAGAACTGCTCGGCGTCCAGGTGTCGAGCCGCACCCGGTCATGAACACGCAAGGAGACAACCATGTCTGATGAACAACCCCACGGCTTCGAACTCGGCCTCACGAACTACGGCGATCTCGATTTCGCCTCCTACCTGCGGCGCTCGTTCGCCCGCTCGATGGGCATCTCGACCGAACTGCTGAAGAAGCCCGTCGTCGGCATCGCGATGACGCCGTCGGACTTCAACAACTGCCATCGCTACATGCCGCAGCTGGTCGAGGCGGTGTCGCGCGGCGTGCTGGCCGCCGGCGCGCTGCCGCGCGCCTTCCCGACCGTCTCGCTGGGCGAGGTCTTCCTGAACCCGACCAGCATGGTCTATCGCAATCTGATGGCTATGGACACCGAGGAGATGATCTCGGCGCTGCCGATGGATGCGGTGGTGCTGATCGGCGGTTGCGACAAGACGGTGCCGGCGCAGCTGATGGGCGCGGCCTCGGCCAACATCCCGGCCATCCAGCTCGTCACCGGCCCGATGATGACCGGGCGGCACAAGGGCCAGCGCCTCGGCGCCTGCACCGATTGCCGCAGCTTCTGGCAGAGGTTCCGCGCCGGCACCGTCGATGCGGCGGAGATCCAGCAGGTCGAAGGGCGCCTCTCCGTCACCGCGGGCACTTGCGCGGTGATGGGCACGGCCAGCACGATGGCCTGCATCGCGGAGACGCTCGGCATGTCGCTGCCCGGAACGGCCGCGATCCCCGCCGTGCATGCCGACCGTCTCGTCGCGGCGGAGATGAGCGGGCGTGCGGCGGTGGCGATGATCACCAACCCGATCCGCCCCGACCGGATCATCACGCACAAGTCGGTCGAGAACGCCTTCCGGGTGCTGATGTCCGTCGGCGGATCGACGAATGCGATCGTGCACCTCACGGCAGTCGCGGGCCGGCTCGGCATCCGCGTCTCGAACGACCGTTTGAATCAGATCTCCGACGAGACGCCGGTGCTGGTCGACCTCAAACCCGTCGGCGAAGGCTACATGGAGGACTTTCATGCGGCCGGCGGCGTCGGCGCGCTGCTGCGCGAATTGAAGCCGCTGCTGCACCTCGACACCATCGACGTCACCGGCCGCACCCTGGAGGAGCGCCTGGCGGAGCCGCTGGACTGGGTCGATCGCAAGGTCATCCGGCCGTTCTCGGATCCGGTCTCGAAGGTGGGCGGACTGATCGCATTGCAGGGCAGTCTGGCGCCGGACGGTGCGATCTTCAAGCGCGCGGCCGCAACGCCGGCGCTGTTCGAATCGCAGGGCAGGGCAGTCGTCTTCAACGGGCTGGAAGACCTGGCCAAGCGCATCGACGACCCGGACCTCGACGTGAAGGCCGACGACATCCTCGTGCTGCAGAACATCGGCCCACAGGCGGCTGGCATGCCGGAAGCCGGCTACCTGCCGATCCCGAAGAAGCTCGCCCAGGCAGGTGTGAAGGACATGGTGCGCATCTCCGACGGCCGCATGTCCGGCACTGCATTCGGCTCCATCGTGCTGCACGTTGCGCCCGAGTCCGCGGTCGGCGGTCCGCTCGGCGCGGTGCGCAATGGCGACCAGATCCGGCTCTCCGTCGCCGAGAAGCGCATCGACTTGCTGGTCGATCCGGCCGAGATCGCGCGGCGTCTGGAGAGCTTCGTACCGCCACCTGTCCCCAAGCGGGGCTACAAGTCGCTCTACCGCAGGACGGTACTGCAAGCGGAAGGTGGTTGCGACTTCAACTTCCTCACCAAGGCGGCCGACGATGAATGAATCCTTCGATCCCGGGCCGGCCGCGACGCAGCTGGCCGAAGCCTGGCGCAGCGGCAGCCTGTTGACCGAACTGCCGGCGGCTATACGCCCAGCGACGCTGTCGCAAGGCTACGACGTGCAGGATCGCTTGATCGCGATGCTGGGCGAGTCAGTCGCCGGCTGGAAGCTCGGTGTCGGCAGCGCACTGCAGAAGCGGCAGGCCGGCATCGGACGATCCATCGCCGGCCGGGTGCTGCAGTCCTGCCTGTACCGCGAGGGCTCGACGGTGAGCATTCCCAACGCCGCGCCGATCACGATCGAGTTCGAGATAGCCTACGTGCTGAGCCGCGACGTGCTGCCCGAGGAGACCGAGGTCGCCCCCCTGGACGTTGTCGGCGCCGTCCATGCCGCATTCGAAATCGTCCTGTCGCGGTTCACGGATCGCCGCGCCGTAGGTTGGCCCAGCTTCGCGGCTGACGACGCGGCCTTCCATGCCCTGGTGCTTGGCGCGCCCATCGACGCGACACGCATCGGCGAGTTGCGAAATTCGCTGGTGGTCTCGGTCGACGGCAAAGAGATGGCGCGCAGCGCCATCGGCGAAGACGCGACCGATCCGGTCGCCGCGCTGGGCGACCTCATTGCGATCGCGCGCGAGCGCGGCATGCGCTTGCCGAAGGGCAGCGTGGTGTCGACCGGCACGGTCTCGAAGCCTTTCAACGTCAGCGCGGCAAAGGCCCGCATCACCGCCCGCTACCTGGGCACCGAGTTGGACTGTCGAACGCTGGTGTCAAGGCCGGCAGCCTGAACACAGAGGAGACGACACGATGGACAAGATGGTTCACGCCCGGCCCGAGCGCCTGCTGGAGTTTTCGACCGCTGTATTCGCCCGGGCCGGCATGCCCGAGCCGGATGCGCGGCTCGCGGCGGACACCCTGGTGCAGGCGGACTTGTGGGGCCACCAGTCGCATGGCGTCATGCGCCTGTCGTGGTACGCCGCCCGGCTCGAAGCGGGTGTCTGCGAGCCGGTCGCCAAGCCGGAGCTCGTGGTCGATGCCGGCGCCATCGCCGTGCTCGACGGGCATCACGGCATGGGCCAGGTGCTCACCGTGCGAGCGATGCGCGAGGCGATCGACCGTGCCAAGGTGCATGGCATCGGTGCCGTGGCGCTGCGCAACTCCAACCATTTCGGCACGGCGATGTACTTCACGCTGATGGCCGCTCGTGAGGGCTGCGTCGGCTTCGTCTCGACCAATGCGAGCCCGGCGATGGCGCCCTGGGGCGGCAGGAAGAAGACCGTGGGAACGAACCCCTGGTCCTGGGCGGCACCGGCAGGCAGCCACGCGCCGATGGTGCTGGACATCGCGAACACCGGCGTCGCGCGCGGCAAGATCTACCTCGCCAAGCAGAAGGGCCTGCCGATCCCCGAGGGCTGGGCGATCAACGCCGCCGGCGAGCCGACCACCGATCCGGCCGAGGCCATCAACGGCATCATCCTGCCGATGGCGCAGCACAAGGGCTACGCCATCGCAGTGATCATGGACATGCTGTCGGGCGTGCTGACGGGCAGTGCCTTCGGCACCGGCGTGTTCGGGCCCTACCAGACCGAGCATCGCAGCGGTGCCGGTCAGCTGGTGATCGCACTGAACGTTGACGCGATGCAGCCGCTGGCCGAGTTCAACGCCCGCATGGAGCGCTACATCGCCGAGCTGAAGTCGGTGCCGCTTGCCAAGGGCTTCGACGAGATCGTCTATCCCGGCGAGATCGAAGCGCGCAATGATGCGCGCCACCGGACGGAAGGTCTGCTGCTGCCCGGAGACACGGCGGCTGACCTGCAAAAGATCGCCGCCCGCCTCGGCTTGCCTTCGCCGTTCGACCCCGCGGGCTGATCGGCTCGACAGACCAGTTCCGGAAGGGGTGGCATGCGCCACTCCGGCGAACAGGCGCGCCTCATCAACGCCCAAACCTCGCCTTGACGAACGAATCATCATCGCCGTCGCGTTCTGGATTTCCACGCTGACCATCGGGGGTGGCCTGCTGGGCTGGGGTGCGGCAGAGATGGCGGCATCGGATCCCTCCGTGATCGGGTGGTACTGCACACGGACAACATGTTGATCGACGACGTTGACGCGCCGGGAAGCTGCCGGCCGTAAATGGCCAGGCTCTGCCGATGGGAGCCGTATGCGCAGCGCGCTATTCGCGGGCACCCGCTTTGCCGGCCTGGGAGACTCGGATTGACGCTGCCTCGGAGAGTACGAATACTCGGGCGCACGAAGCACGGTTCCGATCCACCTCAACCACCAGGAGAACCCCATGGCGAAGCGGTACGCGAGCATCCTCGAGACCATCGGCAGGACGCCGGTGGTGCGGATCAACCGGCTGGCCCCGCCGGGGGTGAACATGTTCGTCAAGTGCGAGTCGTTCAACCCGCTCAGCTCGGTGAAGGACCGCCTCGCCTTCGCGGTGATCGAGGCGGCCGAGCGATCCGGCGAGCTCAAGCCCGGGCAGACCGTGGTCGAGGCGACCAGCGGCAACACCGGCATCGGCCTGGCCATGGTGTGTGCGGCGAAAGGCTACCCGCTGGTGCTGCTCCAGGCCGAGCCGTTCAGCGTCGAACGCCGCAGGCTGATGCGCTTCCTCGGCGCAAAGGTCGTCATCACCCCGGCTGCCGAGCGCGCGGTGGGCATGATCAACAAGATGGAAGAGCTCGCGGCCAAGCATGGCTGGTTCATGCCGCGGCAGTTCGAGAACGAAGCCAATCCGGACTACCACTCGCGCACCACCGCGCGCGAGATCGTGGACGACTTCGCCGGCGACCGGCTGGACTACTGGGTCACCGGCTACGGCACCGGCGGCACGCTCAAGGGCGTGGCGCGCGTGCTCAGGAAGGAGCGGCCGGAAACGAAGATCATCGTCTGCGAGCCGACCGACGCGCCGCTGCTCAGCAGCGGCATCGAGCAGAAGCGCAAGCCCGACGGGACGCCCGCCGAGCCGCATCCGAGCTTCAAGCCGCACCCGATGCAAGGCTGGACGCCCGACTTCATCCCGAAGCTCACGGGTGACGCGGTTGCGATGGCATTGATCGATCGCATTCTGCAGATCCAGGGCCCGGAGGCGATCCAGGCCAGCAAGACCCTGGCAGCGAAGGAGGGCATCTTCTGCGGCATCACTTCCGGCGGTGCTTTCGCCGGCGCGCTGCGGATCGCGGCCGAGGCGCCACAGGGCGCGAACATCCTGGCCATGCTGCCCGACACCGCCGAGCGCTATCTGAGCACGCCGCTGTTCGCCGACATCGGTGCGGACATGAACGAGGAGGAACTGGTGATCTCGCGTTCAACGCCCGGCGGCCAGCTCAAGACCTGAAGCGGGGGGCACCGTGAAGATCGTCTCCGAGCGCGCCGGTGCGGCCGCGCATGCCTTCGACGCCATCAAGGACTTCAACTTCCGGTCGCGCTACGCCGAGCGGCGCGGGCACGCGGACATCGCGGATTTCACCTTCGGCAACCCGCACGAGATGCCGCTGCCCGGACTCGTCGAGGCGATCCGCGAGGGCGCGATCCCGCAGGACAAGAACTGGTTCGCGTACAAGACCAGCGAGGAGGTCCCGCAGGCCTTCCTGGCCGCCGTGCTGGCGCGCGAACTCGACCTGGCCTTCGAGGCGCCGGACGTGGCGCTCACCGCCGGCGCGTTCGCGGCCATCTCGGTCGCCTTCCGGCTGCTGCTGGACGCCGGCGACGAGGTTGTCTTCTGCGAGCCCGGCTGGTTCTGCTACGAGCCGATGCTCCTCGCAGCCGACGCAGTGCCGCGCAAAGTGCCGCTGGCCAAGCCGCACTTCGACCTCGACCTGGACGCGATCGAAGCGGCGCTCGGCCCGCGCACGCGGCTGGTGATCGTCAACACCCCGCACAACCCGACCGGGCGCATCTACGGTCGTGACGTGCTGGAGGCGCTGGCGCAACGGCTCGAACACGCGTCGAAGCGCTTCGGCCGGCCGATCTTTCTGCTGTCCGACGAGCCGTACCGGCGCTTGCGCTTCGACGGCCGCGGCTTCGTGAGCCCGGCGGCCGTGTACCCGTGGACGCTGATCGCGTACAGCTACGGCAAGGTGCTGCTCGCGCCGGGCCAGCGCCTGGGCTATCTCGCCATCTCGCCGCGCATGCCGGCGGACGACCGGCAGGCCTTGCGCGACGCGATGTTCGCTACCCAGATGGCGATCGGCTGGTGCTTCCCCAATGCGGTCATGCAGAACGCCCTGCCTCGCATCGATGCGCTGAGCATCGATGTGCAGGCGCTGACCCGGCGGCGCGACGCACTGAGCGCCGCGCTCGCCCAGGCTGGCCATGTGGTGCTCCCGCCGGAGGGAACCTTCTACCTCTGGGCAAAATGGGCCGGCAATGACCCGGAGCGGCAGTGGAACGCGCTGGCGGATCACGACGTGTTCGTCATGCCGGGCCACGTGATGAACGCGCCGGACTACTTCCGGATCTGCCTCACCGCATCCGATGCCATGGTGGCGAAGGCCTTGCCTGCGTTCACACGAGCGGCGTGAGCGGGCCTTGGTCGCCGTCGAATCCTTCGGGTGAGACCTGACCCCTTCAATGCAACTTCACATGCGGCACGGTGCGCCGAACGATCAGCCGTGCCAGCGTATCGAGGGCGACCTTCGGAAGGCCGTGCAGCGCCAGCTCGTGCATCTTGTAGAGGGACTCGTACATCAGCCGGGCGAAGTAGCCCTCGATGACCAGGTTGCCGCCGACCAGCGCACCCATCATGTTCCCGATCGTGCTGAATTCTCCTAGCGATACGAGGGAGCCGAAGTCGCGATACCGGTAGCTCCGTACCGCCTTGCCCTGCAGACGTCGCGGGATCTGCCGCAAGAGGTGCATGGCTTGCTGATGCGCCGCCTGCGCTCGCGGAGGAACGACGCCGCCCTTTTCCGGCCACGGGCACGCGGCGCAGTCGCCGATCGCGAAGACGTTCGCGTCTCGCGTTGTCTGCAGCGTTGGCAGCACGACCAGCTGATGAATGCGATTGCTCTCCAGGCCGGCGATGTCCTTCAGGAACTCCGGCGCCTTGACGCCGGCGGCCCAGACGATCAGTTCCGAATGAATGACGCGACCATCGGCCAAGCGCACGCTCTTCGGCAGGACTTCTGCGACGCGGGCGCCCGTGTGCACCGCAACGCCGAGGCGACCCAGCAGGCGTTGCGTCTCTTGCGAGAGCCGAGCGGGCAGGGCAGGCAAGACCCGATCGGCCGCCTCGATCAGGTGGAGTTTGATGTCCCTGTCCGGATCGATGCGGTCCAAGCCGAACGCGACGAGCTGGCGAACCGTGTGGTGCAGCTCGGCGGCGAGCTCGACGCCGGTCGCGCCTGCGCCGATGATGGCTACCTGGAGCTGGTCCCGGCCCACGGGTCCTGTCTGCGTTTGGGCGCGAAGGCAAGCGTTGACGAGCCGCCGATGGAAGAATTGCGCATTCGCGCTGCTTTCCAATTTCATCGCGTGGTCGCTCACGCCCGGCGTGCCGAAGTCGTTGCTC
>Ga0207671_10004917_pt1 | contig 12545 bp, 11 predicted proteins | sample KBSC24metaG_FD_184352 | JGI IMG/M metagenome (GOLD analysis project Ga0207671, IMG submission 184352) | Corn rhizosphere microbial communities from Kellogg Biological Station, Michigan, USA - KBS C2-4 metaG (SPAdes) (version 2) | ecosystem: Host-associated > Plants > Roots > Rhizosphere > Soil... | reverse complement strand
GCAATCGCGCAGCAAACGCTAAAAACCCCAGCAACACTTAGTGCTAAAATTTTGGTAAAGTTTCGGGTCATATACTATAATATTTTATGCTCTATAAATATATTAGTATATTCTATAAAAAGTAAGGGTTTCTAATATTTAACCCAGCATTTTAACTAAGCCCTTAACCTTAAGGTGATTTTCGCACATCCATTTCACAGTTCATCTGCGTTGAGAGAGCATATTAAATACCCGACTTGATACTATTGTATGGCAGCCCCAGATCGTCAATGGAATATTGGGTGAGTACGCTATCTTTTAAAGTACAATAATCGCCCCGGTGGGTTACGATGAGTTTTTCGACGCCATCCTTATTTTCACGCATGGGTACTGTTGCCGATACTACTTTCCCTGTATGATCAAATTCAATAATGTACACTTCTTTTTTGGGGTCATTAACCTCGATAAAAGGGACTATGAGCGTTTGGTTGTTATCGTCGATAAACTTTCCCAGGATATTTTTACCCTGGATCTCTTTGGGGTCGAGCTCCAGTAAGTGTTTAGCTTCCTGCGCAGATAAACCTTTGATATTTAAGCGTACCACATTACCATCGGCATCTTTCAAAGTATCCTGCATGGTGGTTACAGAAGTGCCGGGATATTTGGCAATAGCATAAAAGTTATCGGGCCCTGTGTTTTTATCATTGTGCCCGGGCAATATATAGCAAAGCTGCAAATTATTTAATGCCGAACTATCCGCTTTAATTTTAGCAGCAATATTGAGCAGATCGGTCTGGCTTAAACGTGTACCGATGTTAACGGTAAGTTTGCTGACTGTATCGCTTTTAACTACTCTTGATACGGTATAGTGCGGTACATCTCTTTTTTTACAACCAAAAGCTGCCAGCACAATTATTAAACAAAGCAGGGTATTTTTCATAAGGGGCAAAGTTAACCGTTGATTTTTGGGATTAGGCTGATTACGTTGATTTTTCTTTTGTTTGTACCATGATTATGAGATTTACATGATTTCTTGCTCCCTCCAAAAGTCTTTTCACCTCATTAAATGATTCCGTAAAGCGCTCCGCCTTTTTCGCCCATTTTATCAACCAGCTTTTCCACTTCGGGATCTTTTTCAAGTACAGGGGCATGATGCGGCTTGATGCGGGCATCTATGATCAGCGGACCTGTACAGCCCCAGTGCTTATGCTCGGTGAAACTACCTACGCCATAAATATCATGCGAGGGGTTGCTGCGGGTAAAGGTTACCCAAACAAAGTTATTGACGTTTTGAGCGGCGAAAGCGGCATCATCACAAAGCACGATCAAGGGTAGACCATCCAATTCTTCTTCCTCTTCTTTTAGCCTGTATTCGATGATACTTACTATATTATCAATATCTTGATGATTTACATGTTTAGGTACTTCTACCATCAACACGCCCGGTATGGCCATTTTGTAATTGTTGACCGGCCTTGGCAAATCGAACCATGAGGGCAGCTCTGTCCACAGCTCGCGTTTGATATCCCCGGCTACGGTGATGGCTACTTTGCTGCCCGAATTTAATCCGCTTCCGCTATAATCCAGTGTATCAATGGTGGTACGGGTATAAAAATGCAGATCGCGACTCAGGTCTATCCGCTGCAGGATATGGTTTAAAAAGGCGGAGATATTATTTACATCCAATGAAGGATCATCTTCCTCAGCGGCTATCAGCAGATATTTGGCCAGACTCAGCTGACTTTTACCCAGTATATGATTGGCAATAGTTAATATTTCCTGCGGTTTGCGTTCCTTGATATATGGCGTATAGCGTTCGCTGCCGATAGCAAATAGCAGCGGATGTACCCCTGCTGCATCAACCGCATTAACCGCATGCAAACCGGGTATTTCTTTTGGAATGGCTGCGCCGCTGATCTCGTGGATCAATGCCCCAAAACTGGTATCCTCCTGTGGAGGTCGACCAACAACCGTAAATGACCATACGGCATCTTTACGATGATATACGTTGTGAACTTTGAGTAATGGGAATGGGTGCACCAGGCTGTAATAGCCCAGGTGATCGCCAAAGGGGCCTTCAGGTTTGTTATCGTGGGGCATTACCGTCCCTGTGATCACAAAGTCAGCATCCGACGAGATACAGAACCCTTCATCATCATAAAAATAACGAAACCGGCGATTCCCTAGCGCCCCGGCGAAGGTCATTTCTGATAACCCCTCGGGCAGCGGCATCACCGCAGCTACCGGATGCGATGGCGGGCCACCTATAAATATACTTACTTTTAAAGGTTGTCCTTTGGCGTTTGCCTTGGTTTGATGCACACCTATGCCCCTGTGTATCTGATAATGCAAACCGATCTCCTTGTTCAGGATATAATCGTTACCGGCCAACTGTATGCGATACATGCCCAGGTTGGCATTCATGATCCCCGGTTTATCCGGGTCTTCGGTATATACTTGTGGCATGGTTACAAAGGGGCCGCCGTCTATAGGCCAGTTCACAATCTGCGGGATATCGCTTATTTTACAGCGACCGAAATTAACCGGCGCACCGGCACGTTTTTTCATGGGCAGAGCCGATAAAGCCGTCAGGGCCACGTTGGTATATTGAAAAGGATGTTTAATGGCTTTTAAAGGATCGTTCTTGAGCTCAACCAGGGTTTTGATCTTATCCAGCGTATCCCTGAATATAAATTTAGAGCGCTCCAGGGTGCCAAATAAGTTAGATACTGCCGGGAACTTGCTGCCTTTTACCTGCTCAAACAAGATAGCCGGCCCCTGATTTTCGAATACGCGTAAATGAATAGCCGCCATCTGTAAATACGGATCAACCTCCTCTTTAATGCGCACCAGGTGACCATTTTTTTCCAGATCGGCAATACAGGCCTGTAAACTTTTGTAACCCATGCCACGAAAGTAGTAAATTTAGTGATTGGGACATTTGTACTTCAGTCATTTTTACTTTTAGAGCATGTATTTAATGGTCAGGACATTAAGTGGCTAGTTATTTTATCTGTAGATCATATAGACATTTTTAATACCTGATGTCTTTATGATTCAATGACTTAAATGACCAAATTTTACTACTTTCGCAGTTCAATTTTGGCTGCAAATGATGTCGGTAATTGTATTAACGCTTATCCTTTTTATCGGCTCGTACTTTGCGGGTTTATTAGGTTCACTAACCGGTTTAGGTGGTGGATTTGTTATTATTCCGCTGCTTACCCTGGTGCTGCATGTTGATATCCATTACGCTATCGGAGCTTCGCTGGTATCGGTGATCGCTACTTCATCTGGTTCGGCCGCGGCTTATGTTAAAGAGGGTATCACCAATATCAGGCTGGGCATGTTCCTGGAAATTGCCACTACAGCAGGCGCTATGGTTGGCGCATTGATTGCGGTTTATATCCCTACAAATTTCATCGCTATTCTATTCGGTATTATCCTGATCACATCGGCCATCATGTCCTTACGCAAAAAAGCCGAACTGATAAACCAGGAGAAAAGCCCACTGGCCGAAAAATTAAAGCTGAACAGCAGTTTCCCAACACCTAACGGTCCAGTGAATTACAGTGTAAAAAATGTAGGCGGCGGCTTTTTTATGATGGGCTTTGCCGGAATAATATCTGGTTTACTGGGCATAGGCTCCGGTGCATTAAAAGTATTGGCGATGGATACCATTATGCGGATACCTTTTAAAGTATCAACCACTACCAGTAATTTTATGATAGGCGTAACAGCTGCTGCAAGTGCCGTTGTTTATTTGCAGCGCGGATACATCGACCCCGGTTTATCTATGCCTGTGGCAATTGGGGTATTGCTGGGCGCTTTAAGCGGGTCAAAGATATTGGTACACACCAACTCGTCGGGCTGGTTACGTTGGGTATTCGCGGTGGTTGTAAGCTTTTTAGCAGTGCAAATGATCTATAACGGGTTCATCGGGAAAATATAAAACTAAATGAACAAGCAACCAATGAGTCAAAAAAACTTTAGAGACACCGACATGCAGGCCGTTATCGGCTGGATATTACGTCTTGGTGTGTTGCTGTCTATGAGCGTTATTTTCATCGGAGGCGTCATATATCTTTACAGACACGGCCAGGTTATTGCTGATTACCATACGTTTAAAGGCGTTCCTGATTTTGTGCATAATACCAGGGGCATACTTAACGGCATCATTACTTTCAGGGGCAGGGCCATTATACAGGCAGGTATTATTTTGCTTATTGCCACACCCATTATAAGGGTAATATTTTCGGCCATCGGTTTTATACTCGAAAAGGATTACCTGTACATCGGTATTACTTTGCTGGTTTTGCTCATCATTACGGCCAGTATGCTTAGCGGTCATGCAGGTTAAATCCCTAAGCAATAATTAATTATAAATTAATTATTTAAAACTTTTTTCTGCCAACATGTATTACAACATACATGCAACGGCATGTAGTTGAATCATCAGCATTAAATAGCCTAGGCTACGATCCCTCAGCCAAAATTTTAGAAGTAGAGTTCAGGGATAGTGGTGATATATGGCAATATTTTGGATTTCCGGTGACCGCTTATCAAAGATTCATCCATTCTGACTCCCTGGGTAATTACTTTGCCACTAAAATTAAAGGTAAATATCCCGAGTTACGTGTCAAATAACGGTTAATTACCCGTACGTCGTTGCTCATCATCACTACCAGTATTATGCTTACTGGCCGATTTAACCGAGGTTTTACCAAAACGGTACGTAAAGTTGATCATCACCCTGCGGGTTTCTCTTTTATCGATACCGGTAAGATCAACATTCTGATACCTTACATTATATCGATACCGGTCGCTGTTAAAAATATCAATAACGCTTAATTTTAAATTACCGCGCTTATTAAATACCTGCTTGCCTATACCTGCGTTTACGGTATATTGTTGCTTAAGCTCATTTATCCCATACAATGTTGGCGTCTCATACATGCCCGACAGTTCGGCGGCAATAGTGCTGCTCAGCGTAAAATTTTGCGTGGTATTAAAGATAATATCCTGCATTCCCCGGCTAAAATTACCATATATAGCATAGGCTGTATAACGTTGATACATGGCATCTAAGCTAAAACTACCACTCCACCAGTTGTTAAATTGAACCGGCGCGTAAAATGTTGCTCCGTAAACGAATATCCGGCCAAAATTTCGCTTGATAGTTATATTAACCTTTGATGAATCATTTTGCTCATATATCGGAAAATCATACGCATCATTGGTCACATTATAATACAAGGTGGTTATAAATTTGTCGTTATAGGTATGTGATAGTTGTATGGAATTAGTATACTCCGGTTTTAAGTTAGGGTTCCCTGCAACATAATCGTATAGATCGGTATAAGATAAAAACGGATTGATAGCCTGGTAGTCGGGCCGTTGAATACCGCGATTATAACTCAGGTTCAGCACATTTTTCTTACCCACCTCATAATTGAATTGTATCTGCGGAAAGAGGTTGAAATAATTATTCTCATTGCTTACCCGGTTAGCTTGGTCAAGCCCTAATGAATTGCCTTTGGTGTTCGTTTTTTCGGCCCGCAGCCCGGCGGTGATGTTCAACTGGCCTATCTTGTTTACATAATTTAAATAAGCCGAGCTTACAATTTCAGTGTATATAAAACGATTGGTATACCTAGGGTCTGCCTGATAGGTGTTATTTACCAAAGGACCAAATACCAGATTATTATCACTTTGAACATGATTATATTTCACACCGGCTTCCAGTCTGGAGGTTTTTGAAAAGGGGTTCACATAATCAATCTTCGATGTCCATATGCGGATATCAGATGGAGAAAGATTTTCCAACTGTAGTGAATCACGATATTTTGCGCCTGCCGGGGTATAAAAATTGTTTGTTATATACTCGTTCGAGTGGCGGTGATACGTTGAATAATTCACATCAGCCGATAGATTTTTGCCGCTTTTATCCAGCGTACCGTTATAATTGATATTGTAATTCAAAAAACTGCTACCCCTATCAAGCTTTGATTTGGCAATGATCACCGAGTCGAGTTGCTTTTGATTGGATATTTTTAAATCATTATTCTTCAAAAAATCATCTTCCCGCACAATACCGCTCACCAGCACACCTATGGTTTGTTTTGGTGATATCGAATAATCGGCCCCGAGCTTAAAATTGTGATTATAGGTTTTTTGGATATTATTATAATCAACATTATAATTACTTAAAACATCTTTATAAATAATATTCCTGTTGGTGTTGATGTATCTATTTGTCTTATTATCATCAAATGTATAATTACCAAAAATATTAAGCTTAGCCGAGCGATTGTTAAATGTAATGCCCGCCCTACTCTTGTAATATTTACCATAGCCACCACCCAGGGTAAGGGTACCGTTGGTGCCAATATTAGTGCCTTTTTTTGAAATAATATTGATGATACCACCGCCCGATGCATCATACTTCGCAGAGGCGCTGGTGATCATTTCTATCTGGTCAATAGTACTGCTTTGCATACTGCGTAACAGGTTCACCAGATCATCACCGGTTAAGTTGGTGGGTTTACCATCAATAGTGATCAGAGCTGGTTGCCTGCCGCTGATCATCAGGGTTTCGTTGGTGCTGTTGACATGCACACCTGGCGACTGCCGAAGAATGTCATAAGCCGAGTTTCCTTCGGCGACTAAGCTACTCTGCACGTTAAGTACGATCTTCCCGGGCCTTACCTCAATATATGGCCGCTTAGCAATCACCTTAACCTCCTGCAGCTGGTTGCTGATACGCTTTAGAACTATATTTTCGGCTAGTATATTTTGCCCTTCTAAAACTGTATATGGATTTGAATAAACTTTATTACAACCTATGCTGGTGGCCAAAAGGAGATATGCACCCGGAGCGATATTGGCGAACTCGAAATTACCAGCCACACCTGCCAGGTCCGACCGCACTACCGATGAGTCGGCAGCTTTCAATAAAACAACGGTAGCAGCCTCGGCGGCCTCCTTGTTTTCCATCAGAACTTTGCCCTGTATTGCAGAAAGTTTTGTTTGCGCGAAAGAAAAAAAACACATCCCGACCAAAAACGCCGAGAATAAGCCCCCAAATAAAACCTTCATTAATAAGTAGTGTAGAAATTTCCTATAATCCAGATCTGCTATTGTACCGCAATATAGTAACAATATATTAAACCGTATAAATCAGATATTGGTAATTCTACGATACTTAAATAATAAATGTTGCCGGTATTTTAATTTTTATAATTTAGTGACAACCTGCAAACGTTATCTTTTTTTAAGTGAACATCTGTACCCAATAAGCTAAAAACAATCAATTTTTATTTAATTTCGGCCCAACAGACCACCATATTGTTTTGATTACCATAAACATGAAGAAAATAAGCCTTTTTATCCTGACCATTTGTTGTTTTATAACCAGCATTATTGCAGCGGCACAACCGGCACCAGCTAATTATGCAGTTGCCTTAAGCAAGTTTAAACGACTATACAACGCCGGTCAGCCTGATAGCATATTTAATATGTTTAGCTCCGAAATGAAAGCGGCTTTACCAGCCGACCAGTTCAAGACTACCACTGTACAGTTAAGATCACAGCTTGGCGACCTTACCGACGCTGATTTTGTAAAATATGAAGCGCCCTTGGCGTACTATAAAGCTACGTTTCAAAAAGGCACCTTTTTGTTGAACCTGTCGGTTAATTCACAAACCCAGTTTACCGGTTTGCTTTTAAAACCTTACCAGGCCCCTGCAAATGAGGCTACTAAGGTTAAGAGCACTTCAACTTTACCTACCGACCCTTCTGTTACAGAATCGCCGATTACTTTAAAAACCTTTTCGGGATCCATTTCGGGTACATTAGCTATGCCCAAAAACGCTGCCGATAAAATTCCGGTTGTACTTATTATAGCTGGCTCGGGCCCAACAGACCGCGACGGCAATAGTCCTAAACTTGGCTTAAACGGCAATACCTATAAAATGATTGCCAACGAATTGGGTAAGGACGGTTTTGCCTCCTTGCGCTATGACAAGCGCCTGGTTGGCCAAAGTGTAAGCTCTACCAAAGAGAACGAACTACGCTTTGAGGATTATGTTGACGATGCCGTAGGGCTCATCAACATGTTGAATGACGATCAGCGTTTTTCAAAGATCATTATCCTGGGCCACAGCGAAGGATCATTGGTGGGCATGATGGCTGCTAATGGTCAGCCTATCAAGGCGTTCATTTCCGTAGCCGGAGCAGGCGACTCGGCTGATAAGATCATGACCGAACAGATGAAATCAAAAGGCGCCCTGATATCCGACGGTTTTAACCGCATGCTGGATAGTTTGAAGAAAGGTAAGACCACCGATAATATCGACCCTTCCCTTTACCCTTACGCCAGGCCAAGCATACAAAAATACCTGATGTCGTGGTTCAGGTATAACCCTATCCGTGAGATCAAAAAGATAAAAATACCTATCCTCATTGTTCAGGGCACAACCGATTTGCAGGTAACCATAGCCGACGCCGAAAAACTAAAGAAAGCGAAATCAGACGCGGTGCTGGACATTATCCCGGGGATGAACCACATCCTGAAAGATGCCCCGGCCGATAAGGATAAAAATATAGCCACTTACAACGAACCCGAACTACCGCTAAAACCCGAATTTGTAAAAGCACTGATCAGCTTTTTAAATAAGCAGAAGTAAATTGTTAAATGAGCCTGCACGAAAACTTTTTAAACCTTAAATTTTAACACTTTTCGGCTCAAAAACGGGCCAAAAACGCTTGAAAATTGATCCAAAACCATCGATTTTAACACTTTTTAACAAATTTTAACACGGTTTTGATGTGTTTTAAAAACTTTAAAAAGTATTAAATAACTGATATTCAAATAACTACATATAAAACAGTCGATTTTTGCCCCTGTTTTGTCCTTAACCAAACAGCCCGGTCCTCTGATAAAAGAGAACCGGGCTGTTGATTTATATAAATATACGAAAAATATTTCAGACCTGGAGTGATGCGGTTGCTCAGATTGCTAACCGTTTCTCGCATACGCTCTGGCTCTGCCCTCGTTAATTATCTTGCAGCTTTAATATCCTCCCATTGTAATTCAATTCGGTATCAGACACAATTTTTATTTTATACGTTTGCTGCGTGCCATTATCAGTAATTTTTAGCGTTGAACCGCTAATGTCATACGTCGCAGGATAAATGGCATCTCCGCCCAGGGAAATTCCACCGGTTCCGTTGGGTGTTAATGTTACCACCATAGTGTTACTAAACCTGGGGTCGGTAGGTGGTGGCACATTGATCTCCCTAAACGTTTTATTTTCCTTAACGGTGATAGCATCTTTTTTACATGCTGTTAGCACTGTACAGGTCAGGAAAAAGAAAAGCAAAAGTGTTTGTTTTGATAAATTTAAGTTCATAAGGCATGGAAGATTAAGGTTATACCAGACATTACGATGCTTTGATCTGATACGCTACAAAAAAACGGGAATGTTACAGGGTTGTTACCTACCATATTCCATAGATATCCGAGAGAGATTAGTTATTCCCTCCCAACGGGATGGGCGCGAAGGACTGTGTGAAGGGAGGGAGGGGTTTATGCGATATACCTCATGAATAAACCCCTTCCTCCCCTTCCCCAGAGAAGGAATCGCACATACCCTCCTTTTAAAGGTTTTTCCTTCATTATTCGATATTCAACATTCCATGTTCGATATTAAAATTCCCTCTTCAGGGGGCAAGGGCGCTACCACGCGTCAAGCAACCTTCTGATCACAATGATCTCGGCCACATGGTAAGCGTTATGATCAGCAACCTGCAAAGCCTCGCGCAGGATGGTTTGCCCATCGCCATGCGGGATCTTACTATACATATCGCCGTTTTTTATTAAGCCGGCCAGTTCATCGCGATCAAGCTCTATCTGTTTTACCGATTTTTCCCAGGCTTCATCGTTCTGAGGTGCTGTGTCTTTGGGCCAGTAATCATCGGGCCAATTTGGCGACTCATGCCTGCCATCCTTACTAAACTCGAGCATATCCCACTGGGCAATACGGATATGCTCAACCAGCTGCCAAATACTGTAAGGCAACTTATCGGGCTTAGCTCCTCTTAAATCGGCAGGTAAGCCTTTCAGCGCACGTTTCAGATCGGCATGGGCATTGCCCCCGTTCAGCAGGTGCAGTAATTCGTCAATTAGTATTTGATGTTGCTTGTCTATTGTATTCATCGTATTAACCTCTCCTAAGTCCTCTCCAAAGGAGAGGATTTAGATTTGCATGTTTAGATTTAAATTTTGACCTTATTTTTAAAAGCCCCTCTCCCTCGGAGAGGGGTTGGGGGGAGGTTAAAGTAACAAATTAATCTATGGTTTGATTTATATGCCTTAAATGTTTTAAGTTTATCGTGCATTATTAAATCTTTTTGTCCCGTGATCATAAAAAATATATTCGTAAGGTTGGCTTTGGCCGTTATAATTTTCCTGCTTGCTTTTACCGGCTGTAAAAAAGACATGGGCGGTGGTGGCAGCGGCGCGCTATTGGGTAAAGACGACGCGGCTTTTGTTACTTATGAAAACTCTTTTCTGGAGCATTTGTGGAAACTGAACCCCGACTGGGCCACTTCGGTAGGATATCATAAATATGATAGCTTATTGTACATCCCCGGCGAACAAAGCCGGAGCAAAATGCTGGAGTTTGTAAAATTTCAGATCGATTCGCTAAGTCGTTTTGAGGTGAACACGCTTAACGAGAGCAACCGGGTTGATTATAAAATAATGCAAAACCAGCTGGACTATACCCAATGGCAAATTGAACGCCTCAAATCATACGAGTGGGATCCGTCCTCATATAACGTGATCAGTACTTTTGCTTATATGCTCAATGAGCATTATGCCCCCCTGGCCAAACGTATGCGCAACTTTTATCAGCGGCTAGCCAATGTCCCCGCTTATTACAAAGAGGCGCAGAAACAAATTAAAAACCCCGTTACCGAACTTACTTCGCTGGCCATTGAACAAAACCTGGGCGGACTGGATGTGATTGAAAAGGATTTTGCCGACTCGCTCAAAAAAACCGACATACCCAAGGCCGAAAGGAAACTGATGACCGATCGTGCCGCGCTTGCGGTGCAAGCTATAAAAGGTTATACCGATTGGCTCAAGGCTTTAAAAAACGATCACCCACGCAGCTTCCGCCTGGGGAAAGATCTGTATGAAGATAAATTCAAATACGAAAACGTAGCTGCCAGCAACGGGCAGCAAACCTATAACGCGGCCATGCAGCGTAAAAAATATCTGCACGGCCAGATGGCCAAAATAAGCCGCGACTTGTGGCCTAAATATTTTGGCAGCAAAGCTATGCCTGGTGATACGTTAACACTCATCAGGGCCATGATTGATACGCTATCATCCAAGCACGTAAAGCCTGATGAGTTTCAGTCGGCCATTGTACAGCTGATCCCCAAGTTAAAAGACTTTGTAAAAACCAAGGACCTGGTTACGCTCGATCCTACCAAACCACTTATTATCCGTAAAGAGCCCGGTTATATGGCGGGCGTAGCAGGCGCTTCCATGAGCGGTCCCGGTCCGTATGATAAAAATGGCAACTCCTATTACAACGTAGGCAGCCTTGCCGGTTGGAGCCCGGAGAAGGCCGAAAGTTATTTGCGCGAGTATAACCAGTACATCATCCAGATACTGAGCATTCACGAGGCTGTACCGGGCCATTATGTGCAGGGTGTTTATGCCAACAAAGCGCCAAGCATTATCAAATCGGTATTTGGCAATGGCGCCATGAACGAAGGCTGGGCGGTATACACCGAAGAAATGATGTTGGACAATGGTTATGGTAACAACGAACCCGAAATGAGGCTGATGTGGTATAAATGGCACCTGCGCTCCGTTTGTAACACCATACTGGATTACAGCGTCCACAGCGGCGACATGACCAAAGAACAGGCCATCAAACTACTCACCGCGGAAGCATTTCAGCAGCAGGCCGAAGCCGAGGGCAAATGGAAAAGGGTTAGCGTGAGCAGCGTGCAGCTAACCAGTTACTACACCGGCTACAAGGAGATCATCGACCTGCGCGATGCCTACAAGACAAAAATGGGCGATAAATATAAACTGAAAGACTTTAACGAGAAGTTCCTGAGCTACGGCAGCGCCCCGGTTAAATTCATCAAAGAGGCCATGCTGGCCAAACCGGCGGCAAGTAAGCAATAATTCTTCTTTGTCATGCTGAACGCAGTGAAGCATCTATTGTACACTGTGCATATTGAAGAAGATCCTTCGCTATCGCTCAGGATGACAACTATCTTAAGGGGATAGTCAATTGATGATGACGGTCAAAAAAAGAGATAGCCCATGAATAATAAAAACTCATGGACTATGAACCATAAGCCATCACCCATGAACTATCAAATTCTTGTATGCTTTACTATGCGTAATGATTTTCGTAATGATGTATAATCTGATGCTTCAGCTGGGCTAATACGTTATCTTCCAGCTTGCCCTGGCAGCAAACCACATTATGTTTGCTATTATCCAGATCAACTTCTGCAATAACTTTACCCTG
>Ga0207671_10004913_pt1 | contig 12548 bp, 8 predicted proteins | sample KBSC24metaG_FD_184352 | JGI IMG/M metagenome (GOLD analysis project Ga0207671, IMG submission 184352) | Corn rhizosphere microbial communities from Kellogg Biological Station, Michigan, USA - KBS C2-4 metaG (SPAdes) (version 2) | ecosystem: Host-associated > Plants > Roots > Rhizosphere > Soil... | reverse complement strand
GTTTAAACAATGACACAAAGTTATATTCAAAGGTTATGCCCACCATTAACCTATATTAAGACTTCATGAAAAAAAGCCCCCTGCCGCCCGGAGGGCGGCAGGGGGCGCCTGGTTTAGAGGCCGAAGGAGTATGCTACCCGGAGAGCAACGAGACCGTAACTGTTGCCTCCACTGCCTTCTCCACCATTATAGAAGCCGGCCGTCTCTTCCCACCGGACACCAAGGTCGAGGTAATTCTTTGGCGCAAGCTTCAGCAACACGCCGACCGACGGCGAATAGGTGAAGGCCGCGGCTTTGTCGGCGTTCAGGTCCGATTTATTTCCGAGAAATTGCACACCCGCCTGAGCCTGGACATAAACGAGATCGTTCCAAATGAAATACTTAAAGCCCGCTTTCACCGGGATCGTCTGGACATTGATATTGGGGACGTTCTTCTTTGCGATCAGATTGTCATACCCGGCGTTAGCCGTGACGTAAAGACCATGGACCAACACTGGGATATCCAGTTGTACACTGCCACCGAAAAGCCAACCATAGTTGGTTGCAAAGGTGCCTGTGGGAATACCCACTTCGGGACCCACACTAATCCTCCATTCCTTGTCAGAAGAGGTGCCGGCGTTCGTGGGATTCGTCTGCGCTTTTGATGCAAATGCAAAACTTACTAACAGGGTTGTTACAATTCCGATCTTTCTTGTCGTTTTCATCTTTGATGATTTAATGTTTACGAATAAATGCACAATAGGTCATTCAAATTTTCTGTCGAGTATATAATTACTATCCGGTGTAAAAAAAGTTCGATGGTGAAGAATAATTTTATTACAAGCCAAAATAGAGAGAGACGTTGCCGACATCATGACAGTAAAGATGACGAAGTGTTGATGAAGAAACATTTTCAGTAATGGAGAATCCAAATCTACCCTGAGAAAATATAAATCCATAAGTGACGGAAGGCACCCAGGGTTCCAGTTCCGGCGTAGCCCCCGGATTGGGATTATGCGTGAACAGGCCTCCCTGCAGCATCGCGTTTTGTGCGAAATATTGCAATTCCGGTTTGAAAATAAAATAACCCTGCCAGTTCTTCCGTCCGCTGCGATCGCGGCCCGGACTCGTGTAATGACTAAAGAACCCATTGAACCAGGGCTCCATCTTTCCGATCAGCAGCGTGCCTGACAGGGCCGCCCCATTTTCCATCGTGCCGGCATACGCCCGCGCCCCGCCGACAAGTGTAAGCCAGCGACCGGCCGCAAAGAGCTGCTTTTCCACATCGATGTTGACATTCAGCAAAGCGTCGTTTCGGAACTGATGGCTCCAGCCCCTGGGTTGCGTATAATGAATGAGCCGGTGGAAACCCGATTGGATCTCCCTTCCCATTGCCGACGGGCCGATGAGGCCAAACACGAGCTCTGTTTTAACGGAATATTTTTTTTCGGGATTATAGGAGTAACGCGAGTGCCTGGCGACAATAGACCCGGCGTATTGGTAATCGTTAGGCTGCCAGCCCGTCTTTGTAATGTTGTCGGGCGTATACATGATCTCATACAGGCCCCAGCTATAGATATCGGTGCTGCCGGGGCCGGCCGTCAGCCCATATTTGCCTAGTACGCCGTGGGGACGATGATCCGGCTGGTAGAAATAATCGATGCGGCTGCCGTTGGTATACGCGTTGTCCGTTCCCTTCCCCCAGAAATTGATGTAGTCGTCGTCCTCGGACAGCCGAAGCATCCGGGTAACGCTGTCCTTATTATTATTGGTGTATGGGGTCTGTCCGTGGGATGATCCAATCATCAATAACCCTGCTGTAATAAAAAGCAGTTGTAAAATTCGGTTCATAGCCTGTCTGTTTCGCCATTGTCCGGTCGTTACTATTTAATTATTCCTGTCTTTTGATTCGTTATTCGTCGACTAATATTACCGCGGCGGAGGGCAAAAGGTTCACAGCTATGCCGGAAAAAACGGGGAATACGGGAACTTACCAGCCAAAGTAGAGGGAAACATTGCCCCAATCGTGACAATACAAACCCTTTAATGTCGCCGAGCTGACATTTTGGGTAAAAGTGATGCTGAAATTGCCGTTCGAGAGCACGCCGCCATAGGCAAGAGAAGGCACCCAATGCTGCAACGCGGGGATCGATGGCGGGGGTTGGGGGTATGCAGCGGAAGACTGTTGCCGATTTTGCGAGGAGGGTTTGTCGGGCGCGCGCAAATTGGGATTGGTGGTAAAAATGCCGCCTTCGAGCAAGGCGTTGGAAAGAAGATATTGCAGTTGCGGTTTGGCAAAGAAATACAGTTGCCAGCGCTTGTGACCGGCTTCGTCGGAGCCTGCCGTATATTGACTGAAGAACCCGTCGAAATAGGAGTTCATTTTTCCCAGCAGGATCAGCGGATAGACCGCCGCGCCGTTCTGCATCGTGCCGGCATAAAGTTGAGCGCCGCCGATGATCCGCAGCGTTCCGTCGGACTCCACCAGCTGTTTTTCTGCAGTGAGGTTGACATTCAGCAGGAGGTCGTTGTGGAACTGCGTGCCCCAGCCCTTGGGTTGGATAAAGCCTGTGAGATGATGAATGACGGACTGGGTCTGATGGGCCAGGGACAGCGGACCCAACGCGCCTATCACCAGCTCGGTCTGCCAGTCGTATTTCTTTACGGGGTTGTAGGAATACCGGGTATGGGTGGCGATGATCGCGCCGGAATAGGGATAGTCATGGGATTGGAAGCTGCTTTGACTGATGTCCATCGGGGTATACATCAGCTGCATGATCCCCCAGCCATAAATATCGATGCTGCTGTCGCCTGCACGGGGTGCGAACCTGCCCAGCAGACCATGGGGCCGGTGAGCAGGCTGATAGAAGAGATCGATGCGGGTGCCGTTCGTATAGGCATCGTCTGTCGATCGGCCGAAGATGTTGATCCCATCATTGTCCTCAAAGATCCGCAGGATGCGCGTAACACTGTCTTTCCGGGCGGCAAAGGGAGCTTGCGCCGATGAGCGGGCCGGCACGGCGGCCAGACCGGAAAGCAGTAAGGAAAATAGTAGAGATCGCTTCATGTCCCTTCTGTTACAAACAACTTAGGTAAAGGTTGGGCCTTACCGGCTTACCTGAAAGTGGTAGTTTCCCGACCCGACCCGCACCATCAGGTAGCCTTTTTCGATACCTTCAATATGAATGTCTTTTACGGTCGACAGATTATTCCCGGCTTCGGTTACCAGTCCTTTATCGACAGCCGGCAGACATACCGTTGCCGTCGTATTGGCCGGAACAACGACCGCCAGCCGGAAGGTGTCGTCCTCTATTTCCCAGTGGCTGCTGAGCTTTCCATAGCCAGTTTCTAGGTCGGCGGCCGCGGAGCGGAGGCGTCCGCCCGGGTGGGGCGCGATCCGGCTGTGGTGATAACCGGGACCGTCCTCATAAGTGTCGATGCCGGCCACTACCCGGTACATCCAGTCCCCGATGGCGCCATACGCATAGTGATTGAAAGAATTCATGCCCGGTGTCTGGAAGGTGCTGTCGGGCTTGATCCCATCCCAGCGTTCCCAGATCGTCGTGGCGCCCATCTTCACGGGGTAGAGCCAGCTGGGATAGCTGTCCTGCAACAACAAGCGATAGGCAACGTCTGTCTGGTTCCACCGGCTAAGCACATGACAGAGGTAGGGAGTTCCGAGAAAGCCCGTAGTCAGGTGATAGTTGTAATCCTGGATATTCTTCACCAGCCTCTCCGCGGCCTGCTTGCGCAGCGCCTCGGGCAGCATGTCGAACTGCAGCGACAGCACGTAGGCCGTCTGCGTCCCGGACACCAACCGGCCGTCCGGGGTCATATATTCCTGCAGATAGGCATCCTTGATGCGTTTCAACAGGGCCGTATAATTGTCGGCATCCTCTTTCTTCCCCAGCACCATGGCAGCATTGATGAGCAGCTGGGTTGAATGGGCATAAAAACATTGCGCGATCAAATATTTATCTGTTACCGCCGAACGCCCGTCATTGTCATCAAAGGGCCGATAGAACAACCAGTCCCCGAAATGAAAGCCTGTATTCCAGAGATCATTCTTCGCCTGTCCCCGCATATATTCCACCCAGGCCTTCATGCTGGGATATTGATCCTCGAGGATCTTCTTGTCCCCATAGGCCAGGTACATATTCCAGGGAATGATGGTGGCCACATCCGCCCAGCCTGTGCTTGCGTTGGACCCATTCCCAAGGACATTGGGGATCACAAAGGGGACGGCTCCATTGGGAAGCTGGTCGGCTGTAACATCCTTGAGCCATTTGGCGAAGAAATTGTCAACCCCGCGATTGAAAGCCGCCGTACGGGAGAACACCTGTGCGTCTCCGGTCCAGCCCAGCCGTTCATCCCGTTGCGGGCAGTCGGTCGGTACATCGAGGAAATTACCCTGTTGACCCCATTGTATATTATGCTGTAATTGATCGATCAGCACGTTCGAGCAGTTGAAGCTGCCCGTCTTCGGCATGTTCGAATACAGAACTACCGCCGTGAAATCATCCGGATTGACAGGCCCTTCAATGCCTTCGATGCGGATATAGCGGAACCCGTGGAAGGTGAACCGTGGCTCAAAACTTTCCTCCCCTTCGCCTTTCAGGATAAAAACGTCCCGGGCCTTTGCTCTTCGCAGGTTGTCCGTATAAAAATTGCCGGTCTTATCCAGTACTTCGGCATGCGAAAGCCGGATGCTATCACCGGAATTGCCTTTGGCCCTTACTATCACCCACCCGGTGAGATTCTGGCCGAAGTCGATCACCTTTTCCCCTTTGGGTGTTGTCAGCACTCTCGCCGCGCGAATGGTCTCGTGTTTCGTTACGGGCTCGTTCACGGTAGCGATGAGATTTTTCTTTGGCAGTTCGAACGTCTGAACCGCTTCCCAGTCCGCGTCGTTGAAATCGGGCAGACTCCAGCCTTTTTGCTCTTTGCGGTGATCGACGATCTCGCCATGGTAGATCTCCGAGTGGCGTACCTCGCCGGTAGCCGCTTTCCAACTGCCGTCCGAGCCTATCGTGTCGACGCGCCCGTTCTTATAGCGAATGACAAGTTGGAACAATAGGGATAGTTCGGAGCCGTAGACATTCCGTTGCTCTTCGAAACCGATATAACCCCGGTACCAGCCGCTGCCCAGCATGGCGCCAGCCGCGTTCTTCCCCGGATGCACCAGGCTGGTAACATCATAGGCCTGGTATTGCAGCCGTTTGTTATACGAGGTCCAGCCAGGCGTGAGTACGGCATCGCCGACCCGGTGGCCGTTAAGCTGCGCTTCATAGAGGCCATGTGCAGTGATATATGCTGTGGCGGAAGCAATGCCGCTCTGCGCCGTAAATACCGTTCGGAACAGCGGACTCGGCTGAGACGTGTCTTCCTTGGCGACGCGGATCCATTGGGCTTTCCAATCCGCCGGCGTCAGCAGACCCATCTGCCACGAAGCCGGCTTACTCCAGCCACTTCCGCGACCTTTGTTGTCCCAGACCCGTACGCGCCAGAAATATTTTCGGCCGGCCTGGACCGCCGGCCCTCCATACACAATATATAAAGACTGATCGGATAGCACTTTTCCGGAGTTCCAGATCTTGCCGCCGCCATCGGGGCCATCGCCGACCTGGATCTCGTAAGCTGTTTGCAGTACATTTCTGTCGGGAGCAGAGAGCTGCCAGCTAAAGCGTGGTTGTCTGCTGTCGATGCCGATCGGATCGGATAGGTTCTCGGTAAGAAGGTGGGATACATTGAGCTGGGCGGAAGAGGAAAAAAAGGCAAACAACAGAACGGGCAATACAAGGGATATTCTCATTTTCAAAAGCAATTATTAGGTCTAATGATGGGCCTTCGGCAAGTGGACCGGCGGGCCCGTGGCCGCTATAGGATCGTCAGATTCTTGGCTCGATAGGACTGGAGCTCGGGACTATCGGGTGACAATTCGGTGATAAGATAGTCTATTTCATCGATGTCTGCAATCTTCATCTGCATCGAAGAATTCAATTTTTCGGAGATCGCGATAATGGCCACTTTTTCCGCCGCTTTTATCATGGCCTTTTTTACCTGGATCGTTTCCCAGTCGGAATCGGTGAGCCCGGCGCTGCTGTCGATGGCGTTCGTACCCATGAGGCAGAGGTCGGCGCGGATACCGGCAAGGTATTCGAATACTTCGCCGCTGACCGTCATCTGGCTGTACGTGGACAACTGGCCGCCGATCATGATCGTCTTGATCATCGGTTTATCGAGAAGCTCGACGGCGGTGAGAACATTTACGGTGATGAAAGTGGCGCGCAGCGTGCTGGGGATCTTCTTGATGAATTCCCGCACCGTCGTCCCGCCGCCGATCAGGACGATGATATCATCCCTGAGCAACGACAACGCCTTCTCCGCAATGATCAGCTTGCTCGATTGCGCATAGGTCTTCGCGTCATGTCCATAATGGTAGGCCGCCGACATTGCGCCACCCTTGATCCGGATCAGCTGTCCTTCTTCGGCCAGCTCGTTGACGTCCCGGCGGATCGTATCCTCAGATACGTCGATAAGGTTGACCAGGTCATTATACATCAAACGGGTGTGAATATTCACTTGCTTCAGGATCAGACTTTTCCGATCTTTTTTTTGCAAGGCTACAGGCATGGAACTGGAGGGTTTTGGTTTGAGCATGACGGCTGACGGCGCTTTCTTGGATGGATAAAGATAGAACATTGCCGGAGTTGTAGGGGGATTAATTGGCATTTTTTGCAATTTTCGCACAGTTTCGTCAACTGCGGACAATAATGGAGCTGATTAGTACCACTAAATGCAAATATTTTGCATTTAGTTTTTTCATTTCGCATTTTTTGCCTTAAATTCGGTTCGAAGAGTTGCAAAAATTGCAAATTCCTCTTACCAAAGCAAAAAATAACTGCACATGACAAAATTCCCCAAGGCCCTTCGGGGCATCCTGTTGGGTTTCTGCTGGCTGCTATTCCTCCTTGGCCAGGCTCAGCCCACCGATCGTCATTTAAAGGGTACCGTAAAAGGTCCCGATGGATCGGCGGTTGCCGGCGCAACCGTTGCGCTGGCCGCCGATAAAAAGACCGCTACCGCCACTGATGCCAGCGGATCATTCACCCTTACCTTGCCCGCGGCCTACAACGGACCGCTGGAACTGGAGATCAGCTCCGTCGGTTATGAGACCCGCCGGGTTTCCGTTCAGCGGGGACAGTCGGCGATTACGGTAGTAATGGATAATAACCGGTCTTCTCTCAATGAGGTGGTCGTGACGGCGTTGGGCATCAACAGGGAAAAGAAATCACTGGGTTATGCCGTGACGACGGTGAAAGGGGATGAGTTCACCCAGGCCAGAGAGAACAATATCGCCAATGCGCTAACCGGCAAGGTAGCCGGTGTCAATGCGGCAGGTCTTTCAACCGGTCCCGGCGGCTCCAGCCGCGTGACGATCCGGGGAAATGGTACGCTCGGTCCCGATAACCAGCCCCTGTATGTGGTCAACGGGATGCCCATCGACAACTCGGTTCCCGGTGGCGCCCCTACGGTCAATGGCATAACGAATAACGTCGACCGCGGGGACGGCATCGCGGGGATCAACCCGGATGATATCGAATCCATCAGCGTACTAAAAGGCGGTACCGCCGCCGCGCTTTACGGCAGCCGGGCGGCAAATGGCGTCATCCTGATCACCACGAAGAAGGGCCGGGCACAGCGGGGCGTAGGTGTCGAATACAATTCCACCGCTACGCTGGAGAATGTGGCCGTCATCCCCGAATTCCAGTATACCTATGGCCAGGGACTGGATGGCGTCATGCCCACCGACATCAACAGTGCGCAGGCCTCGGGCCGCAAGTCCTGGGGAGCCCCGATCGACGGTAACACCAACTACATGGCCGTCGATACGGTGCATCATCCTTATACGGCAAAGAAGAAAAATCTTCAGAATTTCTACCAGACGGGGTCCACTTTTACCAACAGCGTTGCCCTTGCCGGCGGGAATGAAAAAACGGTCTACCGGTTTTCAGCAGCCGACCTCAACAGCAATGGTATCCTGCCCAAGACCACGTATGACCGGAAGACGCTGAACCTGACGCTGGCCAGCAAACTAACGGATAAGTTATCTCTCGACGCACTCGCACAATATAACCTCGAGACCGGAACCAATCGTACCGGCGCCGGGGATGCGCTGGGAAATCCCAACTGGACGCCGCTCGAGATCGCCAACACGGCCGATGTGCGCTGGCTGAAACCGGGATATGACGTCAATGGCAATGAAGTGAAATGGAACGACGCGGACATTGCTTCCAATGGATATTTCGTGATCAACAAGTTCCAGGAGAAGGACGTGAAGAACCGGTTCATCGGTCAGGCATCCGTTTCTTATGAACTGATCAAGAATCTCGTCTTTAAAGGCACGGTGAGTGAGGACTACTACAATTACAATTATTACAATATCCTTCCAACCGGAACGCGGTACGTACCGAATGGCCAGTATTCGGGAATAAAGACGGACGTCTCCGAGTTCAACGGAATGGTGACGGGAGCTTATAAGACGGCTTTGACCAAGGATATCGGACTGTCCGCCCTGGTAGGCGCCAATACCCGCAAGAACCAGGAAAACCGGCTGACGTTAAACGGAAACAATTTCGTTGTTCCCTATTTTTACAGTGCGAGCAATCTGTCGGCGCTGACAACTACTCCCTATCGTCCGCGGATCGGCACCAATTCCATCTTTGGTTCGGTAGACCTGGATTACAAGAATTTCCTCTTTTTAACCCTCGGCGGGAGAGAGGACTGGTTCTCCACCCTGAGTCCGCAGAACAATCATATCTTCTATCCCAGCGTTTCCGGCAGCTTTGTCCTTTCGGATGCCGTCCGCCTGCCGGAATTCTTCAGCTATGCCAAACTGCGGGGTTCGTGGGCGCAGGTTGGGGGTGGGGCTCCCGATCCGTACCAGATCAACCTTACCTTTAGCAATGTTGCCAGCAGCGGCGCCTCGTTGCTGAACGTAACGCCTGATCCCAACACCGGGAATAATGTGATCTCCAATCCCAATCTCAAGCCTTATACCTCAACCACTACTGAAGGGGGATTCGAACTGCAAATGCTCAACAGCCGGCTGGGTATCGACTTCACCTACTACAACCGGCAGACCACCAATGATATCGTCAATACCGCCGTTTCTACGACTTCGGGATATAGCAATGTGATCATGAACATCGGGAAATTAAGGAACAGCGGCGTCGAAGTCCTGCTTACGGGCAAGCCGGTGCGGACGGCCAATTTTGGCTGGAATGTCAGCTATAATATCGCCTACAATGCCAACAAGGTGGTGGCGCTGGCTCCGGGCCTGAACTATATCCAGATCGCGTCGAGCGTCAACAGCTGGGCGACACTCCAGCAGATCGTCGGCAGTCCCTTTGGTACCCTTGTGGGTACCCGGATGACAAGAGATGCCAAGACCGGCCAGATTGTTTATGACCGGACCACGCATACCCCGGTGATGACCTCGGCCACTCAGGTATTGGGCAACAGCGTCGCCCCGTATACGATGGGTCTTACCAATGATTTCCGCTACAAACGGTTCAACCTGAGCATCCTGCTCGACGGAAAGTTCGGGAACAAGATCTTCTCCATCTTCGAACTGTATGCAACGCGTATGGGTAAGTTGAAAAGCACCTTGCCCGGCCGGGCAAATGGTCTGGAGTTGAAAGGCATCGACAAGTCGGGCGCTCCCTATGATACCGTCATCACGCAGGCTAACGGGGTGCTGCGCAACTATTATGACAACTACAAGACCTATTCCGAACTTTTCCTGCATGACGGCAGCTTTATCAAGTTGCGGCAGGTGGTCTTCTCTTATCAGCTCCCGATAAAGAACATTGCGACGGTGAAGATCCAATCGGCCAATATCTCTTTTGTGGCCCGCAACCTGCTGATCCTTTACCGGAAGACCACGAACTTCGATCCCGAACAAAGCTTTACCAACAGCAACGCCCAGGGCTTCGAATCCATCGGTCTGCCCCGGACGAGAAGCTATGGTCTGAATTTGGCCGTGAAATTTTAAACCGGGGCCGCCGAGGCGGACCGACATAAAACGACAAAACATGAAAATGCAACAACTATATAAAGGAATTCTTTCAATAGGGATGACGGCGATGGCGCTCTCCTCCTGTGACAAGGGATACAAGGAAATGAACATCAACCCGGATGCCGTGACCAATCCGACTCCACAGTTCGTCTTTTCCCTGGCGGAATATGACGGAGCCGGCGCCGGTGGGCATTACGGGTCCAGCGCAGCCGATTTCCTGCTTGGGACCATGCAGTACACCACGAGCTATAACGATGTGGCGGGATGGGGTTCCAAATACATCAACAGCCAGATACAACAGACCTATGGACCTTTCAACGCCGCCTATCCGGATGAGATCAATGAGTTGGGTATCGTCATCAAGACCGTGAAATCCGATCCGACGAAGGTCAACTGGCTCGCGGAAGCGAGGATCTGGCGGGTATATTGTTTTATGCGGCAGACCGATCTTTATGGTGACATTCCCTATTCCCAGGCAGGATTGGGCTATGATTCCTCTCTTTTAAAGCCCGTATACGATGCGCAGCAAAGCATCTATACGAACATGCTTTCCGAACTCGATGCCGCTGCGCAAAGTCTGGATGCAACGAAAACCACCTTTGGCGCCTCCGATCTCATCTATGGCGGTAATCCCGATCAATGGAAGAAATTCGCTTATTCCCTGATGTTGCGCCTGGGTATGCGCCTGACAAAGGTGGATATCGCTTCTGCTCAGACCTGGGTGACAAAGGCCATCGCCGGCGGCGTGATCCTGCAGGACGCCGATATTGCCAAGATGAGCTATCTGGCCACCGGCCAGGATATCAATAAGAACCCGCAGGTGCTAGACCTATGGAACAGCGATTATATCTCCCAGAACGGCGTGGGCAATGTAGAAGGCGGGAAATATGCGGACAGCTGGATCAGCTATCTCCAATCTACCAATGATCCCCGGCTCCCCATCATTTCCGTGGTCTGGACCGGCGGGAAACCGGATACCACCTCCTCCAAGCAATTGGGGATGCCGCAAAATATACCCAATAAGCAACCAGCCAATTTTGGCAGCTATTCGGAGCCTAACCCTGCCACCGTGCTTGGCCTGGGTTCCCCAAAGCTGCTGTTCACGGCCGCAGAGTCGTATTTCCTGCTGACGGAGGCCGCGCTTCGTGGCTGGTACAGCGGGGCATCGGCGAGTTCACTGTATACACTGGGTATCCAGGCGGCAATGCGGCACTGGTCCATCGTTGCGGGCAGCGCCGGGACCATTTCGCCGGCGGCGATCACCACATACGTGAACAACAATGTGCTGGTATCGGGGACCCTCGATCAGCAGCTGCAACAGATCTATACACAGTTTTGGGTGAGCATCTTCCCCGACGCGCAGGAGGTGTATAATAACTGGCGGCGCACGGGCTATCCCGCGCTGGTGCCGAACAATTATCCGACCAATGCGACGGGAGGACAGATCTACAGGAGATGTTTATATCCCATCTCCGAACAGACGCTCAATACCGTCAATTATAACGCCGCCGTTGCCCGGCAGGGCGCGGATGCGCTGATGACCCGGATCTGGTGGGACAAACAATAACCGCCTGAACCGGTATTTCACCCGGAAGACCGTCATTTCCTTTATGAGCATGTACTGCCCATCAACCGCGGAGTGCCGGCCTTTGAGGGGGGGGCGCTGTTGCTGAATGTCGGACCGATGCCTGACGGCGGGTTGGCGCCGGAGCAGGAGGGGCGGCGTGGTGAAGCTGGACCAGTAAGCAAAACGCATGATCATTAACCATTGAACCAACAAAAAGACGACAACATGGAAAACATCTCTACGGTAGAACAAATAAGCCGGTTGGGCCTTAGTCTGCCACCGGCGCCCTCCCCGGTAGGGGTGTACAAACCGTATCTTATCGAGGGTAAGACCCTCTATCTGTCCGGTCACGGTCCTGTACAGGACGACCGGAGCCTGATCATCGGCCGTATCGGGAAAGAGCTGGACATGGAGGCGGGGAAGCTGGCCGCGCGCCAGGTTGGACTCACGATGCTCTCGACGATCGTGACCCATCTGGGCGGTCTCGACAAGATAAAGCGGGTCCTGAAGGTCTTCGGCATGGTCAATTGCACCCCGGAGTTCGAACGGCATCCCTATGTCATCAACGGTTGCAGCGAGCTGTTCGCCTCGGTCTGGGGAACCGACAACGGCGTCGGGGTACGCAGCGCCGTCGGCTTCGGGTCCTTGCCGGATAATATTCCGGTAGAGATCGAGGCGATGTTCTTGTTGCATTGACCGGACGGAGTCCGGTCGTCCATGAAGTGGACAGACATTGGCGAAATTATTGTCGCGGCAAGGAATTATTTGTGTAGGTTTGAACAGTGAAAAACAAGATCGAACTGGTCGCATTCGGCGAGCTGATGTTGCGGTTGCATGCCCGCCAGAACAAACGTATCGCACAAACAGACGGTTACGACGCCTATTATGCCGGCGCCGAGGCCAACGCCTGCGTGCTGCTCT
>Ga0207671_10004908_pt1 | contig 12568 bp, 11 predicted proteins | sample KBSC24metaG_FD_184352 | JGI IMG/M metagenome (GOLD analysis project Ga0207671, IMG submission 184352) | Corn rhizosphere microbial communities from Kellogg Biological Station, Michigan, USA - KBS C2-4 metaG (SPAdes) (version 2) | ecosystem: Host-associated > Plants > Roots > Rhizosphere > Soil... | reverse complement strand
GCCGCGTCGTCGCTGGGGAAATGGCCTCGCGTCCTGACGGCCCGGCGGATCTTGGAATTCAGGGCTTCAATAGCGTTGGTCGTGTAGACGATCCGGCGAACTTCGTCAGGAAATCCAAAGAATGGAATAACTTCGCTCCAGACCCGGCGCCAGCTCTGGGCGATGGCGGGGTAGCGTTGCCCCCAGGGTCCCGCCTCGAAGGCCGTCAGCGCCGCTTCGGCCGCTTTGGCATCGACGGCTCGGTAAATCTCCTTGAGCGCCGTTGCCAGCGCTTTGCGGTCCTTCCAGGAAACGAATTCCATCGAGTTGCGCAGCAGATGGACGATGCAGGTTTGAACGATCGCGTCGGGGAATACCGCCGTGATCGCCTCGGGGAAGCCTTTCAGGCCGTCGACGACGGCCAGCATGATGTCCTCCACGCCGCGGTTCTTGAGCTCGTTCATCACGCGCAGCCAGAATTTGGCGCCTTCGTTCTGCTCGACCCACATGCCCAGCACCACCTTGGTGCCATTGGCCATCACGCCCAGCGCGATGTGGATCGCTTTGTTGCGGACCAGCCCTTCGTCCCGGATTTTCACCCGGATCGCGTCGAAGAAGACGAGCGGATACGCCGGATCGAGCGGCCTCTGCTGCCAGGCGGCAACTTCGTCGAGCACAGCATCGGTCACTGTGCTGATCAGGTCTGCCGACGCGTCGATGCCGTAGAGCTCGCGCAGGTGGCCACTGATCTCCCGCGTGCTCATGCCACGCGCGTACATCGAGATAATCTTGTCATCAAAACCTGGAAAACGGCGCTGATATTTGGCGATCAGCTGAGGATCGAAACTCCCGGCCCGATCGCGGGGAACCTCGATCTCTATCTTCCCGCCATCGGTCGTCACCGTCTTGCGGCCATAGCCGTTGCGGCTGTTATTATCCTGGCTGTCCTGGTCGAGATGGTGGTCCATCTCCGCGTTGAGCGCTCGTTCCGCCAACGCCTTCTTCAAAGAATCAAGCAGCCGACCATCCTGAAGGGCTGCGCCGGCGTCAGATCCGGCCAGCAACTGGTCCAGCAGCGCTGCCGGAATCGAGGGTTCCTTGCGTCGTGACATAATGGGTCTCCTTCTTACCCGTTATGCCCGCCCACACACGAAATTCCCGACAGGCCCGCGAAACCCCCAATACAGCTGGCGCCCGCAGAGCGCGGGATAGGGCATTTTCCGCTTCAACCGGGCCGCATTTTGTGATTCCATCCTCGCCATGGACGCGGCCGTTTCGCCCTTTCCAGACGATGTCGAGGCGCTGAAGGCGCTGCTCGCCGTTGCCCTGGAACGGGCCGATGAAGCGGAAGCGCGCGCCGCCAATGCCGAGGCTCGCGAGAGCGCGATCGAGGCGACGATTGCCCATCTCAAGCTGCAGATCGCAAAGCTCCGGCGTGAGCAGTTTGGTCCGAGTGCCGAGCGCAGCCGTCGCCTTCTCGATCAAATGGAACTCGAGCTCGCTGACCTCGAGGCGGACGCCAGCGAGGACGATCTTGTTGCGGAAGCCGCTGCGGCCAAAACGTCGAGTGTTATGGCCTTTGAGCGGAAACGCCCGGCCAGGAAGCCATTCCCCGACCCGCAGGCCTGGCTCTCCGACCTCCTCGCCCGCATCGCCGACCAGCCCGTCAGCCGGCTCGACGACCTCCTCCCATGGAATTGGAAGCCGGGCGCTCGCGCTATCGCTGCCTGACAGGCTGCGCCGCGGCCCTCACCGGATGGCTACGCTCTCGCCAGCAGCCGACAACCTGCAGTAGTCTGACCAGCATGATAGCGGGCCAATATCCGCCGGTATGCTTTGACGCAGGCTCAGACAAAAAGCCGACTTTGTTACGCTGCCACCCGGCGACGTTGCAGCAGGGAAACTAGGGTCTGCTGGATTGGAATGGTCGACATCGCCGTTATTCACCGGGGCGCGCCCGTGTTGGTTGCTGTGTCACGGTCGAGACGAACTTCCCGGGGCGTCCGCCTAGGTCGGTTCACCTCGGCGAGCGTACGAGGTTCAAGCGCCGCAGTTCATCCACGATCACGGGCCCGAGGCGCAGCGCGCCGATGTCCTCTATCCCCGCCAGCCACCTGCGCGCCCCATCTGGAGTGAGGTTGCTGTCGGGGAACTCCGGCTGGAGAGCCGTCGCGGCGATCCGGGATAGGCCGAGCTCCATGAACGACCAGCCGGACTTGGTCGAGATGCCCAACTCTAGCGCCAACGGGAAATCGAAAACGTCGCCAATCAACCCCTCCTGCCCGGTCTCCCGGAGGACAATGTTGAGGATGTCGATGTACGCCTTGCCGAGCTGGACGAAGCGGAAGCGTACCTGATCCTCGATGAGGTCAAACTCCCGGCGGACAACGTCGTCGACGACAATCTCGCCGGGATCTCTGACCCGGCTGTTAGGATTCCGCTCGCGCTCGATTCTGTTCTTCTCGCGCCTCTTGTCGTCGTAACGCTTTTGGCGTTCGACCGCCTTCGCCAGCATGACGGGATACGGTACGCCGCGCATCCACCGAAGAGCGACACCCGAAACGAGGCCCGCGAAGCCGACGTCTCCGCGGTTCACCTCGCGGTGGATCCTGGCAAAGATCTTGCTGTACCTATCGGAGGCACCCTTTCCAAGCGGGCTTATGGGTATCAGCTTGAGCGTCTTCTCCTCTGCGATTTTCTCCAGCATATTGTCGTAGAGCCGACGCAACCCAAACGGATCGACGGTCCAATTCGTCGCCAGCAGCGACGCCGGGAGACCGATCTTCTCGTGCGCGGTGAGGCTCGCTTCGGTTAGGCGGTTTCGTAGCCCCTCGTCCAAGCTGCTGAGTGTCCGATCGACGTACCCGCGAACGTCGTCTCCGGCGGCCTTGGAGATTAGCAGTCCGGCGGCTGCCCTAACCCGCCCAGCGTCTTCGTCATGCAGCGACTCGGTAGGCATGGCACCGCCCAAGGCACCGAGCAAGCGGTCGGGAACCTCGGATGCGGTGCGCAAGAACGCCGACTGGACCTCATAGCCGACGAAGGCATCGAGGGGCTTGTCCGTCCAATCCTCGTAGTCGACGAGGAATACGTTGCCGACAATGTCCGCGGACATGCGCCCTGCGCGGCCGGCAAAATTCCACAGCGCTGCGGGAGCGAGCGGCTTCTTCGTGCCCCGCGTCGGCGTGTCGATGAAGACGTTCCGTGCCGGGAGGTTAATACCCTCAAACAATGTCGTTGTGCAGACGAGGAATCTAACATAGCCGTCGCGGAAGGCGCCCTCAAGGGTCTCGCGAAGGAGCGTTGGCATCTTGCCGTAGTGGAACGCCACGCCTTTTCGTATCATCCTAGCGAGCGTGTAGTCAGGATGGATGTGCTTCTTTATGAAATCGGAGATCGTAGCCAGCGCAGGGACACCGTCGTCTTCAAGGTCGTGGGACAGTTGTCGCGCGACCTTCTCCGCGTCAGTTGGGCCAGTCGCATAAACGAGAGACCCACCTGTCGAACCCAGTTCGAGGGCCGCGGCTGCCAGTCGGCTGTCGGGCACGTCGAAACCCCGTTCGCTCCGGTAGGTGCCGAGCCGCCGCGGACCGTCTTGTGTCAGCAGGTCCAATTCGAGCGCGTTGCCGACTTCCGCCTTCTTCAACTGGATCCTGTTCTGAAGGACGGAGGGAAGCTCGGAACGCGTCACGGTGAGGTCAGGCGCACCAATCGAGGCGCCGACCGCTTCGAAGCCGCGAGCACCCGGCGCGAGGAGCACTAGGCGAGTGGCCCCACTTCGGCAGACAGCCTGCTCGACGCTGTCTTGGAGAATCATGCCTCGGGAGCCGTCCGACAGATTCTGAGCCTCGTCGACAACGACGAGGTCGAACGTAACGGCCGAGACAGCGAGCAGCACCTGGAGGCGTTCCTGTGTCAGCACAAAAACCTGGCGGTCCGGGCCGGAAGGGTCCTGCGTCGGCACGGTGGTGATCCTGACCCCGACGGCGTCGCCTAAGCGCCTCTGTATTTTCGCGCTTACCTCAGACAGGAGCGCGCGTGTGGGCGCGACGTACACGGCGCAGAAGGATGCTGCCCGCTCTACCTGCCGGCACAGGTGCTCAATAACGAGGAACGATTTGCCTGCCGACGTCGGAGCCGAGATGGCGATCGCCCGCGCGTCGGGCAGCTCGTCCCATGCATCCTTCTGGAAGTCCGTGAGAGGTATCCACTGGTCGCCGACCCTAACGGTGTTCAACTCGCGCGAAACCGTCCGGCGGAGTGCGTCGAGAAACGAAGCGCCGGTTTCAGCCCCCTTGTGTCTGACGCGGTCGAGAGCTGGGAAGTTGCCTAGGTCCGTTAAGATGCGGCGGCCGCGCTGGTACGCACCCTCGTCACCCACGGCAACGATAAGAGAGTTCAGGGCGATGGACTGCGCCATGCGCTTGTAGGCGAGATCGTCTGTCTGCACGAAGACGGACGCGCAGTAGAGAAGCTTGTGCAGGTCCTCGTCAGAGGGCGGCTCCGCCACAGTCTCAATCTCGGCGGCGATAGAGCGAGCAGCGCCTGAACTCTCCAAGCGTCGCAAAATGTCTGAGAACGCAGCATGGCCCGCCATGCGGGCCGAGAGATCAAGAGCAAAGCTCATACCGCATCGCCTTCCGCGTCCCCGTCGTCGTCCATCTCAAGGTCGTCGCCGTCTAGCGGCAGCTCTCGTTCGGCTACGCCCATCGCCGCATAGAATGCCTTCCGCAGCTCGCGCACGTCGGGCACTGCCACAAGGAGGACGATCGCCTTCGCGGGGTCCGCGCCATGCTTCAACAACTGCTTCCTCGCCGCAAGCCGCAGCTTGCCGTGGTCAGCGGCGTACCGTTTCGCGAAGTCGCGCTCGTGGATGTCTGGGGGCTGATCGTCTCGTATGGGCAGGCGCTTCCCGAAGTGCGCCGGTTCCGAGTGGCAGATGATCCCGACGAACCGTTCTCTGCGGCGAAGTTCTGGATGTCCGATTATGTCGAAATGATCGAGTGCGCTCTGCCTTGCTTCGCCCTCGAGTGCGTCTAGGTTGCCAAGGTCCGCAACGATCTCATACTCACGTAAGTACTGGCGGCGATCGCCGAGGAATTCTGCGGCCGAGGCGGCATAGGATGCGACGCCCCGCCGGCCCTCGCTCGCCAATTTAGACTCAAGGAAATAAACTGTCAGCGCACCGTTCTCGAAGACCGCGTGGATGCCGTCGAGCCCATGGACCGGCATGTTTGCCGCCGTTTTCAAAGACATTTTGCTCGCCACCTGCGCGGCTCCAAGGTGCTCCTGTACCAAGCAGTAGGCGAGCACTTCGCCCAGCTCGCTCGCGCGCTCGGGATGGCGCGCGTTGAAGTCGATGAAAAGGTTCCTAACAGCCTGGTAGCATCGCGCGACTGCCGTCATGTCCGCCGCGATCTCGCGGCGGAACTTCTCTTGCCTGCGCCGGGGAAGTGCATAGTACATGCACTCTGTCCAAAGGAGGTGGGCAAGATCCTCCACCCTTGGTTTGTCCTCGCCGAACCGGACGTGCAGCAGACCCGTCCGGGGGCCTTCCCAAGCTTCGTCATGGATCGCCCGGACGCAGTAGTTGATCACGCCGTCGATTCTCGAAGGATTCAGCAGGGTCGTGAGCGCGCGAGCGAGGGCTTCCGCCTCCGTATCGGGGTCTTCGTTAACCGATCCGCCGTTCACCACTCGGTTCCGAGGCTTATGCATCGGTGCTCGGGTTGCCCGGGCGGCGTGGTGAGTGTGTTTTCGTTTCGATGAGCTGCATCAATCCGGCTCTGGCTAGAACGGCTTACTAGAGCCGATGGTCGGTGCAACTGCAACATGTGAGTGACCGCGTTATTGCTTCAGACGAGAAAACATCGAGCCTCCGCATGCTGGCCGGCCGGCTTCGAAGCATTGAGTCGGCAGCTGTTGTCAGCAGCAGAAGTCTCACCCACTGATCCGAAGGACCGGATCTGGTCGCGAGCGATCGGGCCGAGAGGCGCCCAGTCTACGTCGTAGCCGGCCACGTGACGTTTTCCTAAGAGCTGACATTTAATGTCAGGGGAAGGATGCTTCCGCATGGCCGACTGTGTTCGGCGATGCCAAAATGACCACCGCGCTGCTCGACCGCGTCGCCCATCACCGGGATATCGCCGAGACCGGCAACGATAGTTGGCGCTTCAAAAGCCGCAGTTGATCGCTACCTTCGGCCACTTCAAGAATCTATCTTGCGCTGCGCGCGCCTCGGGTCGGGCTACGGGCTCGATTACCGCGTCATCGCAACCTACCACTTCTTGTGCCACAATCGTCGTCCCGGCGATCGCATTTCGCTGCTCGGATTCAGCGGCGGCGCTTATATGCGGCTGACTCCGGCCGCTCGGCACACCGTGCGCTATTCTTCATGCGCCGAGAGGAGTCCGCGATGGTCCACGCCGCGGTGGCGGGCAATTGATCCAATTTGGATTAATCAATGCTTGCGTCCTTTCAAAAAAGCCTTTCTCCCTTCATCGATCAACCTTAAAAGGTCCGAACAAATCTCGGGGGAGGTCGAATGTCGGACATGAAAAACGTCTTTATCAGCCATGTGCACAAAGACGACGCAGGACTGGGTAAGCTTAAGGATCTGTTGGCGCCGAAGGGAATGACGATAAGGGATTCGTCGATCCATACCGGCAAGTTCAACAACGCGGCAGACGAAAATTACATCAAGACCCAGATACTTGCGCCCTCGATCAATTGGGCCGGGGTGTTCATCTGCTATGTTTCGCCGCAGACCAAGGACAGCGCGTGGGTCAATTGGGAAATCGAATATGCGGCCAAACAGGGCAAGCGCATCGTCGGTGTTTGGGAACATGGTGAGAAGGAGTGCGATTTGCCGGCTGCTCTCAGCGAATATGCCGATGCGCTTGTGGGCTGGAACGGCGATGCCATCATCGACGCCATCAACGGCAAGGATAGTTGGGAAAAGCCCGATGGCGGTCCGTGCGATACGGTTGGTCTCAAGAAACACCCCTGTTGATGCCGCGGCTCCATTCGTACGTCGTGCGCTATGATAGCGGCTTCGCGCCGAATCCTTTTTACGGCTACTGCACGCTCGCGACCTGCAAACCCGATATCCGCAGATCGGCCAGTATCGGTGACTGGGTCGTGGGTACTGGTAGCAATGAGCGGCGTATCCAGCGCGGCGGCCATCTCGTCCATGCAATGCGCGTGACCGACATACTGAGCTTTCAGGACTATAATGCCGATCCGCGCTTTGCGAAGAAAAGGCCCTATCGCAGCGGCAGCCGGAAGCAGAGCTGCGGCGACAATATCTATTTTCGAAATCCGGATGACGACCGGTGGTTACAACGCGACTCGTTCCACACGACCGATACGGGCGGTCAGCATGCACGCCACATCGCGCGCGACACGGGCGTCAATCGCGTGCTGATCAGCGAGGACTATATTTACTTCGGCGGATATGGGCCAGAAATTCCGGCGAACCTGGTCGATGCAGGTGGCCGTCCGGTCTGCAAATCGGGGATCGGTCGGAATGTTTTCGACGACCCTAAATTGATCGCGGCTTTCGAGGCTTGGGTGCGCTCGCTCGGCGACGGCGGATATCAGGATGCCCCTTATGAATGGAGACAGCTTCGTGGCGGCGTCCGGTACTGACAATATGCGCGGTTCGGTGCCGCTGAGCGATTATGTGGACCGGATCGATGGCACCGATGTGCTGGATCCGGGCAGTCTCGAACCCGTTCTTCTCGGACTCTATGGCGAAGTCGGCGGCATCATGTCGACATCGAAGAAGCATGCGCGCGAACGTGACGCCTTTCCCGGGTTCCGTAAGGCGGCAGAGGAAGAGTTTGGAGACACGCTCTGGTATTTTGCCGCCCTTTGCCGCCGTACCAATTTTTCGCTGGAGGAGATATTTACCGAAGCGAGCGCGAACGGGACCTATCGGCAGATCGGCGCAGCGAGCGATTACAGCCGCGGCGCGATCGCTCATATAATGGTGCCCGACACGACTGTTCATCTCGATACCGCGCTGTTCGATCTGGGCCGTGCAGCGTCGGTGCTTCTGGGGACGTCGCCAGCACGCGCCGACCTTGTAAACTTTGCTGGCCATTATCTGCAGGCGCTTAGCGGTGCCGGGCTCGATTTTTCGACCGTGGTGCGCACGAACATCAAAAAGACGCGCGGCGCGTTTCTGGTCCCCGACCCAGCGGACCTTTGCGATTTCGATGAAAGCTTCCTGCCCGAAGAACAGCTTCCCCGGCAGTTTCGCATCAAGATCAGCCAGCGGGCGAGTGGCAGGACCTATCTGCAGTGGAATGATGTGTTCATCGGCGATCCTCTGACCGACAATATTGCCGACCGCGACGGTTACCGCTTCCACGATGTCTTCCATTTCGCAAATGCGGCAATCCTTCACTGGTCACCTGTAGTGCGCGCGCTTATCAAGCAGAAGCGAAAGAGCCGGAAAGACTATGATGAAGAGCAGGACAGCGGGCGCGCTATCGTCGTCGAAGAAGGTCTGACGGCCTGGATCTTTTCGCGCGCGAAGGACCTGAATTTCTTCGAGAATCAACAGCGTATCTCTTTCGGTGTCCTCAAAACGATCAGCGAATTCGTCGAAGGTTATGAGGTTTCGCGCTGCCCACCCAAATTGTGGGAGCGCGCCATTCTGGACGGATATACGGTTTTCAGGCAAATGAGCGAGGCGCAAGGCGGGTGGATCGTGGGTGATCGCGATGCGCGCACGATCCATTACGAGCCGCTCGAGGAGCCGAAATGAATACCCAGTCCTTTGTTCGCGCGGTGTCCGATCTGACCTTCGAACATTGCTTCAACCCCTATACGGACCGATGCGAAGCCTTCGATCGCGCCGATGCGGCGAACACGCGCGCAGCCGCGCTGGCGGCGATGCTCGAAAGCGCGATGTCGGCCCCAGTCGATGCCATCTGGGTCGGGCGCGATCTCGGGTATCGAGGCGGTAGGCGAACCGGCCTTGCGCTGACGGACGAAGTCCATGCCGGCGCGCACATGAGCCGGTGGGGCGTCGAGGTCGAACGGCCGACCGTTGGGGACGTCGTCGGAGAACGCACCGCCGCGGTCATCTGGACGATGCTGGCGCAGATCGACGCGCGCATTTTCCTCTGGAACGTGTTTCCGCTGCATCCGCACGAGCCGGGGCGGCCTTTTACCAATCGCACCCATAATTCCAAAGAGCGCCGGGCGGGCGAGGAAATCCTGACCCTTCTGATCGCGCTGCTGCGACCCCGGAGAATTTTCGCGATCGGCAATGATGCCGCGCAAGCGGTGGCTCGCATCGACGACCGTCTCGAGATGATTCCGGTTCGCCACCCGAGCTACGGCGGACAGACGCAGTTCCTCCGCCAAATCCGGGAAGCTTATGAACTAACGGTGGCCGAGGAGCCGGAAATGCGCCTGCTGCTTTGACGGAAGGTGAGCAGGAACGGGCAATCTGGCGGCATGCCGGGCCCGCGGCTCGATCGAACATGGGGGATAGGGAATGACCAAAGCGGCGATGACGCGCTTCCTGAAGGAATATCCGACCGCCTTGGCCGATGGCGTCGGAGCGGTGTTCGTCGGAGCTGGGATGTCGATGGCCGCCGGCTATCCGTCCTGGGCGTCGCTGTTGCGTGAAATCGGCGAGGAGCTTGGCGTAAGCTCGCGCGATATTCAGGATCTGGCAGCCCTTGCACAGTGGAGCATTCAGGAGAGCGGCAGCGCGACGCGCGTTCGCAATGTCATCAAGGAGCAGATCGGCAAGGACCATGATGTCCCCGCGACGCTTGAGGTGATTGCCCGGCTCCCCGTTCAACATATCTGGACGACCAATTATGATCGCCTGATCGAACGGGCCTTTGCGGCGATCGACCGGCCGCTCGACGCTTTGTCGGGCGCTGCGGATCTGTCGCTCAAGCCGACGCCGGGCGCCGCACGACTTTACAAGATGCACGGATCGATCGACCGGCTCGACGACATCGTGATCTCAACCGATGATTATGAACTGTTCCGCAGTCGGCGGGGAGCGTTCCTGCCTCTCCTCCAGGCACATCTGACGAACAAATCGATATTGTTCGTCGGTCTGAGCTTCACGGACCCGAATATCCGACATGTCCTTTCGTTGATCCGCGAGAGCTTTACCGATGCACCGCCCGAGCATTTCGCTATCGTTCGGCCTCCGCATCCGGACGACTTCGATACCGAGGACGAATATAAGGCGCGGTTGGCGCAGCATAAACTCTGGGCGAAGGATCTGAGGCGCTACGGGCTGGTTGCGGTCGAAATCGACAGCTATGACGAAGTCCCGGGCTTGCTTCGGCAAATCGAGCGGCGCGTGGCCGCCCGGCGGGTATGGGTGAGCGGGAGCTGGCCGCTCGAAGATGGTGATGGCGCTCCCGCGCGCTATTCTTTGGCCGAAGATATCGGGCGCTGGATCGGACACACCGGGCGCGATCTTGTCAGCGGCGCGGGCCTCCTGGTGGGATCGGGCACCATTGCAGGTTTTCTGGAGGCGTTGCGCGACCGCGGCGGATGGGATCTGAGCCGCCGGCTCATTGCCCGGCCGTTTCCACAGCCCTTGGCGGGCCGGGCGGCCGATCAAGCGAAATGGACGATGTTGCGCCATGAACTCGCGCGGCAGGCTGGCGCGGTGATATTCATCGGCGGCGCCAAGATGGACGGCGCGGATTTGGTGGCGGCCGGCGGAGTGATGGAGGAATTCGAGATCGCGCGCGAGGCCGGCGTGTTTCTCTTGCCTATCGGGGCAAGCGGCGGCGCGGCCGCCGAGATCGCCACGGCAATACTCGGATCGAAGCTTCCGGCGACGGGTCCGGCGGCCGTTAGACCCACCGATGCAGAGTTGCAATTGCTGATGGACAAGAGCGTCGAGCGAAAGGCAGTCTTGGAATGCGTCGCCGCGATCCTCGAACGTCTTGGGAAGGCTGCATGAGCGCCGGGAGCACAAGCGGCGCTTGGCGGTGATCGACTATATAACCAAGTCCGAGCTTCGCAATTTTGCGAATGACCTGACATATGACGCGCGGACGACTTTGCGAAAGTCAGCGAAGGCTCGGTCGCCTGCGGGGGCCACATTCCTGTCGCACTCGAGCAAGGATGACGATCTTGTCGTTGGCGCAATTCGCGTGCTCGAAGGACATGGGGGCACGGTCTATGTCGATGAAATAGATCCCGCCATGCCGCCTTATACGACCACGGAAACAGCCGCGCTGCTCAAGACCCGCATTCGCCAGACAGGGCGTTTTGTGCTGTTGGCGAGCCAGAACAGCAAGGACAGCCGCTGGGTACCATGGGAACTCGGTCTTGCGGACAGCTATAAGGGTATGGATTCGGTCGCCATCTTCCCTGCGGCAGAAAACTCCTACGAGCAGAGCTGGGCATCCTGGGAATATCTGGGCCTATATCGGAAGATCGTTTGGGGCGACCATAGCGACTATGACAAGCGAATATGGATGGTGCTAGACGAAAAGGCCTACACGGCGACCGAGCTGAGTAGGTGGCTACGCGGCGGGTAATCTCGGGCGGTGGAAACCAGAGGGTCACGTCAATGACTACGGCGTAAACTCATAAATCGACTTGAGCCTCGGCCATCAGCGTGATTCAGGCGCCCTTCGAGATTGGAGGGGACGCATGGCACGGCGGCGGTATGAACTGACAGACAAGGAATGGCTCATCATTGAGCCCTTGCTGCCAAACAAACCCCGCGGTGTGCCCCGGGCCGATGACCGGCGCGTGCTGAATGGGATCCTCTGGCGTTTCCGGTCTGGTGCGCCCTGGGCAGAGATCCCGGAACGCTATGGGCCTTCGACGACCTGCTACAACCGGTTCGTCCGCTGGCGGAAGGCCGGGGTATGGGACCGGCTGCTGGCGGCGGTTTCCGCGGGCTTCAACGGCGAACTGGTCATGATCGATTCCACCTGCATGCGCGTCCACCAACATGGTGCGACGGGCAAAAAGGGGGATCCACAGATCATGGCATGGGACGTTCCCGGGGCGGTCTTACCACCAAGCTCCACGCTCTTGTCGACGCTGAGGGACGTCCTGTCAGCCTGCGATTGACCGGAGGAAACGTCCACGACGCCAATGAAGCCGAAGCGCTGATCGAGGCCGCTCCAGAGGGCGCCACCCTGCTCGGCGACAAAGGGTACGACAGCACCGCCATCCGCGAGGCGGCGGCGGCCAGGAACATCTGGGCCAACATTCCCAACCGCTCAAATCGCAAACAGCATTTCGCATTCTCGCCCTGGCTCTACCGCTATCGCAATCTCGTCGAGCGCTTCTTCAATCGGATCAAACAGTTCCGGGGTATCGCCACCCGCTACGACAAGGATGCAGCCAACTATCTCGCCGCTATAAACCTCATCTGCGCACGCCTCTGGTGCAGGGCGTTATGAGTCTACGCCGTAACTAACTCAACGTCAGCTTTGGCAAATTTTGCGCCCGAAGCCGCCCGTCCGAAATCGTTTAGAGTTTCAGACGCCGGCAGGCGTCAGAAAGTCGTCGGTGCCCGAACCCGCGGTCTGCAGGCGGTGATCTATGGGGATTTGAGTTTTGCGTGCCT
>Ga0207671_10004907_pt1 | contig 12569 bp, 9 predicted proteins | sample KBSC24metaG_FD_184352 | JGI IMG/M metagenome (GOLD analysis project Ga0207671, IMG submission 184352) | Corn rhizosphere microbial communities from Kellogg Biological Station, Michigan, USA - KBS C2-4 metaG (SPAdes) (version 2) | ecosystem: Host-associated > Plants > Roots > Rhizosphere > Soil... | reverse complement strand
TCCGCTGGCCATCGAGTTGGTAGCGGCGCAAATCGAACGCTTCGGCTTGCCACGCCTGCTGGTGCAAATGGAAGACAACTTCCGCCTGCTCACCCGTGGCCGGCGCAGTGCGCTGCCCCGCCAGCAGACCCTGCGCGCTACGCTGGACTGGAGCTTCGACCTGCTCACGCACTGCGAGCAGATTTGCTTGCGCCGCCTGGCGGTGTTTCGTGACGGGTTCAGCCTGGCCAGCGCGGCGGCAGTGATCGCCGGAGAGCCGATTGCCCCGGCCGAAGTGCTCGGTTCGATCAGCCAACTGGTGGCCAAGTCCCTGCTCAACGTGGAGCCCGGCGATGACGAGGTGGTGTACCGCCTGCTGGACATTACCCGCACCTATGCCCTGGAAAAACTCAGCCAGGCCGATGAACTCGACACCACCCGCGAGCGCCACGCCACGCGCTGCCTGGTATTGATGGAGCAGGCGCGGGAGGACTGGGAGCGCACGGCGACCCAAGCCTGGATCGACCGCTACGCACCGCTACGCGAAGACGTCCGCGCCGCCCTCGATTGGGGCTTGGGCGACCAGGGCACGCAGCAGTTGGGCATTCGCCTGACGGTCAGCGCAATGCCGCTGTGGCAGGAATTATCCCTGCTGCGCGAGCACAGGTTCTATGTGGGCAAGGCGCTGGTATTGATGCAGCAGTCGAGCGCGCCCTGCACCCAGTTGATGATGCAACTGCAATTGGCCTTGGGCAGCCTGTCCTATCACGCCCTGGGTGGGGCGCCCCAGACGATCGCCGCCTTCGAGCAGGCCAGGCAGTTGGCCGAAGCGCGTCAGGACGTTGCGGGCCAATTGCGGGCCGTGTCCGGGCATATGGCGGTCAACCTGTGTGCCGGTCACTACCGCGAAGCCCTGGAACAGAGTGTGCAGTTCGATCGTCTCGACCCACGTACCGACCCGCTGCTGGACCTGAGCGCCCAGCGCCTGCGAGTACTGGCGCAGCATTTTGCAGGCAACCAGACACTGGCCCTGCACAATGCCGAACAGGTGATCCAGCGCATGGCCCACAGCGGCCATCTCAATCGGTTCACCCATGGCTTCGGCGTGCAATACGACCAGAGCGTCGCCTCACTGACCGTGCTTGCCCGCATCCAATGGCTGCGCGGGGCTCCCGAGCGCGCCTGGCGGACCGCCAGCCAGGCGCTGGAGCTGGCCTTGCAGATCAACCATGGCACCTCGATCTGCTACACCCTGGCCCTGGCCGGTGTGGTGATCGCCCGCTATAACGGCGATGGCGCGACCGCACAGGCATTGCAGGCACTGCTGTTACAGCATGCCCAACGCCATTCGGCCCAGCTGTTCCAGACCTGGGCGGCGCACTATGCCGACGGGCCAGGCCAAGGGGATTTGAACGGCCTCGGCCTGGTCAAGGACATCATGATTACACTGGGCGTTGCGACGGTGGACGAACCCGCGGTCGAGCGGGTGCGCAGCGGTGCCGCCGGCTGGTGCGCGCCGGAATTGCTGCGGGTGCGCGCGCAGGCGTTGCTGCACCAGGACGCGCCCGACGCCGCCGAGACCCTGCTGTTGGAAGCCCTTGGCCTGGCGCAACAACAAGGCGCCCTGGCCTGGGAGATGCGCAGTGCGGAGTCGCTGGCGCGACTGTGGCAAAAACAAGGCCGCCGGCAGGCCGCTCGCGAACTGCTGGGTGGGGTTTACGCGCGATTCACCGAAGGTTTCGCCAGCCAGGACCTAATCCGCGCACGCAGCCTGCTCGACGAGTTGCAGGACCAACGGCCGGCCTGAAAACGGCCCCAGGTAATGCCCATAACCCTGCTGCAATCGCGCCACCTGCACCGGGTCGCGCAATTGCATCAGCGCGTAGCTGCGCACGCTGTTAAGCAAGCGATAACGCTGCGCACCCGGACCGGGCTCGACCGTCAGCAACGAAGTGGCGACCAGACGCCCCAGCAGGTACGCCAGGTCGGCGTGTTCCAGCTCGGTACCCGCGACCAGCGTGACAAGGGTCGGCAAGGTCACCGCCATCTTGAACAAACCCAATTGCAGGAACAGCCAGCGCTCCGGCAGGCTCAGGCGCTGGTAGGTCCAGTCCAGGGCCGCGGCCATGGAGCGGTGCCGTTCAACCGCCGTGCGCCGGCCCCGGGTCAGCACCTGCAAGCCATTGCGCAATTGCGCCTGCACACCGTGTACCCCCAAGGCATCGACCTGGGCAGCCGCCAGTTCGAGGGCCAAGGGAATACCATCCAGACGCCGGCAGATATCACGCAGCGGTGCCAGGTCCTGGGGCCGCAGCGCAAAGCCCTGCTGACCGGCCCGAACCCGAGCGACAAACAGTTGCACGGCCGGGTACATCATTGCCTGCTCGACACTGGCCCAGGCGTACGGCATCGGCAATGCCAACCGGGGCACGCGTTGCACCCATTCGCCGGGGACCTGCAGGGCTTCACGACTGCTCAACAACACCGTCACCCGAGGCGCCCGCTCAAGCAGCGTGCGCACCAGATGCCGACAGGCGGCGAGCAACAGGTCAGCGCCATCCAGCACCAGCAGCAATTGGTGTGAAGCCAACTGGCGCGCCAGTTCACGGGCGTTATTGCAGGCTTCAAGACCCAGCGTTCGGGTCACGTGGCGGAGCATTTCCATCGGCGCCTCGACCGTCGCCAGGTCCACCCACCACACGCCGTCGCCGTAGCGCGGCAGCACGCGCTCGGCCAGTGCCAGCGCCAAGGTGCTTTTGCCCACGCCGGCGCTTCCGGTCAACGTCATCAGGCGTTGCCCGGACAGGCGCCGCACCAGCACGCCCAGCAACTCATCGCGACCGATCACCGCGCTGAGCCGCACGGCCAGATTGTGCCTCGGTGTAGTCGCGGCCACGGTGCCCTGCCCCGGCGCCACGAAGCAATACCCGCGTTGGGGGTCGTTGAGGATATAGCGCTGGCCATCCAACGCCCGGCGCAAGGCCGCGATATGCACGCGCAGGTTGTTCTGCTCGACCACGCTGCACGGCCAGACCCGCGCGATCAGGGTGTCCTTGCTGACAAACTGCCCAGGGGTTTCCAGCAGCACCGCCAGGATATCCAGGGCCCGCCCGCCCAGCGGCACCGGCCAGCCAGACTTGCTGACCAGGCGCTGTTGTCGGTGAAACGTGTAGGGGCCGAAGCTCACCGAGTGCGGGTTGTTCATGTCCGTAACAGCGCTGAAACACCCGAGCTTGGGCGTCTGCGCCTCCTTTTCCATGGGCCTGGCGCTATCTTGCCAGCTACCCGTGACAGGACAATGCTGGCACAGGGAGCGTCACGGACATTCAGGTGCGCGAGACGGACATCCTGTCGTTAACTGAACTGTTGTCGGTATTGGGTGGGGTTGAGGCCGAGCTTTTCAGTGAACAGAAAACGCATATGCCGCACGCTGCCAAAACCGGCGTAGAAGGCCACGGTCTTGAGCGGCAGGTCGGTGGTTTCCAGCAAATGCCGCGCGCGGTCGATGCGCGCGCCTTGCAGGAAGGCCATGGGCGTCATCTGCACCTCCTTGGTAAACAGCCGCGCAAAATGCCGGGCACTCATGCCCGCCAGCGCCGCCATCGACTCGATGGTGTGTGGCTGATCCAAATGGGCCAGTACCTGGTTCTGCACACGGGTAATCGCGGTTTCAAGGGGCGACACGGCGGCGGTCATCGGGCTGAACTGAGCCTGGCCGCCCTGGCGCTTCATCACCACCAGCAGCACCTTGGCGACTTCCACTGCCACCTGTTTGCCATGGTCCTGGGCTACGACCGACAGCGCCAGGTCGATACCGGCCGTGACCCCACCCGACGTAATCAAGCGACCGTCCTGCAGGTAGATGCGGTCAGTCTCGACGATGGCCTGGGGGAAGGCTTTGATCAAGCGTTCGGTGTAGTGCCAGTGGGTGGTCACCCGGTGGCCGTCGAGCAGCCCCGCATGCCCCAGCACAAAGGCGCCGGTGCAGATCGAACCGAAACGCCGCGACCGAGGTGCAGCGGCCCGCAGCCAGGGCAGCAAGTCGGGATGGCATTCGTTATAGGCACCGGGGCCGCCGGGCACCAGCAACAGGTCGTAGGCATCGTGCGCCTGCTCCAACAGCAGGTCGGGCTGGACGACGACGCCATTGGACGCACGCAGCGGGCCGGGTTCGGTGCCCAGGGTAAGGATCTGGTAGTGCTGCGCCGGCGGCAGGTAGCGGTTGGCAATCGAAAACACTTCAAGCGGCCCGGCCATGTCGAGCAGGAGGAAGTCCGGAAACAGCGCCATGGCCACGGTTTTCATCACGAGAGACGTCCATCGGAAAAGAATGCGGCCGGCATTATGGCACGTCTTTTACTGTCAACCCACATGAGACAGTTATTCAGTTTTTAGCTTCTTAATGAATATTTCGGTAACCAGTAATCTTCTTCTCAACGCAAGCGCCCTGCATGTCGCAGCCCGCGCTCACTTGAGGACACCACCATGCTGACCCTTCGCAAAGCTTCGGAACGCGGCGCCGCCAATCACGGTTGGTTGAAGTCGTTCCACACCTTCTCGTTCGCCAACTACTGGAACCCCAAGGAACAGGGTTTCTCCGACCTGCTGGTGATCAATGACGACCGCGTCGCCGCCGGCAAAGGCTTCGGCCAGCACCCGCACCGCGACATGGAGATTTTCTCCTATGTGCTCGAAGGCGCCCTGGAACACAAGGACACCCTGGGCACCGGCTCGGTGATCCGTCCCGGCGATGTGCAACTGATGAGCGCCGGCCGCGGCGTGGCCCATAGCGAGTTCAACCACAGCCAGACCCGTGGCGTGCACTTCCTGCAGATCTGGATCGTGCCGAACGTGGCCGGCGCCGAGCCGCGCTATCAGCAGGAACACTTCAGCGAAGCACAGAAACGTGGGCGCCTGCAGTTGATCATCTCGCCGGATGGCGCCAAGGGTTCGCTGCATGTACGCCAGGATGCGCGGGTGTATGCCGGGCTGTTCAACGGCGATGAAAGCGCCAGCCTGGACCTGGCGCCAAACCGCCACGTGTACATCCATGTGGCCCGCGGCAGCGTGGAGATCAATGGCCAGCGCTTGCAGGAAGGCGACGGTGCCCGAGTACGTGACGAGCGCCAGATCCGCATAAGCCAGGGTGAGGATGCCGAGGTGCTGGTGTTTGACCTGCGCCCTCAAGAACAGCCGCAGATGCCATGACGGCCCTTGATGGCCCGCCCATGCGGGCCATCGCCGGCGTCGATAGTCACCATCAGCCCAATGAAGTTCTCTTAAAAAATGCAACGCGTAACATCAAACCCATACCCGGCAACACCCCAACTAAAACACTTGGAGCACACCATCATGAAACGCCAACTCTTGCTTAGCCTCGCTTTCTCGGTACTCGCTGCAAACGCTTTTGCCCACCCAGTCATCGCTGAAGGCGGCTCGGATCGCCTGAATGCCAACCGCGTCGCCGAAGGCGGGGCCGACCGCCTGAATGGCAACCGTGTCGCTGAGGGCGGTGCTGACCGTCTGCAAGAACGCGGCCTGGTCGAAGGCGGTGTGGATCGGCTGAATGGCAACCGTGTCGCTGAAGGCGGCGCTGACCGTCTGCAAGAACGCGGCCTGGTCGAAGGTGGTGCAGATCGCCTGAATGGCAACCGTGTCGCTGAAGGCGGTGCTGACCGTCTGCAAGAACGCGGCCTGGTCGAAGGTGGTGCAGATCGCCTGAATGGCAACCGTGTCGCTGAAGGTGGTGCTGATCGTCTGCAAGAACGCGGCCTGGCTGAAGGTGGTGCAGATCGCCTGCACAGCAACAACGCCTGACCCCGCGCTGTTCGCGGGGTACCCCAAACCGGCCTGATCAGCCGGTTTTTTTTCGTCTGCATCAAACCACGTCGCGGTCCACCCACACCACCGCCTTACCTATTTGTTGCCTCGCCTCGATGCGCGCATGCACCTGCTTTACCGTCTCCAGGCTGTAATGTCCCTCGATCTCTACCGTCAGCGATCCTTCCAACATCGCCGCAAAAACCGCATTGGCTCGCCGTTGCACGGTCGCGCCATCGGCCATGTGGTCAGCCAAGCGCGGCCGCGTCAAAAACAGTGAACCGGCCTCCCCCAGTTCAATCGGGTCCAGGTCCGTCAGCGAGCCCGAGACATTGCCGTAATTGACGATCAAGCCTCGTGTACGGCAAGCACGGAAACTCTCACGCAAGGTGGTTTTGCCCAGCGAGTCGAACACCACATCCACGCCCCGCCCCCCCGTTGCCTCGCGCACGCGCTCGGCGAATCGCCCTTCGTCATACGTCCAGGCCTGATGGGCACCGCGTTGCAGGGCAATCGCGCATTTTTCAGCGCTGCTACCGGTGGCAAATACCGTCGCGCCCAACCGCCGCGCCATCTGCACCAATAATTGGCCAATGCTGCCCGACGCCGCATGCACCAGGCAGGTACTGCCGGCGTGCAAGCGCGCCACATCGTCAATCAGGTAATGGGTGGTGCAGCCCTGGAACATCGCGGCTGCCGCCTGATCGAAGGTGATTGCGCTGGGAATCTGCGCGATTTTGTCCGCCGGCACAGCGGCGTATTCGGCATAAGCCCCCCAGGCGATGCACCAGGCGACCCGATCACCGACGTGCAAATGACTGACGCCGGCGCCTACGTCCACGACCACCCCGGCGCCTTCCATGCCCAAGGTGCAAGGCAGACGCACCGGGTACGTCGTCGATTGGGCGTACTTGCCCTGGCGCGTGTGGACATCCATGAAATTGATCCCGGCACAGGCCACCTTGACCAGCACATGGCCTGGCGTGACCTGGGGTATGGGAGCGTCATGGCGCAGCAGGGCAACCTCGGGTCCACCATAGGTTTGCAGGGTGATGGCTTTCATCGGGAACAACTCCGTTTGCACTGGGAAGCGGCCATGGTAAAAGGACCTTCTCAGTAGGAAAATTCCCCAAACCCTCCCAACCTCTGTGCGGAAATAACCCGATGTTCGATTGGCAGGACCTGTATTACTTCACCGTCTTGGCCCGCACCCAATCGCTGTCGGCCGCCGCCCGCGAGTTGCAGGTGGAACACGCTACCGTCGGGCGCCGGGTCGACGCCCTGGAAACAGCCCTCGGGGTGAAACTGGTCGACCGCCTGCCCCGCAGCCGACCACTCACTGCCCAGGGCCGGGCATTGGCTGAACTGGCGGCGGGCATGGGCGGGATGGCCACCGAAGTCATGCGCTTGTCACGGGTAGCGTCCATCGAACTGGCCGGCACGGTACGGGTCAGTTGCCCGCCGTCCATTGCCAACCATTGCATCGCGCCCCACGTGGCGCACTTGCGAGCCCAATACCCACAGCTGAACCTGGTGCTGATGCCCTCCACCCAACTGGCCGCGCTGGATAAGGGCGAAGCCGATATCGCCCTGCGCACCGTACGCCCCGACGAGGACGCGCTGGTGCGGCGCAAGGTCGGTGTGGTGCGCTTCGGGCTGTATGCCGCGCCAGTGTTCAAGCAATTGCCCGCCGCCCACTGGACGTTCATCGCCTACGACAGCAGCCGCGACCACCTGCCCCAGCAAGCGTGGATGCACCAACTGCGCGGCCAGCGCCCGATCGTATTTGCCGCCAGTGAGTTGATCACCCAACAAATGGCGGCCCGCTCCCAGGTGGGCGCGGTGGTATTGCCGACGCTGGTGGGTGATCACGACCCGCAACTGGCGCGCTTGCCCACCGCCAGCGACGGGCCGGTGCGCGATATCTGGTTGACGGTGTACCCGGACATGCGGCGCTCACCGTCGGTGAAAGTGGTGATGGAATTTTTGGTCGATTGCATTGAAGGCGAACCGCAGCTGCGCCGTTGATTCAGCCCAGGGTGCTGAGGAATTTATTGCGATACGCCACCGGCAGCATCCCCACCCACGTTGGGGGGCGAAGCGGCCCTGAATCCTGCCACCGAGTGTTGTCTGAAATAACGCGGTGGGCTTATTGGGGCTGCTGCGCAGCCCAACGCGGGGCAAGCCCTAATGCCGTTCAGTTAAGGCTTTTTTGTAGGAGCGAGCTTGCTCGCGAAGAGCTCACAGGCGCCGCGTTCACTCAGGAAACACGCGTTATCGTTGACGTTTTTCGCGAGCAAGCTCGCTCCTACAGAAGGCGATGTACGCTTAACTGAACGGCATTAGGGCAAGCCCGCTCGCCACAGAAAGCGCGCTCAACAGAAATGGATCTGGCGGGATGGGGCCATGAGAGGCATGTGCATAAAAAATCTATTGTTTATATTAATGACTGGATTTTATGAAATAGCCCTATAACTACAGGGTTATGCCCGATGAGCAGCAAGCGGATAAAAGTGCCCTAAGCTCAGATCCAAAAATTATTTATCGAATGGTTTTTAGAACTTTATGCTTGGCGCAATTTCGTTGAACATCGAGCGCGCCATGTCCATACGTCGTCCCCTCGCCGCTGTATTAGGGTTACTCGCTTTTGCCGTCGCCGTAAGCGCCGAAGCCCAGGAAACCCTGCGCATCGGTTACCAGAAATCCTCGACCTTGATCACCCTGCTGAAAACCCAAGGCACCCTGGAAAAGGCCCTCAAAGCCGAGCATATCGATGTGTCCTGGCACGAGTTCCCCAGTGGCCTGCCGTTGTTGGAAGCACTGAATGTCGGCAACGTGGACATCAGCGCCGACGTGGCCGACACCGTGCCGATCTTCGCCCAGGCGGCCCAGGCCAAGCTCACCTACTTCGCCCAGGAAGCGCCCTCGCCCAACGCCCAGGCGATCGTGGTGCACAAGGATTCGTCGATCCAGCAATTGGCGGACTTGAAAGGCAAGAAGGTCGCGGTCACCAAAGCCGCCGGCACGCACTACCTGTTGATTGCCGCGTTGGCCAAGGCCGACCTGGCGTTCTCGGATATCGAACCGGCCTACCTCTCGCCGGCCGATGGTCGCGCGGCGTTCGAGAACAACAAGGTGGATGCCTGGGTGACCTGGGAACCCTTCCTCACCAGCGTGCAGCGCCAGTTACCGACGCGCACCCTGGCCGATGGCGCAGGCCTGGCCAGCTACAAGCGTTACTACCTGACCGGCACGCCGTACGCCAAGGCCCATCCCGACGTGTTGAAAGTGGTGTATGAACAGTTGGAAAAAGCCGGCCAATGGATAAAGACCCACCCCCAGGACGCAGCGAAAGTGCTTGGGCCGTTGTGGGGCAACCTGGATGTGGCCACGGTGGAAGCGGCGAACGCGCACCGCAGTTATCAGGTGCAGCCGGTGACGGTGGATCAGTTGGGTGAGCAGCAGAAGATTGCCGATGCGTTCTTCAAGGCGGGGTTATTACCCAAGGCCGTGGATGCCACGGATGTGCAGACCTGGCGCCCTTGAGGCTTGCACAGGCCAAATGTGGGAGGGGCGGTGCGACGATTCGACTTGCCCCCGATGGCAGTGGGTCAGTGACAGATGAGCTGACTGATACACCGCCATCGGGGGCAAGCCCCCTCTCACACTTTTGATCCCTATACACCCCGTCAAATCGCGGCTGTTGCTCAAGGCCGTGGATGCCAAGTTAGAGGAGTGTGCGGGCCAGGGCGTTTTTCCACTCGGTGTAACGCCCTGCCATCGCCGGGTCATCCTGCGGTTCAAACCGCTCGCGCTGGCGCTCCAATGCACCCAGCGCCTCATCACTCGCCCAAATCCCCAGCGCCCTCCCCGCCAGGTGCGCTGCGCCCAGCGCCGAGACTTCCGGCGACAGGCTGCGCACCACCGGCCGTTGCAACAGGTTGGCCAGGAACTGCATCAGCCAACGGTTGCGCGTGGCGCCGCCATCCACCCACAGTTCCTTGAGCGGGCTGCCGATGTCTTGCTGCATGGCCTCGAACACATCGCGAATCTGATAGCCGATAGATTCCAGCGACGCGCGCAGGATATGCGCGCCGGACGTGGCTTCGGTCAACCCGCAGATCAGCCCACGGGCGTCGGCCTTCCAGTGCGGTGCGCCGAGGCCGGAGAGCGCCGGCACAAAATACACGCCGCCGTTATCCGGCAGTTGCGCGGCCTGTTCGGTCAAGGCGTCCAGGGACTCCCCGGCCACCAACCGCGAAGCCCACTGCACGGCGGCGCCGGTATGGACGATATTGCCTTCCATGCCGAAGGTGGGCTGGCTGCCGTCGTGCCAAGCCAAGGTGGTCGACAAGCCATGGGTGGAGGCAATCGGGCCGCTCATGGGCGTCATCAAGGACGAACCGGTGCCGAGGGTGGCCTTGACCAGCCCCGGCGCGAAACCGCCCTGCCCGTACAGCGCCGCATGGGAGTCGCCGATCATCGACATCACCGGGATACCGGCGGGCAAGCTGCCCACGGCGACCGTTTCGGCGAAGAAACCGGCGCTCGGCTGGATCGGTGCCAAGGCTGCGGCCGGAATGGCGAACAGCTGCAAAAGCTCAGGATCCCAGGCACAGGTATGCAGGTTGAACAGTTGGGTACGCGCGGCGTTGGAATAGTCGGTGGCGAACACCTGGCCGCCGCTGAGCTTCCACAACAGCCAGCTGTCGACCGTGCCCAGGCAGATCTGCCCGGCAGCGGCGCGGGCGTGGCCATCCTCAAGGTGATCGAGAATCCAGCGAAATTTACCCGCCGAGAACATCGGGTCCAATGCCAGCCCGGTCTTCTCCAGGATCAGTGCTTCATGGCCCTGCGCATGCAGCTGGGTGCACAACGCGGTGGAGCGTCGGCATTGCCAACTGATGCAAGGCGACAGCGGCTCGCCGCTACGACGATCCCACGCCACCACCGACTCACGCTGGTTGCTGATCGCCAGCGCAGTGATCGGACGATCCACCTGGGCCAGGCATTCTTCAATCGCCGCCAACGTGTTTTGCCAGATCAACAGGGGGTCCTGTTCGGAAAACCCGGTCTGGGGATGGCTGATGCTCAGTGGCCGCGAACCGCGCGCAATCACCTGGCCAAGTTCATTGACCAGCACCGCCTTGGCGTTGCTGGTGCCTTCATCCAGCGCCAGGATCAGCGGAGTGTTGTTGTTCATGGGATTCACCGCAACCGAGTGGCAGCCGCCACGATCCCAGCCGCATCAATGTTATGCAAGGCGCGCGTCGGTTCGCGGGCGCCGGCGGCGGCGTATTCACCATCGCCAATGCCCAGGCGGATCAAGGGAATGCCCAATGCAGCTTCGGCCAGCACTTCGGCGACCAGGCTGCCGACGCCGCCGTTGATATTGTGTTCTTCCACACTGATCACCGCACGCGTGCCGCGCAAGGCGCTGAGCAGTACATCGCGCTGCAAGGGCCGGATCGACGACAGGTTGATCACCTGCGCCTGGATGCCCTGTTCCGCCAGCAATGCGGCCGCATCCACCGCTTCATGCACCACCGAGCCCAAGGCCACGATGCTCACATCCGCGCCTTGGCGCAGGATATCCACCTGCCCAGGCACGAATTGGTAGTCGCCCTCGTGCACATCCGGCAGGGCCTTACCATCGAGCCGGATATACACCGGGCCGTGATAGCGCAGCGCGTAATCGACGATCTGACGGCATTCACGCGCATCCGCCGGGGCGAAAATCTGCACATTGCCAAAGCCGCGCATCACCGAGATATCGTCGAGGCTGTGGTGGGTGCTGGCCAGCGGGCCGTAACTGGTGCCGGCATTGAGGCCGAACATCTTGACGTTGGCCTGGTTGTAGCAGACGTCGACCTTGATCTGCTCATTGGCGCGGGAAATCAGGAATGGCGCCGCATTGCAGGTGGCGGCGATCTTGCCGCCCAGGGCCAGGCCCGCAGCGACGCTGACCAGGGACTGTTCGGCAATGCCGACGTTAATCAGACGCTCGGGAAAGCGCTGGGCAAACGGACCGATCTTGGCCGTAGATGTGGAGTCACTGACCACCGGCACCACGTCCAGCCCGGCATCGACGGCGGCGATAAACGCGTCCACCATGACACTCGCCAAATGTTCACTCGCCATGGTTCAACTCCTCAAGTGCCGCGTTGATTTCATCACCCTTGGGCACGCGGTGGTGCCATTCGGGACGGGCTTCGATAAACGACACGCCCTTGCCTTTGATGGTGTGGGCGATCAGTACCTGGGGCGCGCCGGTCTTGGTCTGCATGGTTTCCAGGGCCTCGATCAATTGGCCCACATCGTTACCGTCGCACTCGCTGACGCTGAAGCCGAAGGCGGCCCATTTCACGTCCAGCGGGTCCAGCGGCATGATCTCGGCGGTCAACCCCGCCAGTTGCAGCTTGTTCTTGTCGACAATCACAAACAGGTTATCCAGGCCGTACTTGGCCGCCGCCATCGCCGCTTCCCAGTTGGAGCCTTCGGCCAGCTCACCGTCGCCGGTCAGCACATAGATGCGTTTTTTGCTGCCGGACATTTTCGCCGCCAACGCCAGGCCCACGGCCACCGGCAGACCATGACCGAGCGCGCCGGTATTGAGTTCGATGCCGGGGGTTTTCTGCCGTACCGGGTGGCCGGGCAAGTGGGAATTGAAGTGCTGGTAGGTCGGCAGCCACTCAGTGGGGATGTAGCCTGCCTGCGCCAGGCAGCAGTACAAACCGCCCACGCCATGGCCCTTGCTCTGGATATAGATA
>Ga0207671_10004901_pt1 | contig 12574 bp, 13 predicted proteins | sample KBSC24metaG_FD_184352 | JGI IMG/M metagenome (GOLD analysis project Ga0207671, IMG submission 184352) | Corn rhizosphere microbial communities from Kellogg Biological Station, Michigan, USA - KBS C2-4 metaG (SPAdes) (version 2) | ecosystem: Host-associated > Plants > Roots > Rhizosphere > Soil... | reverse complement strand
GGGGTTCCTGACCTATGCGCCGCTGGTCGGGTTCGCGGTCTTCTTTCTGGCGGGACTGGCGGGTTTCCTCCGCGGCATTACGCGTCCTGAGTTCGCTCTCACCGCGCGCCCGTTCCTCTGGCTCCTGCTCGTGGGCGCTTCGCTGACCACGTTCCTCCAGTTCTTTTTCTTCCGGCCGGATCGCCCGCATCTCTCCGAGTTTATGACGGGGTATATCGTGGCCATGGCGGTCTGCCTGTGGCTGCTCTGGCCGCGCGGCGAAGCGCGGCCCCTGGGCCAGCGGATCCCGGTCTGGGCGCTGGCCGTGTTTCTCGGCAGCCAGCTGGTGATTTACACTATCTTCGCCATGCAGCATCCATCCTCGGGGACGATCGCCGCACGCTTCGGACGCAAGGCCTGGTTCCGCGGCGAGAATGGCGTCAGCGTGCGCGAGTTCAAGAACGACGCCGCTTCACTCCAGGGCGTGCACGACGCCGTGATGAAAGCCTCCGGCCCGAAGGATTACGTCATCTGCTTTCCCTACAATCCGGGCTATAATGTGATGACCAACCGCCGGACGTATTTGTACAATGTCTACGTGGATAATGCGACACGTCCCGCGAATTTCTCGGAGAAGACTATCCGCGACTTCGAGACGATGAAGCCGGCCGTGGTGATCATCGACAACCGGGCGATCAACGGAACCGAGGCTTCACGCTTCACCAAATGGGCGCCGCAAGTCTACGAGTACCTCAAAGCGAACTACACGCTGGCGGGGGCGTTCAAGGAGTCGGTGGAAGTATTCACCCGGCCTGCTGCGGAAGAGGCAAAGTAAATCCGCACGTCAGGCCAGCCGGGAAATCCGAAATCCCGCCGAAGATGATCACGCCGCCAGCGCCAGACCCGCGGCGTCCGCCGGCGCCTTGCAGGTCAGGATCGCGTCCCTTCGGGTGCGGGCTTCCGTCAGCGACTTGGTGCCGAGGGATTTGCGGATGCGTTCCTTGGTAAACGGCGTCGGATGCACGACGTAGTGGATGAACCACGTGCCGTTGTTATTCCAGAGGTGATGGTTGGGGTTCTCCGGGTTGGTGCGGAGCGAGAGTTGAAACATGATGGGTTGCGAGGTGGGCATCGCATCACGGGAGATTTGATTCGCCACGGCAGAGGGCCGTCGCGCACATCGCCTCGCAACCTACTCGGTCGCTCGGCTCCACCTTGGTTTCTCCAACCAGGTTGGCAGGCCCGGCGGAAACGCCGAGCCACTCGTGATGCATTGCAGTTTTGAAAGAACTGATGCGGAGATTACGCAGCGGAACGCCAGGTGCAACGGGAAAGTTTCCTTATGACACGGGAGGGAGAGGAGGAGTGCCAAGACCCCGGAGCCAAGTGGCCCGGTCGGCGCGTGCAGCAGGCAGAACGTGGCTTGGTGGGCGGCAGGCATAACTGGAGGGTCGGTGCTCCGTCACCGCCCTAACTTCCGTGGGCGGAGGCGGCCGGAAAGAAACGGGCTGGCCGGGAAGCCCTTCGATCAGTGCACAACCTTCAGCTCATCGAGAGACGCAATGCGGCACCCACCGCCGCCCCAATCCGCACCGTGACTTTGGCTCTTGGCACTTTCCCGCCCGCGCACTACCACCAGCAGCATGCGTCCTCCCTTCCTGCCCCTCGCGCTTTGCGGGCTCGTCTTCGGTTGTCTCCTCACGACGCTTCCGTGCTTCGCGGACCCCGCACCCGCGCCCGGCCAAGTCGTGGCGAACGTCGCCTATAAGACCGGCGATTCCCTCAGCGATTACGAGAAGTCCCGCTGCAAGCTCGACCTCTACCTGCCCACCGAAGGCCACAACTGGCCCGCGCTCGTCTGGTTTCACGGCGGGGGCCTGACCGGCGGAAGCAAAGACGGGGGAACGACTCCCGGGCTCGCCGAGCGATTCAACCATGAGGGCGTCGCGTTCGTCGCGGTTAACTATCGCCTGAGTCCGAAGGCCACCTACCCCGCGTATCTCGACGATACCGCGGCGGCCTTTGCCTGGGTGAAGGCGCACGCGGCGGAGCACGGCATCGATCCCGCGAGGGTGTTTGTCGGCGGGCATTCCGCGGGCGCGTACCTCACCGCCATGGTCGGTCTCGACGCCCGCCTTCTGGAACCCTACCATCTTACCCCCGACGCAATCGCCGGCCTCATCCCCGTGAGCGGCCAGATGATGACCCACTTCACCGTGCGCGCCGAACGCGGGATCACGGACCAAAACGTCATCACAGCCGATGAAGCCGCGCCCATCAACCATCTGCACAAGGGCAATCCGCCGATGCTCATTCTCTTCGGCGACAAGGACTGGCCCGCGCGCCGTGAAGAGAATCTCTATTTCGTCGCCGCGCTCCGGGTTGCGGGCGGCACTCATGTGCAGGCGATTCAGATCAACGATCGCAATCATGGAAGCATCAATGGGAACCTCGTGAAGCCCGGCGACCCGGCGGCCGAAGCGATCCTGAAGTTCATCAAGGATCCGACGGCCGAGCCGGCGAAGGAGTAGCGCTCTGGAGGGCTCGCAAAGTAGGCGGCCTCTTCCTAGAGCCGCTCTGGACGCATGGCAGCACGCAACGTGAGCGGCTCTGGGAAGGGCCGCCTACTTTCCCGCCGCATCCCCGCCCGACAACGACGCGTGAGCGTGAGAGATGTTGGCGCGCTCCGCGCGGTTGGTCGATTCACGTTGAGGGCAACGTGAGCCACGATCGCGGCCTAGAGCGTGTTCTGCACTTTTCGCGTTCGCTCGCGACTGGGCCAAAGGCCCTATGCAAGACAGCCCAAGGCAAGCGAGAAACGAGCGCCGCCCTGGGTCACACCCTCAAAGAGCGCCCACGCCCCAACGGGGCAAAACAGGCCTCATGTCGTGCCCCGTTGGGGCCCCGTTCGGGCGAGCACCCGTTTTGGAATCTAACCCAGGGCGGTGCTCGTTCCACTCACTTGCCCTGGGCTGACTTGTTGAGCACCTTTGGCGCGATTTTGCGCCACACAAAAGTTCAGAACACGCCCTAACGCGTTTTTAATTCCACCCCAATCGGGCAATGGTCCGAGCCCAGGATGTGCGGATAGATCTTCGCCGATTTCAGCTTCGGACGCATCGCCGGCGAGCACAGAAAGTAGTCGATGCGCCAGCCGATATTCCGTGCCCGCGCCCCGGACATCACGCTCCACCACGTGTAGTGGCCGCCGCCTTTCTCGAACTCGCGAAACGTGTCGACGAAACCCGCGCCGACAAACGCATCGAACCCGGCCCGCTCCTCGGGGGTGAAGCCGTGGTTCTTCACGTTGTCCTTCGGTCGTGCGAGATCGATTTCCTGATGCGCCACGTTGAGATCGCCGCACCAGATCACCGGCTTCGATTTTTCCAGGCGCTGGAAATAGGCGAGCAGATCGCGGTCCCACTGCTGGCGGTACTTCAGCCGCGTCAGTTCCCGTTTGGAGTTGGGAACGTAGACGTTTACCAAAAAGAAATCCGCGTACTCCGCCGTGATGACGCGGCCCTCGCGATCGTGGTCCGCGATCCCGATCCCAAAGGTGACGGCGATCGGCTTCTTCTTCGAGAAGATCGCCGTGCCCGAATATCCTTTCTTTTCCGCGATGTTCCAGAACGCCGCGTACTTGGCCAGCACCTTTGGCACGAGGACCTGTTCCGGCGTCGCCTTCGTCTCCTGCAAGCACACGATGTCGGGCTGCTCGCTCTCGATAAAATCGGAGAAGCCTTTTTTGAGCACCGCACGGATGCCGTTGACGTTCCAGGAGATGAGTTTCATGCGCGCGCAGTGCAGCGCATCCTGTCCGCCTCCCGCAAGCAAACAACCTCCCGCAAATGAAACAAGCCCCGCATGACTCCACGCATGGCGAACTCTCGCGTATGGCCCGACGCTTGCGTTCTTGTAGTGCGGCGCTGCTGTGCCGCTTTCGGAGGGTGGGCGAAGGTGGTCGGGTGGACGGGCCGAAGATGCGCGAGCGCCCTGTGGCGAGAAGGCTCGACTTCAGCCCCAGCCTCAATCCGCCTTCGCCCCCTTCCGAAAGCGGCACAGCAGCGCCGCACTACAAGAACGCAAGCGCCAAGCCGGATCAGTCGAGCACTCGACGACTGCCAGACAATGAATGTCTGAAAGAATCCCGAATTTCCTCACGTTCCTCGCGATATGAGGATTTCCCTGCTGGCTACCATCTTTCTCTCCTGTTGCTTCGCGGTTCATTCACTCGCCGCGCCGCTTACGCGCTCGCAGGTGCTGGCCATAGCCGCGGCCTACGCCGAGTACGCCTGGCAGCCCACCGCGCGCAATGTCCTGCACGGGCTGGACCGGGATGGCATCGATGTCCAGACCCCGGATGCTTCCACGGGCAATCCAGATCTGTGGCAGGCGGGCGAGGCGAGCAGGGGCGTGCCTTACAAATGGGGCGGATTCGATTCGCTGGAGAGTTTCGACCGGGGCATTCGCGCGGGCAAAGCGGCCGGGGATATTTATACCCCGGACAAGCGCCGGCTCGTAGGCAAAGCCGTGAGCAGTCAGGCCGTCGGCCTCGATTGCTCGGGTTTCATTTCGCGCTGCTGGAGGCTGGAGAAGAAGTATTCCACCGATTCGCTTCCGGGCCTGTGCGTCAGGCTCGGGTCGCTGGCTGAACTGCGTCCGGGCGATATCCTCGATCGTCCCGGCGGCCACGTCTCGATGTTCTTCAAATGGCTCGATGACACGCAAACCAGGTTCCTCTGCTATGAAGGCGAACCTTTCAGCCGGGTTCGCTGCCGGGAGCGCGATGCACAGCAGATGGTCGGCATCGGGTATCTTCCGATGCGGTATCGCGGGATCGTGGATTATTAGCCTCAAGCAATGAGACCCCACGGGAGCGATCCCGCGGGGTCTGTTGCCACCAACCGAAAATGGAGCTGGCGAGATTTAGTCGTGAACCGCGATCTTCCGCGGCTTCACCGATTCGGCCTTGGGCAGTTGCAAGGTCAGCACCCCCTGGTCGATGCGCGCCGTGACGCGCGTGGTGTCGATCGAGGGATCGAGCTCGAAGGTGCGGCGATAATCGAACGCGCGGGACTCGCGATAGACTTCGCGGCCGCGGGGTTCCGTCGCGGCGCGCCGGCCGACGATGGTCAACTCGCCATTCTCGACCGTGATGTCGAGGCCGTCCTTATTGACGCCGGGCATCTCCGCCTCGAGGACGTAACCGTCCTTCGTTTCGAGGATGTTGGCCAGCGGGGTCAGATAGTTGATGCGGTTCGAACCGTTGCCGTTCGCCGCGGGTTTGGATTGAGGATTGTCGAGGGTAGCATTCATGATTCTGAAGTTTTTGAGGTTTTGGTTTGAAGTGAGTGGAGGTGGTGGAGAGTTTTTCCGGCGGGCGCACGCCCGCCGGAAGGTGGAGTCCTTTTTTAGGAAACGTTGACCGCGATTTGCTTCGGCTTCGCTTCCTCGGCTTTCGGCAGTTCGACCGTCAGGATGCCGTCCTTGTAGGAGGCGTTGACCTTGTTCGCGTCGACTGCGGAGGGCAGTGTGACGCTGCGCTGGAACTTGCCGAAGTAGCGCTCGCTGCGGAAGGTGCCGCCTTCCTTGGCTTCGCGCTCGTGTTTGCGTTCGCCGGAGACGGTCAGCACGCCGTCATGCAGGGAGAGATTGATGTCCTCCTTTTTCATGCCCGGCAGTTCGACCTTTACGACGAGGTTGTCCTTGTCGTCGGCCACATCAAGTGCGGGAGACCAGCCGCTGAAAAGACCGGTGTCACGGCTCGGCCAGGAGAAGTCGAACAGGCGGTTCACTTCATCACGGAAGGAGGCGAGACGGTCAAAGGACGACCAGTTGGAGAGTTCAGGAGTTTGGTAACGGATGAGGCTCATAGTGATTAGTGGTTAATTGGTTGACGCCCCACTTAACAGCTTGGCGAGTGCCAGCTTTGAGTCTGCCTCATGCGGTCCGCATAACCCATTGGTGATGAGATGCATGCGTGGATAGCCTCGATCCGGACCGGCCGGAGATGAGAGACACTATGACGCTAAACTGAGAATGAATCCGAGGCCAAATATGAGTCGATATGACTCACATATTATCCAAGGTTTTATTGAGTTCCGAGAATGACGCCTGATACATCACCACGATGCGGTAGCCCGCGTAGATCACGACGCAAGCGTAGAGCAGCTTTGGAATCCAAAACGCCAGCGTTTGCAAGCGGGAGACGGCTTCTTCCTGGTACTCCTTGGTCATCCGCGTTAACTCCTCATCGAGTTGACCGGTCTGCTCGCCTACCAGGAGGGCGCGGGTCATGGGCTCGGGGAAGGCGCCGCTGGCCGCCAGAAGTGGACCGACCTGCAAGCCGTTTCGCACTTCAGGAATGGTGTCGCGGACCGCTCTCTGCATCAAGCCGCTCAGGCTCGACCTTTGCGCCGCCTCGAGCGCGTCCAGCACATTGATGCCGGCATCCAGTTGCATTCCATACGTCGCGCAGAAGCGCGAAGTAGCGAATGCTCGCCGGATTTTCCCGACCTTTGGAATCCGCCGGAGGATGGAATCGAAGGTAGCGCTATTCGCCCCGGAATCGCGGAGGATGGTGAAGAGCAGGTAACAGATGAGGAGGATGCCGGCGACGAGAATCAGAGGGCCGATGGTCGCCTTGACGTACGCCAGCACGTCGCCCCTGACGACTAAATCCCTCAAAGGAGGTACGAAGACCCCGAAAAGCAAAATGAACCCCGGATAGGCACACTGCTTCAGAATGTTCTCCCGGGCGGCGGCGAGCACCCCGTGGTAACTGGCGAGTTGGGTCATCCCAAATTCCAGACGGCCGGATTTCTCGCAAGCGGAGACGACGCCAATCTCCAACTCACTGACCTCGGGGCGTTCCGCCGCAAAAGCCTGGCCCAAAGTTTTGCCCGCGCCTACCGCCTGGTTCAATCGCTTGATCAGCCTGCGCTCCGCACCGCTACAGGTCGCAGCGAGTCCCTGGAGGGCGCCTGGAATTGGCACCCCCGAGCGGACCAATTGGCCAAAGCTGTGATAAAGACTTTGCTTCTGGCGAAGGCTGAGGGACACAGGCGAAAGTTCCCGATTCCGGCCCCTGTGCGCAAGGGGAAAGCAATTATGATTTTTAGTTTATAATCTCGGAGCAAATGAGTACGCCTCTGTGTATTCTGGGAAACTGTGGCTCTCAAACCGTCCTCACGCTCCAACTCCGACATCGCCGCCATGCGCCTCGCCTTGCGCGAGGCGAGGCGCGGGCTCGGCCAGACCAGCCCAAACCCGGCGGTCGGCGCGGTGATTGTGCGCAACGGGAAGGTGATCGCGCGTGGATACCATCATCGAGCGGGTTTGCCGCACGCGGAGATCGAAGCGTTGCGTGCTTTGCGGAAGCCGGACCTGGCACGCGGGGCCACGATCTACGTCACCCTCGAGCCGTGCTCGACTCACGGGCGCACCCCGCCTTGCGTCGAGGCGATCCTGCGAGCGGGCCTGCGACGTGTGGTCATCGGGACGATCGATCCGAATCCGGCCCATGCGGGGCGGGGCGTCGAGATCCTGCGTGCGGCAGGAGTTTTGGTATCCACTGGAATGCTGGAGGCGGAGTGCCAGGAACTGAATGCCGCATTCAATCATTGGATCGTCACGAAAACACCGCTCGTCACCGCCAAGGCCGGCATGTCCCTCGATGGCCGCTTGACGCGCCCGCCGGAGGAAGGCCAGTGGCTGACCAGCCCCGCCGCGCGCGCCGATGCGCAGAAGCTGCGGGCACAGGTGGATGCCATCCTCATCGGTGCGGAGACTTTGCGGGCCGACAATCCGCGCCTCACCGTGCGTGGCGTTCCAGGCGCCCGCCAGCCGTGGCGCGTCGTTCTCACGCGCAGCGGACGGCTGCCCAGGGAGGCGCACGTCTTCACCGACGAGCATCGCGAGCGGACCCTCGTTTACCGTGGTAAATCGTGGCGCCACGTCTTGCAGGATCTCGGGCGGCGCCAGATCACGAGTGTGCTCATCGAAGGTGGTGGGCGAGTGCTCGGCGAAGCGTTCGACCGGAAACTCGTCCATCGCGTCCATATTTACGTGGCGCCGCTGCTGTGCGGTGGCCCGGCTGTCGTCGTGGGCGGGCGCGGCGCGGGCTCGACCGCGGAGTCCGCGACGATCCGCAATCCGCGTTACACGAAGATCGGCTCGAATCTGCGCCTCACGGGCGAGGTGGAATATCCGACCGTGTGAAACGAAATGTTGCCTGCGGCTTGCCTTTCAGCCCTCCGGGTTGCCCCGCTATCGCGGCGATTTCGGCCGCGTGATGTGCGGCTCGCGAAGGTAGATCGGCTCGAGATTCCTTTCGGCCACGATGCCACGGCCTTCCGCGGCGAGGCGGGCGAGGAGCGATGCCGAGGGCAGGGCCATCTCCGCACGCGGAAAGCCCGGCACCGGTTCGGTCGCGAAAACGGCGAGATCCGGCAAAGCATCGAGCCGCACGGAGAGTTCGGCTTCGGTCGTGAGCAGCGGACCTTCCGCGCACGCCCCTTGCACGACGTGCGTGAAGTAAAACGTCTCGCGGCGCGCGTCCCCGATCACGAGATAGGCTGGAGCCGCCACCTCCAGGGCCGCGACCGACGGGATGCCCACGAGTTTCGCGCCGGTGGCCAACTCCAGGCCGAGCGCCGCGGCAATGGCGATGCGGATCCCGGCATACGAGCCGGGCCCCAGGCCGACGGCAATCTGGTCGATCCGCGGCGCCAGCGCGCGGGCCCTCTCCAGGGCCACGAACAGCGTGGCGGTATGGCTGCGGTCGGCGGAAAAACCCTCCTCAAACGCCAGTACGCCATCCGCGAGCAGCGCGACACTGCCCTGCGCGGTGGAGGTATCGAGCGCGAGCGTGATCATGATTCTTCTTCGATCACACGGGCTCCGTCTTCCCGATGGCTGAAGCGCAGATGGCGCGTGTGCGGCGGGAGCAGCGCGGGAAATTTATCCGCCCATTCGATGAGGCACACGCCGTCGCCGTCGAGGTATTCATCCAGGCCGATCTTCAGCGCGTCGTCTTCGTCTTCGAGCCGGTAGAAATCGAAATGGTAAACCGGCAGTCGGCCGCCGGGATATTCGTGGATGAGTGTGAACGTGGGGCTGGTCACGGGCGCATCGCTGCGCAGCCCTTCGGTCAAGCCCTTCACGAAGTGCGTTTTCCCCGCGCCCAGGTCGCCGCATAAGCCCAGCACATCGCCACGGCGCAGGGACGCGGCGATTTCCCGGCCATGGGCGATGGTCTCTTCGGCGCTATGCGAAATGATCGTAGCCACGAGGAATTTTGCGGGCGCGGGTTTTCGGACGGGCCGTCAACTGGCCAATCCGGGTCAGGAGCAGGCGCGGAAATTTCCGCTTCCAGGCGCGTTCGAGGGCGGTCGCCTTTTTGGGGCCGACGGCGAGGAGGAGTTCGTAGTCTTCGCCGTCGGACAGTGCTTGCTCCGCGGTGGAGCCGGGGTTGAGTGGAAGTTGTTCGTGCAGGATTTCGTAGCCACAACCGCTGGCCGCCGCGAGGCGGGGAAGGTCGGAGGCCAGCCCGTCGCTGAGATCCATCATCGCGCGTGGCTTGAAGTGCGTGACCAGCCAGCGGGCTTCGGCGAGGCGCGGGCTGAAGTCGAGATGCTTGCCGGCCAGCGAGCCGCCCAGCCGTCCGGTCACATAGAGTGCGTCTCCCGCCTGGCCGCCGGAGCGGAGGACACAGCAGTTGCGTTCGACGCGACCCGTGAGGGCGACACTGAGGAAGAGTGGCCCGGGCGAACGTGAAGTTTCTCCACCCACAATGCTCACGCCGAACTGCCGCGCGGCCTTCTCCAGGCCGGTGTAAACGGCGACGATCCTTGCGACGGGGGTGGAGGACGGCGCGGCGAGCGTGATGAGGGCATGCCTCGGAATACCACCCATCGCCGCGATGTCGCTAATCGCGCGGCACAGGGCCTTCCAGCCAATGCGGCGTGGGTCTTCTCCCGCGAGAAAATGGATGCCCTCGACCAACATATCGGTCTTCAATAGTTGCCAGTATTTGTCCCGAGGCTGGCCGACGACTGCGCAATCGTCGCCGGGACCGTGAAGGACGTCCCTGTCCAGCGCGAGGCCGTGCGTGAGCCGCGCGACGAGCCGGTCTTCACCGAGGTCGGTGAGCGTTTGGGCAGTGGCTGGGCGCGCCGCTTTCATGGAGGAGAAAACGTATGCGGGTAACGCGCGTGAAGATAGAGGACCAGCAGGTTGGTAAAATTGAAGCAGGCGTGGAATCCAATCGGCACCAGCAGCGAACCGGTGCGCTCGTAGGCCAGGGTGAGGCACAAGGCGAGCACGAAGAGCGCCGGGAAGGACGAGAGGTTGGTGTGCATGGCCGCGAAGAGCAGGCTGGCGAGAATGGCCGCGCGCCGCGGCCCGAGGTAGCGCTTCCACACGCCATAAAAGAATCCGCGGAAGAGAAATTCCTCGGAACACGGCGCCAGGACCGCAGCGGTGAGCGCGATCTTTCCCATCGCCAGGTAGTCGTTCTGTTCGGCCACGCGGCTGTACAAACCGACGAGAGATTGCTGGGCGAAATCGTCTTTCAGCACCAGGCGCGTGAGATAGCCGATGAGCACGGACAGCGGCAAAAAGGCCAGGCAAAGGCCAGCCGCCCAGCCGAGCACGGCGAGCGGGCGCACTTGATCCAGGCCAAACACGGTCACGATTCGCAACTTCCGCACGTAGTGCAGAAAGGCCATAATGCCGCCGGCGATGATCACGAAAAAAAGCGCGCCGGGCAGCACGGTATCGATCTTCACTTCGCTCTCGACCTTCGATTGGCGCAGGATCGCGGCGGTGATGAGCAGGATCGCGCCACCGGCCAGCACGATCGTCATCATCAGCTCGGGCAGATCCATGTCGCTCGCACGCACCTTGTCGCCCCGCGTGGCGACATGTACGGCCATCCGGCCCATGACATAGAGCCCGATGGCGACGGCCACGAAATCCGGGATGAGCGCCTGGATGGATTGAGGATCCGGCACGCGTCAGGGCGCGTAAGAGCTCGGCAGAAAGTACATGCGCCCCGCGTCCACCTTGGGCAGGAGCGCCTTGGTCACGTTGATCTCCACGCTGGATTTCTCGCTCTGGCCGAGCAGGCGCAGAAACTTTCCGAACTTGAATGGCGACTCATAGCGAATGATCGACGCGGCCTTCACATTCGCGAGCGCCATGGCTTTGGCGTAGGCGTCCTCCACTTCGCCCGTGGCATTGATCAGCTTGGCCGCGAGGGCGTCCTTCCCGGAGATTACGCGCCCGTCGGCCAGGCCGTGGCGCAGTTCGTCCTCATTCAATTTGCGTTCGCGGGCCACGATGCCGACGAATTTGCCGTAGGTATCCATCACCATCTTCTGCACGTAGTCGCGTTCCTCCTGGGTCATTTCGCGCGAACCGCTGAGCATGTCTTTGAACTGCCCGCTCTTGAAGGTGATCGTCTCCACCCCGATCTTGCTCATGAGTTCGTGATATTTCATGGATTGCATGATCACGCCGATCGAGCCGGTGAGTGTGGTTTCATTGGCCATCAGGAAAGTTCCGCCGCACGACACGTAGTATCCGCCGGAGGCGGCGAGCGAGCCCATGTAGACGACCACGGGCTTTTTCGCGCCATCGCGCACCTTCTTCACCGCATTGTAGATGGAATCCGAGGCGGTCACTTCGCCGCCGGGCGAGTCGACATACAGGACGACGGCTTTCACCTTGTCGTCGGTCGCGGCCTGCTCGAGCTGGATCTTCAGGTCGTCCACCATCGATGGCCCGAGGGCGCCGGGCTCGCTGGAGGTGATGATGCCCCGCAGATAGATCACCGCGATCTTTGCGTCGGTGTCCTTCACTTCCTTGCCCGTGGAGTCCTTGTAAGGCTTGGCGTCCAACACGATCGCCTCCTCGAACTTCGGCGCGGAGGCTTTGACCACGGTATTCATGTTCCCCATGCTGGCCGTAAAGACGAGGCCAAGCACGAGGAGAAAGCCGAGGCAGAGGCCAAAGCCCGCCAGCATCCAGAGACAGCCGGAGTTTTTCTGCATAATAGTAGGGCGGAAAACTTGGAGGATAGATGGATGCCTGACAAGCGGGGAAACGCACCACTTCCGCCGGTGCCTGCGGAGCCAGCCGCCAGCCGCCCGAGGTCAGAGGTCAGAGGTCAGAGGTCGGAGGCCAGAAAACGTTGGCGCCAGGTTCTGAACTCGGCGGCGTGAGTGGTGGCATCGTCGTGAGCGGTGGTGTGCGGTTACGAGCGTCAGCGCGCTATACCGCGTCATTCTTCGTTTCTGCCAAAGAGGTGATGAGTAAGTGGCTGGGGGATCGGGCAGCCCGGAGGGCTGAAAGAGAATAGCCGGTGGTGAAGCGAGGCACGAGCGCAACCACCGGTTCCGTGCCCCCAACGGATGCGCCCCGGAGGAGGCGCAAGATTCTCCCGCCCCGCCGGGGCGGATCCGTTTGCCGGGTGGGTTCCGGTGGTTACGCTCGTGCCTCGCTTCACCACCGGCTAATTTCTCCGCAACCCTCCGGGTTGGAAAGGCAAGCCGGTCGCACGCCTCCGCGAGCAGCCTGACGTCATCCCGAA
>Ga0207671_10004895_pt1 | contig 12581 bp, 11 predicted proteins | sample KBSC24metaG_FD_184352 | JGI IMG/M metagenome (GOLD analysis project Ga0207671, IMG submission 184352) | Corn rhizosphere microbial communities from Kellogg Biological Station, Michigan, USA - KBS C2-4 metaG (SPAdes) (version 2) | ecosystem: Host-associated > Plants > Roots > Rhizosphere > Soil... | reverse complement strand
TTTCCCTACGCGTGCATGGTTTCACCAGGTTAAGCTGGTTGCTGTTAACATGTATCTCCTTATTATATACCTGGTAAAACAGCAGCAGGGTATGGCGCAGGTATTCGTTCATCAATAGTTCATTGTTCTCACCGGCGTCAAAATGGTGCTTCAGGTGCAATACGTTAAACATCAGGTCATTCTTAAAGGGATACAGCGTTTCATGAAAAGTGGGACAGTAGTCATTGTTGTCAAATGGCAAATCGAGCAGTTCATCATCGCTGCAAACCATCGAGCGATGGAAATCGCCCAGGAAAGTTCTTGAAAACTGTACCGAAAATGTGCTGGCCGGAGTATCAGTATAGATCTTGCGCTGATAGCTCGTTCCCTCATTCAGCACCAGGAAATAGCCGGGATAGATCTTCAAAGCCTTATCAGCCAAAAAATATTCCTCGTTACCAGTAAAGGCCAGCCTGATGGAAAAGTCACTCTTTTCATTCTTGTAATACGCCTCGCAAGTGGTTTCGCTGTACAGCTTATTTTGATTACTGAGTACTTTTATCGTTTTCATGTTAATCCTCCTCGTACGTTCTTTTTTCCAATAGCCTGAACTGGTTGCCGTTGTTATCGGTAAATTCAGCCGTCAAACCCTCTACTGTATAATGCGGCTCCTTTATAAAATTTATACCGTATAGTTTTAAATTGAAATAGTCTTTCAGGCAGTCGCGCGAGTAAACCACCACCGGCGATCTGGATGCATCATCCACTCTTAGTAATAATTTAAAAGAGTTGCCGCTTTTGTTTTTTACCAGGATATCCCTGCTCGTATCAAACGGGTCCTTGATAATTTCAAACCCCATATTATCAACCAAAAATTCAACTGATTCGATGGGTGTATTTAAGGTTAGCTTCCTGTATTCCATGTCATTTGTGATTAATACTTTCGTAGGTTTTTAAATGTTACCAGGTTTATAAGCCCGAAGTTAGATCGAAGCCTTCAACCATGCCATTCAACGGCTTTTCATGTTTGTACAAGTTGGTACAAGGCTATATCCGCCGCCTGAAAAATGAATTTGGCAACCCGATCGTGAACATCAGGATCACTGCATTCTTTATCGCGCCGATCCAATTAAACGGGCCTTTTGGCAGTGCGGTAAAATAGTGTACCACGATATGCATCACCGCCCACACGAACACCCCATAAAGCACCGAACTCCAAATGATGCTCTTCTTCAAAAATGCCAGGTAAGGATAAATGATAAAATAAAACGCGGTAAAGCAGCCCGCAATAAAATAGTGAAACGCGATGCCCCAGCATACCATACCCGTGCCTCCGGAAAAAGCCGCGTTGCCAAAAGCGGCACTGGCGATATATTGAAACATTTCCGCCACATGACCCTGGGCTAAAATAAAGCCCGCCGCAAGGGCGTCAAGTGTACCCGCAATGAACCAGGTAATAATAAAGGTGGATAAAATGCCCTGTACAGATTTTTGAATAACAGGCTGCTGCGATGGAGTAAAAACTGACATGTTAAATAGTTAATTAAATAAATATGCTCATCAGGCAGGGTGTACCATACTATATCCCCGGCCATTGTTATAATAAATATGAGGCATCTTTTATTCCGAAAAAATAAAGGCTACATACGGCACCTTTTAACCGACTGATGGGCGACTGCTAAGCATGGGATGCATTTATATATCAAATTTTGTCGTTCGTACACGATTATCGGTTGTTGGTGTTTTTATTGTGGATGCTCGGGGAATTATTCCGACATTCATGATGTGAACAAGCGATTTTTGAGACATTTACTATTTTGGCTGGCTTACTGTATCCAGGAAACGCTGATCGAATACGCCTGGATACACGGTTATTACGACCAAAATCACCAGGCAAAAGTGGTGTTGCAGGCTATATGGTTTTGTATCTCGCTTTTACCCGGAAAGATCGCTTTTACCTATTGGGTTTTATATAAGTTTACGCCGCAGGCCCTCAATATGCGCGGCCGGTTGCCGGTTTTAATACCCCAGTTTATCATCGCTTTCCTGGTTGCCATCTTTATACATCGCCTGGCAGGAAATTATATTTTGATGGCCGAGCTTAATCCGGGTAAACCAGTCGATTTCTCTGAGGTTTATAACCCCAATAAGGTTTTTGTTTCTCTGCTTGATACAGGATATGTAGCAGGTATTGCTGTGGCGCTAAAACTTTTCCGGATGCAGATCGAGCACTTGCGTAACGAAAAGGACCTGGTGCGCGAAAAATTAGGCACAGAGCTTAAATTCCTCAAGAACCAGATCAACCCGCATTTTCTATTCAATACGCTGAATAACATTTACAGCCTTTCCCGCAAAAAATCAGACAAGGCGCCAGAGATCGTATTAAAGCTTTCCAAGCTGCTAAGGTTTATATTGTACGAATCAGGTAAGGATACGATCACCATTGCCGAGGAGATCCGTATACTGGAAGATTATGTGGAACTGGAGAAGATCAGGTATAACGATCGCTTAAAGCTGACATTTGATAAGCAGATCGACGATACAGAACAATTGATCACACCGCTGATCCTGCTGCCTTTTATCGAGAACGCCTTTAAACATGGGGTAAGTGAAACCACCGAGGAAACCTGTATCGCGATAAGCATCGTATTAAAGAATGGGAACCTGAGCTTTTTTGTAAATAACTCTAAAGAGTATGATGGCGCCAATGATGTGCGCGAAAAGATAGGTTTAAGCAATGTGCGCCGGCAACTGGAGCTGATGTACCGGGACTTTACCCTGGTGATCGATAACCTGGCCGACAATTTTAATGTGGACCTCAAGATCAATTTGAACAGCCATGCAGCAATATAATTGTATCATAATTGAAGATGAGCCGCTGGCAGCCGAGATACTGCAGGACTATATCGCGGATGTTCCGTTCCTGAACCTGAAGCAAACCTACCCTGATGCAATCAGGGCATTGGATGGCCTTCGCAACAACAACATCGACTTGATTTTCCTGGATATCAACCTGCCCAAATTAAAGGGCCTTGATTTTGTGCAGACGCTGAAGAATCCGCCGAATGTGATCATTACCACCGCCTACCACGAGTATGCCTTGCAGGGATATGAATTGAATATAGTGGATTATTTATTGAAGCCGATCGAGTTTGGCCGTTTCCTGAAGTCGGTAAACAAATTAAAGAATATAGGTACAGCTAATCCCAATGCATCACCGGTATTTATCCCCGAAGGAAAGGACCATCTTTTTGTAAACACTCACAAAAAGAAAGTGAAGCTTTATTTTAAAGACATATTATATATCGAAAGCCTGAAGGAGTATGTAAAGATATTTACTGCGGACAAGATCCTGGTAACCAAATTCCAGTTAGGCCAAATAGAGGAGCAATTGCCCAAAAATGATTTTTTAAGGATACACCGCTCTTTTATCGTTCCCGGTCAAAGATCGAAGCTTACAACAGTTCGTCATTGGAAATAAACGGCAAGCAATTACCCATCGGTCGCAGCTACAAAGAGCTGGTGATGGGAGCAATGGACGAATAAAATATTCGCTTTTAAAGAGGCGAAAAACCTTCATTTACACTCAAAAAACCTGCCAGTCGGCAGGGCTTGTTTTCTATTGCTTTTCCTTTCTGAAAAACTGAGAAATCCATTGCGCTATTTTTTATTCCAATACACTTAGGGTATCGCCATAATTTGACTTTTATCTAATCGGTAAACCCTCTCACTACGTTCTTTTTTAAGTTTGATACTCAGTATAAATACACTCTTGGTTGTGAAAATCAGAGGTTTGGCATATTGCGCTCACTCCATTTTGCCTAAAATTACAACTTAACATTAACTGAACAAACTTATGATTACCCAGGCATTCCTACCTCCGTAAGCTCGGTTGCGTGCGCGCAATTTTACACGAAGCAGTACACTAATTAATGATTTTCTTAACTAACTAAACATGAAACGAAAATTACTTTTGATAATTTTTTTATGCTTTTCTGCATCATTTTATGCTGAAGCACAAAACCGTACAATTACCGGTACGGTAACGGCCAAAGAGGATGGCCTGCCCATTCCCGGGGCCACGGTAAAAGTAAAGAATACCAATGTTGGTACGCAAACCAATACCACCGGTAAATTCACGTTAAGCGTGCCTGCCGGCGGCTCCATCGTGATATCCTTTGTGGGTTATACCACGCAAACAGTGGTAATAGGTACTCAAAGCGCTATCAGCGTGGCGTTATCGGCCAACTCAACCAGTCTTGGCGAAGTAGTGGTTACCACCTCCCTCGGCATCAAGCATCCCAAATCCGAATTGGGCTATGCAGTTGCGCAGGTTACAGCGAAGGAACTTACCACCACAAACGTTACTAACATCGCCAACGGCTTGACGGCAAAAGTTGCCGGTTTGGCCATCTATACATTAGATAATGGTGTTGATCCAAACGTTTCCATCGTTTTGCGCGGTAACCGGTCACTGATGGGTAACAATAACGCGTTGATCGTATTGGATGGTGTTCCTATTCCTTCTGCTACGCTTTCATCCATCAACCCGAATGATATCGCTGATATCAGTATCCTGAAAGGAGCAGGTTCAGCAGCGCTTTACGGGTCAGAAGCATCCAACGGTGCTATCCTGATCACCACCAAACGAGGTACGGGTGATAGCAAACCAACTATTGTTTATCAAAACTCCTTCCAGTTCGAAAAGGTGGCATTCTATCCAAAACTTCAGAACCAGTTCGGCCCGGGCGCAGGTGAGATCATCGATCCGATCACGGGCGCTTATGGTTATGTTCAATTCGAGAACCAGGAATACGGCCCCCGTTATGATGGCTCGATCGTGCCGATCGGCGGGCCCCTGGATAGCGCCGGTGGTTTCCAGCCGACCGCCAAATATGCCGCGTTCCCGACCAGTCCCATAAAATCATTCTTCAAAACAGGTTACACCGAACAAAATGATATTTCCTATTCGCAGGGTGATGCTAAAAACTCACTCTTTGTATCCGCCCAGAACGCTTACCGCACAACCATCGTACCTGACGATAAAAACGTCAAAAACGCATTCTCTATCCGCGGCCACCGTACCTATGGCATATTCTCTGTGGATTATTCGGTAGGATATACCAAAACCAATATCAGCACTTACGGTTCAAACTATGTTCCGCAATTTGCAGAAACCAGCTTATATGGCGGTGTGCTGCAGCTCCCTGCCATGCTGGATATCAAAAAATATGAGGACCCCGATAGCGACATTGGTAACCCGAGCAATTTCTATGACGCATACGCGGTCAACCCATACTGGATTATTAAGCATACCCGGCACAACACTACCCGGGATATCTTGTTATCCAACGTTAACTTTAAGCTTGATCCTACCAAATGGTTGTCGGCCAGTTATCGCATATCCAATAATTATGGTGTAGCGCAGGAGCGTCAAACGCAGCAGGAAGTTGATTTCAGCGCCTATTCCATCACCGATCCCCTGCAAGCCAGCAACCTGCCTTCGCAATTCAAAACTACCGGAAAATCTCCCGGTACCCTGGTTGATTTTACCCAATATGGTGACGGAAGCTTCAACAACAGCCCCGGTGCAGGTTATAATCGTATTCAGGGTGATGCCTTGCTTGATTTTCATCATACCTTCTACAAGGATTTTAAAGCCGACCTGATCCTGGGTAACACCATCTGGCAGCAGCACCGTAAGTTCATGAGCAGTGGCAGTAACAACCTGTTGCTAAAGAACTTTTATAACATCAATACGATAGGTGGGCTGATCACTGCTTTTGAGGATGAAGAAACCATCAGGCAGATCGCCTTCTTCGGTGATTTCAACGTTACCTATAAAGATTTCCTTACCCTTGATGCTACCTTGAGGAATGAGCAGGATTCAAGGCTCTCCAAAGCGGAGCGCTCATTCAGCTACCCTTCTGGTAAAATATCATTTATACCAACCAACATTATACCCGGCCTTAAGGATAATAAGATCTTAAATTTCTGGAAGATATATGCCTCAGTAAGCCGCGTGGGTAATATTGATATCAGCCCTTACGAGATTCTTAATATCAACACGCTTACTGCGGGTTTCCCATATGGTTCATTAGGCGCGTTAAGTGCAGGTACTACCAACTACAGCCCTACATTGAAACCTGAAATAACTACGGAATTTGAAATAGGTACCGACTTTGCCTTATTTGGCGACCGCATGAACCTGGATGTAACTTATTATAACCAGCATGATAAAGATCAAACCGTCCCCATTGCTACCTCTATCGCTACAGGTTACAGCACCTCGGTATTAAACATCGGCGAAACCCAGTCAAAAGGTTTCGAGCTCCAGTTGGCGGGCGACATATTAACCAAGGTAAACAACAAGGTATTGTTAAGATTGGGCACCAATTTCTCGGATAATGACTCCAAAGTGTTGTCACTGCTCCCTGGTGTTAACCAGTTAAATTTGGGTAATAACCAATTTGCGGTAGTTGGTCAGCCTTTCCCGATGTTAAGGACAACCGACTTCGTCCGCGACCCGCAGGGCCGTGTGGTGGTGGATGCTAACACCGGTTATCCAAGCAGGTCGGGCACATTGGTATCATTTGGTCGCACAACGCCTAAATACAATTTCGGCATAAACCTTACGGTAGGCTATAAATTTGTATCCCTTTACGCCCTTGCCGAATATCGCGGCGGCAACGTGATCGATAATGCTATCGGCCAATCGCTTGATTTTACCGGTGCCGGTTATGTGACAGCTGAAGCAGGCCGCGAAAGGTTTATTTATCCAAACTCCAGTATCCAAACCTCTCCCGGCGTGTATGTGCCTAACACCAGTGTACTTACCCGCGATGGTAACTATGCGTTCTGGCAGGGATCGGCTTATAGCACCGTAAACTCAACTGTAGTATCAAGCGGCGCTTTCTGGAAACTTCGCGAAGTGAGCCTTAATTTCGATTTGAGCCAGTTTATCAATAAATCTCATTTCATAAAAGGTGCAAATTTTGCCCTGACAGGTCGTAACCTGTTCATCTGGGTGCCTAAGAGTAATCCGTACACTGATCCTGAGTTTTCTGATGTTAACCCTTTCAACAATACAAGGGGTTTCAATACCGACAATATTACGCCGGGTACAAGGGTTTTTGGCGCCAACCTGAAATTGACATTCTAATTTAAATACGGAAAGAAAATGAAAAAGTATATATTAATTATAGCAGTGATCCTTGCAGCGGGCGTTACCGGTTGCAAAAAGGATTTTCTGAGCCTGGAGACGAACCCCAATTTCCCCTCAGTTACTACGCCGCAGCTAACATTGGCCGGTGCGCTTACCACTGCGCCGACAATCAAAGTAGGCGACTATATTATTTATGATATCTGGAGTGCATACTGGTCATGGAATGGTGGCGTTGTGCCTCCTGCACAGGTATTTCAGTACCAGTTTGGTAATACCGACTTCTCGCCCGCCATTTGGACGGACCTGTTTTCCAATGCGACAAATTTTAATAATTTGATAAACGCATCAGCAAAAGATCCTTCATTGGCACATTTCCAGGCTATCGGAATGATCATGAAAGCCTGGGATTTCGAGAACCTGGTTGATAATTTTAATGACGTGCCATACAGCGACGCATTTAAACCGTCAACCGTGCTTTTCCCTAAGTACGATAAAGGCGCTGATATTTATGCCGACCTGGCAAAGCAACTGGATGCTGCCATTGCACTAGCCGGTAAGGATGGTACTAACCCTGGTACATCCGATACCATGTATGGTGGCGACATGACCAAATGGATACAATTTGCTAATACACTGAAATTGCGCTTAGCCATTCGAGAGAGCAACCTTTCAGGTAGTACACTAAAGGCTGGCTTGCCTGCATCCGGTAGCGCATACATTACCGCAGATGCACTGGTTAACCCCGGTTATGCTAATACGGCCGGTCAGCAAAATCCATATTATGGAAATTTTGTTCTGGACGCCAACGGTAACCCCGGCGGCAACAGCAATATATTCAGGGCCAATGCCTTTTCTATCGAATACCTCAGGAGCACCGACGATACCCTGCGTTTAGCGCGGATGTTTTCAAAAGTGCTTCCCGCCGGCTCATCCTCTACAGTACCAAGCATTTACCATGGCAACGTGTTCGGCGATGCGGTTAATATCCTGGGCACAAAAAACACCAGCGGTGCCGGGCCTGCGTATTCTAAAGGGGCTAACCAAAGCTCGATCATGATGCTGGCTGCTGAGTCGTATTTTTTACAGGCCGAAGCTGTAGCACGTGGTTATATCACGGGCGATGCTGCCGATCTGTATAGTAAAGGTGTTACCGCCGATTTTGAGTACCTCGGTTTAACAGACGTGCAGGCAACCACTTACCTGGCTTCACATGCTTACCCTGCTTCAGGAAGTTTAGATGCCCGGGTTAAAGCGATTATCACCCAAAAATGGATCGCGTTTTTGAATGGCTATGATGGCTTTGAAGCATTTAACGAGTACAGGCGTACAGGCTACCCCGTATTGCCAAGTTCTGTTGATCCTGCTGCATTGTCTACGCATTTGCCCTCGAGGATATTCTACCCGCTTAGCGAGGTGTCTTCAAATCCCGATCAATATAAAGCGGCAGGTGGCGCAAGCATCAATCAATTTACATCACAAATATTTTGGGATACCAGGACAGGCCTCTAATGTTTAGTTCACAAATATTTAAATCAAGAGACATGAAAAAGAAAATATATTTATTATCAACCATTCTCCTTTCCGCGGCGGTGCTTAGTTTAAGCTCATGCCTCAAGGACCAGGCGCATTATGTTGATTTCAGCAAGGGAGGCAACTACGTTGATTTTCCGCTTGGTGGCTATGTGAATTTTAGCAAGGATGCGATTACGGAAAGTCCGGATACCGATGCTAAGGGCACCATTGTACGTGAGTTTGCGGTGAACGTAGCCACGGCCACTTTGCCTACCACGCCTACAACGGTTACATTGGCGGTTGGTGATGCATCGGACGTTAGCGCGTTAAATACATTACAATCCACCGTTACTTATGAATTAATGCCCAGCAATGCATACACGTTCACCAGTACTAAAGTGACAATACCGGCAGGCAAGCAGTATGTCAACACCACGGTAACGTTTTACAAAAACCTGCTCGACCCATCAAAAAGTTACGTATTGCCGATTAAAATAACTGATGGCGGTGGCCAGAAACTAAGTACCAACCTCAATATTCACTATTACCATTTTATCGGTAATGATTTTGCAGGGGTATATAATTCTGATTTCCATAGGTTTAACGCGGTTGATACGCTATCTAATTTTGTCCCCAGCCAATCGTACGATAGTGAGCCTACCACAATTTACCCGGTTACGCCAACCCAGTTTGAGGTTTACAGTGGATATGCGGGCGGTATATTCAGGTACGAGGTTACCTTCACCAAAAATGGTTTAGGTTCAAGCGCCACGTATACTAATTTCTCGATATTTATGAATGCCGATGATCTTGCAGCATATTCGCCATCACCCAATTTTATAAATATTGCAAACAAACCGGTATTCCAGCCAAGCGGAAGCAAAACCCTCGAAGGGCCATATACTTTCGCCCAGGCGCTCAAATTGTTAAACTTCTCATTTAGTGTTACCTCCGGAGCTGCAAATGCGCCGAGATCGCTTACTGACAGATATTATAAATAAGGTTTAGTTAATTCTTTTAAACTCAGGGGTTGCCGTCACAGGCAATCCCTTTTTGTTTAAATAAGTTTCAGCTGAAAATACAATAGGTTAACATTCGAGGGAGCGCTCTTCAGCTTCGCTCAAAAAAGGCATAAAAAAAGGAATTGAATACCTCGCGTATCAATTCCTCTAATTAACTATTAACTAATCTTTTAACGAATGAAAATTAGTTATGCTAAAATATGTTTACTCGCTGATATTCAATATGCTATAACTCTCATTTTTGTATTGCGAGCAGTCTCTTATCTGAAGTCAGGGCCGTGAAATTAGTGGTATGGCGTTGTTAGTTGAAATCTACCATCGAACACCTACTTCACTTTAACAATCACCCTCTGGTAACGGGTTAATACCGGCGTGCCGGAATCATTTACCTCTAATATGATATGAAGGGTTTCACCGGCTTTAGCCTCTTTTGGGATAGTAAATGAAGCCTCTGCTGCTTTTGCATTTTGGATATCCACCTCTCCCTTAAATGATCCCGCCTCCTTATACTGCCACCAGTTATAGTTAAGTTGGTCATGATCAGGGTCGGTAGCGATACCTTTGAGCGTTATTTTCGTTCCGGGTGTTCCTGATAAATTATTGGAATGGCCGAGCTTCACAATGGGGGCGTGGTTCGCATTTTTATAATCTTTTACACACCAGTTTGCCCTTGCTGCAAAATCATTTTGCAATACTTTTATCCAGCGCGTTTGCGGGTACGCATCATCTTCCTTCTTGGTGTAGGGGTCATAATCTGTTACATCCTTCCCGTCTTCCCAGCGGTGAGGATTTTTTTTGGATTGTACCATACGGCCTCCCCACCCACCATAAGACGCATCTTCAAGGCTCCGCAACCCAACGTCAACCAAATAAAGGAAAGCAGGCGAGTCGCCCTCGGAAATAAAATCATATTTGCCAATACCAAACTTCTGCACCTGGTCCGAAAGCGTAGTATCACCTTGCGTATCTTCCGGGTCACCCGCTATCTTTTGCCCGTCGCCCCATACAAAATAGGAAGCCATTAATGGCCCATGATTTAACTTGATATTTGCTTGCATCCATTTTCCCTGGAGCTCGGGTTTCAATTCTGCAGGAACTACCCTCGGCCATAAGTAGGCGAAACTCCAGAACTGAGCTGAATTATACATCACCCTGATGTCCGGCCAGTTAACGGCAACATACTTTTGGTAAGTGGCATCCTGGTCCAATACGGCATACAGAATGGCTTTGTCCGAGACTTTTTTATAGATATTCGCCCACTGCGGGGTAGTTTTATAATCATCTTCTATCGATTTCAGGGCCCGTGCAACGGTATTGGTTCCGCCCCATATCTGCAGGTAAACTGGCCCCGGTTTGTCGTCCAGCAATATTTTTTTGATAAAATCCGAGCCCTCGGTATTCACGCTCATCTCGCCTTCAAGATCAATATTCCCTGTTTTAACAATGCTTTTTAAATAAGAAGGAGTAGGGTAGGCCTTGTCATGTTTGATCAAATTATCATAAACCATGGCATATTTATCAATTGACTGCTGCATCCAATCGGTTCCCGGCCACCTCAGTTCGGTCCGTTCACCATATCGTGTGGCAGTCATCGGCATTTCTGATACCATTTTTGTGCCTTTGCCGTCGCCTTTATAATGCCATTGCGAGCTGCTATAGATCAGCCCTTCGATATTGAATTCATTCGAATACATTAACAGGCGTATAAAGGAATCCTGGTCATCTAGCTCGCCGTCGGTTGTTACAATAGTGCGCGGTTTGAAAGTTTTTGTTTGAGATTGAACGGTCAACCCTGCAAACAGGAAACAAACTAAGACGATCAATAGTAGTATTCTTCTCATTGGTAAGGGGTGAAGGTGGATTTGTATGTGAACGAAGATAAAAGAAAAGGAGTAATAAATACTGAATGCAGTATTGCCACGGTTATTGTGCCCGGACTACTGCTTTTTTGTAAAGATCAAATTTGTTAATAAAAAAAACTGAATGGCAAACCTTTCGCAAAAAGTTTTTGTTGCATTAACTATGAGAAGAAATGTGTTGATTATTGAGGATGAACCTGTCATAGCTGAAATGATCAGCATGTTGCTGGAAGAAGAAGGTTTCGAGGTTGTAAGTTTAGGCAATACCGGAAGGGCACGCGAGAAACTACATAACCTGGAAGTGGACCTGGTAATGCTGGATATTAACCTGGATGGCGAAAGCGGGCAGGAGATGTGCTGTTATATAAAAAGTCAGGATGACATCTGTCATATTCCGGTGATACTTGTTTCAGGCCATCCCGATATAGAAAAAATACGTGCAGGTTGCGGAGCAGATGATACGATCAGCAAACCCTTCGATTTAGATTATTTCATGGGGAAGGTCAACCATTTTGCAGCTTAGGTTTTTCAACCTTGTTCATCTTTGAGTTTACTCTTTTCAATATGCATTCGACGATCGGGAAACGTATACAACTATCGCTCATGTTGTCGCGGCGTCCTGCCCCATAAAATCGACCATCAAAATAAGCGGTTAAAAAAAAATCAAAAACATCTGGCGGGCCGGTTGTTTATCTTGTAACACTAGCTAAAAAAACATGGCCCATTTAGAAGTTAAACCGAAAAGCCGCAGCGGCGCATTCGTCTGGATCGTTATTATTATCCTGGTCGCCATAATCGCCGCCGCCGCTTATTATTTTTTAGGAGATCATGGCGGTAAGGTCACCTTCTCCCATTCAGATACAACTAAAACATCAACTCCTTAAAATAATAGATTATGTCCACAATAGAAAAAACAGAACGCCGCCTGGAAGAGCTTAAATCCAGCGGCTTTGAAATAGTCGACGGGCAGCCCGATATCACCGGCTGGAATGTAAAAGCACGCAGCGGTAAAAAGGTGGGTGAAGTTCACGACCTCCTCTTTGA
>Ga0207671_10004893_pt1 | contig 12582 bp, 13 predicted proteins | sample KBSC24metaG_FD_184352 | JGI IMG/M metagenome (GOLD analysis project Ga0207671, IMG submission 184352) | Corn rhizosphere microbial communities from Kellogg Biological Station, Michigan, USA - KBS C2-4 metaG (SPAdes) (version 2) | ecosystem: Host-associated > Plants > Roots > Rhizosphere > Soil... | reverse complement strand
CGACGTCACCAGCTTCCTCTCTTTGCAGGAGAGATCCGCGTACATGACATTGAAGGCCCTGCCATTTTTCACCGTCCGTTCGCGGACCAGCACACGGGTCATTTCATCGGCTCGCACCTCCTTGTTCCCGATCCACGGAGCGGGGCCGCTGGTCACGCGCACTCCCGAACTCGAGACCACGATGTCCGTCTTGTTCACCAGCGCGGCGAAAACGTAGTAGGTGATGCCGATGCCGACCGCGATGTGGCCGATCGGAAAGAAGACCGCCATCAAAGGCGGATGGGGAGTCGACAATACCTTCGAGTACCAAAAGAACAGAAAGCCATCCCAAAAAATGGCGAAAAGACCCAGCGGCACAATCTTCCACGTGAGCCAGACCCGGCGGATGATCGTGCCTTCGGGCGTATGCAATACGTCCAAGCCTTCAGGGATGGTGTCCAGGGACGGGTTCAAGTCGGTGTGGCTGCTACCATTCGGCCATTTTCCATCGGCCATTCGCCGGCCGCGAGACAAAAGCGCGGGCCGCCTACGACTCGATCGCCTGGCGCAGGAGCCGATGCCCCTGGTCGCACAGGTCATTGGAGTCGTCACCACAAATCGCGCAGACATCTACGTGGCTATTGAAGTGCAAACGCCGCCGGCTGCGGTCGGAAATCGTGTGACCCGGAGGCGACATCTCACCGGTCACTCTTGATGTGTGAGGGGGCTCTCCGTCGTTCATGGGCCAGTTTGTAGCATCTTCGGCGACACCCCAACTTGGGGTATTGCCGAGATCCGGCGGGGAATACTGTGTAGTGGCGCCGCCACGAGTGTAGCGGTGCTCGGGGCATGGCACGGCGGTTTCGGGAGGGCCGCTGCGCAGCCTACCGCTTCTTCAGCCGGCTCAGCAGTTCCGTGACCAGCCGGGCGCGGTCCGGCTCCCCGGCGCCCGCCGCCACCACCGCGGCCTTCAGCCGCTCTTCGAACCAGCTCCCGCCCAGCGTATCGCCGCTCGCGAACATGCGCGCGATCTCGTCGTCGATCTTATCCTGCTCGGCACGGGAAAGTTTCGCCAGGCCGGAGGTCGTGGCGTGCGGTTTGCGCGTCAGCAGGTCGTAGCGGATCAGCCCGAGCACATACTCGGAAAGGGAATCATAGCCTGCTTCCTTGCAACGTTCCTTCGCGCAGGCCTCCAGAGCCGTGGGGAGTCGATACTTCGCCGGGGTGCTTCTCACAGGCATGTGAATAACTTCCGGAATCGGACCACAGCAAGGCCACAGTTGCGGAGATGACGAATCGGCTCTCGGCGGGGATAGTGTCTGCATGAACACTACCTCGCGCCCACGCCAGAACGGACCCGCTCCCGCCATCCTCAATCGCCCTGCGATCGAGCACGATTTCGCCCACGGGCCCGCCCCGGAACTGGTTGTCGAGCACCGCACCATCGCCGGCTTCCTCCGCATGGCCCCGCACCGCTTCCACCTCGATGAGATCGTGCGCTTCGGCAAGAAAGTGGGCGATGTCGCCGAGAGCATGCAGCTCGCCTATCTCACCACGATCGATTCCAGCCTCGGCGTCCTGCGCGTCTTCCCCGTGCCGCTCATGCGCCGCGTCTACGACATCCTCGCCGCGCAATTCCACTGGCCGCAATTCGTGGAGATCGAGGCGGTCGAAGGCGACGCCGCGTCGCGCCGCGAGATGCTGCGCTCCTACGACAAGCTCTCCGCGCTCCTGCGTTCCTTCATGGAAGCGGCCGAGGACCCCGAGGTGCAGCATTGCACCTCCGTGGTGCTCCAGCGCATCGAGGTGGATTCCGAAGGCCTGCGCGCCGCGCTCACCGAGCCCGCGGCCGCTGCCGCTTCGGCTGCCCCCGCGCCTGCGGTGGCGAATGCCGCGGCGGCCAGTAATCAGTAATCAGTGGCCAGTAATCAGTATCCGCTCACGCACGTACGTCCTCCGACTGATCACTCCTTCCGAACTAATTACTGATTACTGATTCCTCTCCCCCCCTCACTGCGTCGCGGTGATCACCTGCTGCAGGAGAGGAAGCAACTTCGGATTCTCTTGAACACGCCGCACCAATTGCTCGAAGACCTTGCGTTCCCCCGCGCTGAGCCGCTCCCATGGATTGGGCGGCTCTTCGCGGACGGAACGGGTCGCGGTGATCGAGATGCGGGTGCGATACGAATCCGGCACCGAGTCGCGCAAGCCAGGCCAGGATAACTCCGCGCCGTCATCGCCGAACGCGCGCGCGATCTTCTCCAGCGGTTCGGGCTCCGCGCGAGTGCCCGCCCGGTAGCGCGAAATGTAGTTCGCCGGGATGTCCGTTTTGCGCGCGAGATCCGCCGGGGACATATCGTGCTCGGGGAGCAGTCGATCTAGGGCGGCGCTGAAGAAACTCATCGGTGCAGAGACAAAGCCATTCCAGATGGCACGGCAACAATCATGTTGCCATTAATACAAGTAAAGGATTAAATACACTTCACGGATTTCGGAGCAAGCCTTATGGTGCACCGGCTCCCCCCGATTTGACCACTCGCAAGATGAACACGATGAGCCCAGGAGATGTGTATGGCGCGTAGGAAGATGCCTCGAGCGATCGAGACGGGCGGAACTGCTCCGCTGCCGGAACTCACGAGCGACCAGATGCGGCTGCTCGGTCCGCTGGTCACGCCGCGCGCATTGGAACTCGCGCGGCAACGGCTCATCGATCCGCGTCATCGCATGACGGATGTGGATGCCGACGAAACGACCCGCCGCGTCGCGCTCATCCTCTTGCTCGAGATGAACCCCGCCATCGTCCTCACGAATGAAGAAGACGGCATCCGCCGCGGAGTGAGCCGCGAGACCGTCGGCAGGCTGAAAATGACAGGCGCGATCTAGAGCCACTTGTGAACTTCGGCAACTCACGCGAGCGGCTCGTAGTTACGCCGAAGGCGTTTGATAATTCAGCCCAGCGAGGAGGCAGGCGGAGGGGAATAGGAGTGTTCGGCGGGTGGGCGAGAAGGTTGCCGAGCTTGCGAGGCTACGCCGAAGGCGTTCCGTAAGTCAGCCCAGGGTTGCCGAGCTTGCGAGGCTACGCCGAAGGCGTTCCATAAGTCAGCCCAGGGTTGCCGAGCTTGCGAGGCTACCCTGGGTACCAGAGCGCGCCAGCGCTCAACCCTGCAAAGGGTTGCACGCCGTGTGCGCAGGGCTGCGCCAGTGATTCTGCACGAGGACAGATGGGCCAATCGGAGGAGTGCCTCGAGAACCCGCGTGATAATCACCTCCCAATCCCGAAGGGATTGAATCGCTGCGGCGGTGCGGGATTGATGCCGCGCGGTTTCGATGAAACCCTTGGCAGGGTTGGGAGGCGGATTCACGCGGGTGCCCAAGGCACTCTTCCGATTGGGACATCGGACCAACAGCGGAAACTTCCGACCAAGCCATGCGCACACGGCGTGCAACCCATTGCAGGGTTGAGCGCTGCGCGCGGAAGACCCAGGGTAGCCTCGCAAGCTCGGCAACCCTGGGCTGACTTATCAAACGCCTTCGGCGTAGTCCCGATGTGAGCCGGCAAAGTTCATAACAGGCTCTAAGGCAAAAGCATCGCGTGCCGTGAGATCACGAGCCGCGCTTGCGTTGTTGTAGATGCGGCGCTGCTGTCTAAGCATGACCCACATCTTTTGGTCCGCGAGTTTGGCGTCGCGGCTGGCGATCGGCATGCTGAACCCGAAGGGTTCGCACGGCAGCCCTCGGCCAAAAGATGTGGCTAATGCTTAGGCTGCTGTGCCGCTTTCGGAAGGGGGCGGAGGCGGTGGCGGGGCTTGAAGAGCTCTCCCCGCCTGATGTTACGCCGATTTCGCAGCAATATTCGCGCAACTCAGCGGCACCACCATCGCACCGCCTTCGCCCCCTTCCGAAAGCGGTCCCGCATGCGGGACCGCATTCTACAAGAACGCAAGCGCCTCGCCACACGCGGGCCCATTTCACCCGCTCGTTTCAACGCCCGAAACGCCCATTTTCCGGAACCCTGTCAACAAGCAATTTGCCGCATTTTGCCGCAAACAGGGGGCAAAATGCCGCACGGAAAAATTTCGCGAAAACCGGGTGCAAGCTTCCTCCAGCAAAGGAACCACCCATGTCTTCCCAATTCAAAAAATCCCACTCCAGGTCCACCCCTCAGCCCACGGCAGCCCTCGAAGAATACCCGCTGCCGAAGCCGATCTTCTCCAGCGAGCGCGAGAAGACCAACGCCCAGCGCGCCTCGGCTCAGACCGGCCTGGTGGCCCGCGAAATCTTCTGCCCGGCGAGCAAGAGCCAGATCCGCCTCGAGATCGTCCCCGACGATCCACGCATGCGCTGCCAGCTCGGGCGCGTGAGCATGGAGGAGCGCCGGCACAAGTCCGAGGACGGCGCGCGCGACGCCTTCCACGGCAAGGTGCAGGTCTTCGAGCTCGTCGCTTGCGCGCCCACCTTCGCGGAAGCCGCGGCCATCGCCAAACGCATCCTCAAGCTCTGATCCGTATGCGCATCCTCGGCGAACTTCCCGACGGCCGCGCGATCGGCCCCATGCCCCGCTGGCAGCGCTGGCTCTGCGCCGCGCTCCTCGTCATCACCGCCCCCTTGTGGGCGCCCGCATTGCTCTTCGCGGCGGCCTGCCTGGCCATCCGCGGACTCTTCACGAAACCACCCACCGAAAACTGACCACCCACCCATGTATCGCTTCCGCCGCTATCCCTCCACCTTCCGCCCGCGCGAGTACGCCGATCGCCTCGCCGACGCCGCCGGCGCCGGAGCGGACGCCAGCACCGCGCGCCGCTACGCCGGCGGCACCGGCCCGCTCCGCCGCCACCTGCGCACCCGCCGCGAACCAGAATCGTCGGACAAGTCGGACCCGTCCGACCAGTCGGACCAGTCGGACCAGTCCGATTCCGCCGCCTCCTTCCAACCCCTCTCGGAGTCCTGACACCCACCATGGAAAAGACCCCGCTCGAAATCGCCCACCAGGCCTTCGTCAAATGGCTCCAGTTCATCGACGACATCCTCGCCGACGCCATGCTTTCTTTCGAGGAATTCACCGGCCACGGCCTGCGCCACGATCTCCACGAAGCCGGCCGATCGCTCGCCCGCGCCGAGTACTCCCTCCGCTCCGCCCGCATCTTCCTGGCCGCCGGCATCGAACAAGGCCGCCCCGAACCCAACTCCGAAGCCGAACCCAACTCTGAAGCCGAACCCAACTCCGAAGCCGAACCCAACTCCGAAGCCGAGCCCGAGCCCGCAACCGAGCCCGCAACCGAGCCCGAGCCGGAACAGGAGCCGGCCGCCGATCACCCACCCATCCCCGGCGATGAAGACGATCTTCCGCCGGACGCCACCCCGCATCCTTAACTCACAAACACCCTCACGACCCATGGCAGGCGACTGGATCAAACTCGAATGCACGACCCCCGACAAACCGGAGGTCGTCCACATGGCCGCGCTCCTGAGCGCAGACCAGGATGAAGTGCTCGGCAAACTCCTGCGCGTGTGGGTGTGGGCCGATCAGAACAGCCTCGGCGGCGAAGCGCTGCGCATCACCACCGCGTTCATCGACCGGCTCGTCGCCCGCCCCGGATTCGCCGAAGCCATGCGCCGCGTCGGCTGGCTCGCGGGCCAGGACGGCGCCATGACCTTCCCCAACTTCGAGCGGCACAACGGCATCACCGCCAAGAAGCGCGCGGAAACCAACCGGCGCATCTCCAATCACCGCCAGCGCCAGGCCACGCCCACACCCGCATCCGCGCCGTCTCCCTCGGCACCTCTGCCGGAAACGCGAACGGCCTCGAAACCTGTAACGCACTTTGCGTTACAAAAAGCGTTACCAGAGAAGAGAAGAGAAGAGGAGAGTACAGACCGCCTCCCCACAATCCCCGCCCACATTCCGCCACCTCCCTCCGCCGCGTCGCCGCAGGCCACAGCGGCTGCGCCGCTCGACGCGGCGAGGGGCGAGGGTGCTGTCGAGTGGACGAATGCCCTGAAACTCGAAGCCTCGAACGGCCTGGAGGATTGCGATGCCCGCCCTCCCGCTCATCCGCTCCCGGCGTCCGATTCGCGGACTTCGCCACGACCACCCACGGAATCTTCCGCATCGCTCACTCGCGCCGTCGCCACGGTTCTCTTCACCCCGCCGACCCTCGATCGAGCCAAAGCCTTCGCGCCCAGTGCCGGAATCTCCGCCGAGGTCGCGCATATCTGGTGGCACGAATGCGAAGCCCGCCCACTCGCCGTCACCGGGCACTACACCGACCGCGACGGCAACGCGATCCGCAACTGGCAGTCCCACCTCACCAGCTACGGCCACAAGTGGGTGTCCAACCAAGCCCGGCGCTCCGGCACACCCACGCCCACGCACCACGCCGGCGCCTACGCCCCACCGCGCCGGGCCGGGGCCACACCTCCGGTCTACGTCGTTGGAGAAAAGCTATGAATCCGCCCCCGATGAAACACGTCCCCACGCCAGAATTCCTCGCGCTCAACACCGAGATCGAGCGCCGCCGTCAGCGCCTCGAAGAAGCCGGTCACGCCACCGAACTCGAACGGCGGGAAAGCCTGCTTCCGTCCGTCCCCGACCGCGTGCTGAGCGTCGCTGAGGTGATGCCTCAAGCCCTGGCGATCTTCGAGCGCCTTCAGCAGCGAAGCGCGCAATTCGAGGACGAAATGCGCCGTCGCATCGCCACCGCGCCGCCCTCCATCCCGTGCGAGCACCATCCCGATATTGCGTGCCCCATTCATTTCGAACTCACCTGCCAGCGCACCCGCGAGCGCCGCCGGGAACCTCTCCCTCTCCCTCTTCATCGCCCTCTCCCTCCCGGCCCTGCCGATCGCACTTCGGCAAATTCCGCCCCGGACGACACCCACGCCGCCGCGATCTTCGAGCCCGCCTACGCGCCCTGTCCGCGCTGCGAAGCGGACCGGTTGAGCGAGCGCCGCCGCCGCTACTGGTCGCGCCGCGGAGTACCCGAGCGGGTCCTCGACGCCACCTTCGCCACCTACGAAACCGCCACCACCAGCCACGAGGAAGCCCTCCGACTGGTGAAAGACTGGTCCGCGCGCGGCGGCAATTTCCTCATCCTCATCGGTTCCCCCGGCACCGGCAAAGGCCACCTCAGCGCCGCCGCGCTCAAAGCCCACGGCAGCGGCCTCTGGACGGAGCACACCAGCCTCATGACCGCCCTGCGTGCCAGCTACCAGACCCACACCACGCAGGACGTCATCGCCGCGTGGCAGGACGCCGAGTTGCTGGTGATCGACGACCTCGGCGTGAGCGGCGGTGGCCGCGACGAAGAATCGCTCCTCTACCAAATCCTTTCCCACCGTCACGATAAACGCCGCCCCACCATCCTCACCACCAACCTCCCCCACGAAGAACTCCGCGCCATCCTCGGCTACCGGCTCCTGGATCGGATTCGGGAGGATGTGGTGCAGGTGGAGATGCTTTGGGATTCGTGGCGGAGCCGGACAGCGAAGCCATAATCGCAACACTCGCGCCCAGGAAGATGGTTGCGTGCGCAAAACAGGGAGAATTCCCGAACGGGCGTGCGAGTGCAGCGTCGGACAAAATTCCTTCCATCCCCGGTCCGCACAGCCGCACGGTGCAGTTGAAATGGAAAGCGTGCGCGCAGATGGCGGCCGCCAGCGATCAAAACTGGAGGGTCGGTGCTCCGTCACCGCCCACTCTCGTGATGGCTTCCAGCCATCACCGAAAGGTGCGATTAAGCGTTGGCTCCGGCTCCCCTCCACCGGAACGATGTCCTTGAATCTCTGATACCGCGGGTCAACTCAGAGTCGGACCGCACTCCGATGTCGGCGCCTGGTCAGTGATGGCTTAGGCCATCACGAGAGTGGGCGGTGACGGAGCACCGGCCCTCCAGTTTGGAACGATGCCGCGCGCTAACCGCTCACACGATCTCGACTGGTTCGGAACGAGCGGGCGCAGTGAAGTCGGCCGGGAAATCCGCGAAGCAGGGACCGCGCGGAAGCGCGTCCCTCCGGGTTGTCGCTTCGTTCGCTTCACGCGGGTGCGCGGAGCCCTTGCGACCACCATGCCAACTCTAGAATCCGCTGAATGCAGGGTGCGCCTTGGCGCGCAGCCCGGTCAGAATGTCCAGACCTCCCCATGGATTCCCATCGTTCAATCGAAGATTCAGGTACCGCCAACGAAGAGCTGGGAGGAGTATTCCGGGAGTTGGAGCGGCTTTTGCGAGGCAGTGCACCGATCGATTGGCAAGAGAATCGGCGGCGGTGTGCTGACCTACTCTCGGAGTTGGCGGAATCGTGTGAAAAAAGTCTCGCCCTGAGCGAACGGCTCGAGGAGGCGCAATTCGAAATCGGCGGGAGCGAGCACATTCTATTTTGGCAGCCGGATCGGGTGTTCAAGGCGACCTTCGGGGACAACCTGGGATGTGCGTCCCTCCGAGGCGGTGCACTACTCCCCCTTCACCGCCGATTTCGCCAGCGCCACGTCGGAGGTGGTCGCGTAGGCGCGCAGGGTGTGTTCCACGCCTTCCTCGGTTTTGTAGATGTAGAGGCCGGCGGGGTAGAGCTTGCCTTTCCAGGTGTCGCCGTCGGCGGCGCGGAGGTCGTAGACGTAGCCGTCGCCCATTTGCGCGGTGGCGCGGGTGTCCTTGTCGAGCATGGTGCGCGCGGCACGGCCGGTCTGGACGGTGATGCGCACGTACGCGCCCTTGGAGGTGCCCTGGAGGACGGTGGCGGTGGCGTCGATGGCGTCGGCTTCGATTTTTATCCGGCGCTGCTGCTCTTCGAGCGAGGGTTGATCTTTTTGGAGGGTCTCGATGCGCGCGGCGCGGCCGCGGATGGCGGCGGCTTGCTGATCGACGAGCTGCTTGCGGAGGGCGGCCTGCTGGGCGCGGTACTCTTCGGCTTTCTTGTAGTCGAAGTTGAAGCGTTTCTGGGTCTCCTCGGGCAGGGCCAGGAAGGGGATCTTTTCGACGCCGGCGTCGGTGATGAGCACGAGGCCGTCGGGCTCGACGCGGCTGAGGTCGCCCGTGACCGTCTTGCCGTTCGTCAGCTTGAACTCCTCCGCGTAGACGGCGGAGGCCAGGAGTCCGAGAGCGCATATCCAGAGCGGCAATTTCATCGTGTCGCCGATACCACGGGAAGGCAGCGCTGTCACGCCGATCTGCCGCGCTGCCATGCAAACGATGAAAATCATCGCGACTTGGGTTCGTTCTTCGAAGCGAGTGGTGATGGATTGAGCGGCGGTCTATGACCGTCGAGACGCCCGTAGATCGGCCATCAACGATTCCCCGGCGGCGGGGGCTGCACCGGCGGTGGCTCGATCGGGACGACGCGAAACTTGAGCGGCCCCTGGTAGCGCGGGTCGAAATAATCGTACTCGAAGTAGACGCGGGCCGCCTTGTTGTCCCGGCAGCGGCCCACGGTGAACCACACTTTTTCGTCCGGGTCGCGTGTCGCTTCGACGATGTGCATCCAGACCGCGGGATCCGGCTGCCAGCTCAGGCGGGCGCTTGGGGAGTGCTCTCGAAAACTCCCGGGCTCTATCTTCACCTCGCAGGGAAGAGGCGGACGCCGGCGCCCGATGCGAAAGCGAAAATCTCCCAACGATAAATTCGAGATTCCGTTCACCGCCTCCAGCGTCCAAAACGCTTCCGGGTTGTTTGCATCCGCGGCTGGCGAAATCTCCACGTCGAATTCCAGCGACCCGTCCTCGGCCACTGGCACCCGTAGCGGGCCTTCCGCCGGGAATCCCCCTTGAAGGATCGTCCGCGTGGCAGCGGAAGGTTCCAGCGTGATAAACATACCGCGCACAAACACCGGCCTGCTCCCGAAGAATCTCAGCCGGGCACGAACACGCCGCCGTTCCCCAGGCTCCAGAAGTGGGGCTTCCGGCGCGGCGTCATCGTAGAAAATATCCCTGCCTTGCACCTTAAACTGCGCCGGAAAAATCCCTGGCCTCTCAGGCCCTATCGTCAACCAGGAGGCCTGCCCCGAAATCTGTAATTGGCCGACATGGGCATAGACCTTCCATCCGTCGGTAATGCCGTCGCCGTCGCTACCCTTCGAAATGATGGTCCCCAACGCCCGGGCGTAGCTGCCCGCGAGACGGTCGACTCGTGCCGTTCCGAGCAGCTTCCCGCACCAGTTCGGTCGGTACCAGAGCACGCAGCCGAGCCCGACATAGGCAAAGAGACACACCAAGCACATACCCAGCGCCGCGAGGCCAAGCCGGAGCAGAAAGAGGCGGGAACGCACAGCGAGAGGAAACCCTACCAAGCCGCACGGCGATGAGTCAGCACCAATGAGGTGGAATTACGTGCGACGCCTACGGAGCGTCGAATTTATTCGAGGAACCCACGCGCTGCCGCGGGGGAGGACATCCGGAAGTCCGAGGCCATTATGGCTCGAAGCTCGACAACCTCAGTCTCGCGGAGGTTCCGCGAATAAATTGCTGTCGCATCCGCTCCACCCTTGCGGGCCGCCTTCGGCGGGCTATCTCGCTCCGCTCGGTTCGCGGCTACGTAGACGGCAGCGCCATCTGCGGTCCACGCCTTTTGGTTGCGGCCCCGCCGCGCCAGGCCTCTGCGTTTAAATTCCTATCCCCCGGCGGGGCCCTGACTGGTGCATCAGGGTATTTACAAGCTGGCACGGCTGGACCAATATCCCCGCCGTGTCCGCTGGATGCAGCCCTTGCCCAGCCCGGTCTGGCCGGGGAATGGGTGGGGATTGACAAATGTAACTGAGGCGATTACATATGCTGTCGTTATGGCTGCAAGCTGTCGTTTTGCTTTTGCCGTTCATGTCCTGGCGGTGCTCGCTCTCCGGAGAGCGACCGGCGGGGCTTGCTCGGATCGGCTGGCCAATAGCGTCAACACGAATCCCGTGGTGATCCGTCGCCTGCTCTCCCAGCTTCGCAAGGCCGGGCTGGTGACGACCCACAAAGGCGCGAGCGGAGGCGCGGCGCTCTCGTGTGCGCCGGAGGCGATCGCGCTCGATGCCGTCTACCGCGCGGTGGAGACGGCGCCTTCCTTCGGGCCACACCGCAACCAGCCAAACCAGCGGTGCCCCGTGGGCGCCGGGATCGAGCGCGTGCTCGACGAAGTCTTTTCCTCGGCGCAGGCCGCCCTCGAATCCGAGCTGGCGCGGCGCACGCTCGAGGATGTCCTGCGGGCCATGGCCATCGCCGAGGCCGGCAGCACTCCAGGCGGCCCGAAAGCGGCGGCGTCCCGCGGACGCAAGGCCGCCTGATCCTCTTTCTGCGAATCTCACCAAACCATCCCAACACCCACCCTGCACGTCACCATGCTCCTCGATACCGCTCACGTCGATCCGCCGGTCCTCGCTTCCACGCTCGATCATCGCGCCCTGCGCCGCGATGAATTCTGGCGGGAAAAGATTCCCGCTTACCAAAAAGTCAGCGCCGCGGAATTCCGCACCCACACTTTCCAAAACCGTCACACCGTCACCAACCCGCGCCAGCTCCGCGAAACCCTCGGCGCGCTCGTTCCCGAAACTTTCTACGCGGACCTCGAAGCCGCGATCGCCCATGCGCCGATGGCCCTGCGCATCTCGCCCTACCTGCTGAGCCTCATCGATTGGACGCAACCGCTCAGCGACCCGATCCGCACGCAATTCCTGCCGTTGCGCTCGCAGCAGCAGGCCGATCACCCGATGCTCCAGTTCGACTCCCTGCACGAGCAGGAGGACTCGCCGGTGCCGGGCCTCACGCATCGCTACCGCGACAAGGCGCTCTTTCTCCCACAGCTCAGTTGCCCGGTCTATTGCCGGTTCTGCACGCGCAGCTACGCGGTGGGGCAGGACACGCCCGGCGTGGAAAAGCTCGCGCTCTCCGCGAGCCTCGCGCGCTGGGAGCAGGCCTTTACCTACATCGCCAATCAGCCCGACCTGGAGGACATCGTGATCTCCGGTGGCGACAGCTACAATCTCAAGCCCGACCATCTCCAGCTCATCGGCGAGCGCCTCCTGCGCATGCCGAATATCCGTCGCATCCGCTACGCGACGAAGGGGCTGTGCGTGCTCCCGCAGAAGATCCTGAGCGATCACGCGTGGACCGACGCGCTCACGCGCGTGGTGGAACTCGGCCGCTCCCTGCACAAGGACGTGGTCGTGCACACGCACTTCAATCATCCGGCGGAGATCACCGGCATCACGCAGGACGCGATGGATGTGCTCGTGGAGCGCGGCATCCACGTGCGCTGCCAGACGGTGCTCCAGCGGACGGTCAACGACGATCCCGCGACGATGACGCTCCTCGTGCGCCGGCTCAGCTATGTGAATGTGCACCCGTATTACGTCTATGTGCACGACATGGTGCCGGGCGTGGAGGATCTGCGCACCACGCTGGCCACGGCGCAATCGCTGGAGAAAAACGTGCGCGGCGCCACGGCGGGCTTCAACACGCCCGCCTTCGTGCTCGACGCTCCCGGCGGCGGCGGCAAGCGCGACGTGCACAGCCCGGAGCTGTACGATCGCGCGACGGGCATCAGCGTCTTCAGCAGCCCAAGCGTGAAGCCGGGGAAGCAATTCCTCTACTTCGACCCGATCGCCTCGCTCGATGAAGAGCATCGCCACCGGTGGACGATC
>Ga0207671_10004891_pt1 | contig 12589 bp, 9 predicted proteins | sample KBSC24metaG_FD_184352 | JGI IMG/M metagenome (GOLD analysis project Ga0207671, IMG submission 184352) | Corn rhizosphere microbial communities from Kellogg Biological Station, Michigan, USA - KBS C2-4 metaG (SPAdes) (version 2) | ecosystem: Host-associated > Plants > Roots > Rhizosphere > Soil... | reverse complement strand
GAAAGAAATTTTCCGAAGCCGCCCTCACATGGTCGGAAGACCCCTCTGTAAAAAGCAATGGAGGGGACATTGGCTATATCACCCTGTTCACCCTTCCCTATGAGCTGGAAACCCTGGCCTATTCCACCCCTCAGGGACAAATATCCAAACCCTACCACAGCAAGGGAGGATATCATATTTTTAAAAATCTCGGTGAGCGCAAGGCCCTCGGGAAGATGCGGGCAGCCCAGATACTGATCGCCTTCTCACCCAATGCCACCGCTGCTGCCAAAGAAGACACCCGCCGCCGGGCCGACTCCATCTACGGACTATTGCAAAAGGGAGGAGACTTCGCGCAGCTGGCAAAGACATACAGCGGGGACAACCTCTCTTATCAGAGTGGGGGCGAGCTTCCCGAATTCGGAGTAGGCCGCTATGACTCTGCATTTGAAACGTCCGCCTTTGCATTGGACAAGGATGGCGCCATCAGCCGTCCCATCGCCACCTCTTTCGGATACCATATCATAAAAAGATTAGACCGGACCCCCATCCCGGGCACATTCAACCAGGAGACGGCTGCCCTGCTAAAACAACAGGTAGCGTCCGACGCAAGAGCCGAGATCTCCAGACAGGTCCTGCTGCATCGCATCTATCAGCAGACGGGTATGAGAAGATCCGACTTCTCCGAACCCGAACTCTGGGCCTTTACGGACAGCGTCATGAAGAATATGGGCCTTAACTCCTATCGCAGCCTAAGCACATCTTCCGTCCTGTTCAGCTTCCCGCAGCAGGAGTACAGAGTACAGAACTGGATGGACTATTTCCGCACCGTCAAGGGATCAGGCAGGGGCCGGAACTTATCCGATAAAGCCCTCTTCGAACAGTTCGTCGGCAGGACTGCCATGGACTACTACCGCAGTCACCTGGAAGAATACAACAAGGACTTTGCTTTTCAGCTGACGGAATTCAAGGAAGGCAACCTTCTCTTTGAGGTCATGCAAAGAAAGGTCTGGGACAAGGCCTCCACCGACAGCGCGGGGCTGCATAGATATTATGACGCACACCAGAACAAGTATTGGTGGGAATCCAGCGCAGACGCCCTTCTGTTCACCTGCGGCAACGAACGCACCGCACAGACCCTGCGTACACACATAGCCTCCAACCCCAACGACTGGAGAAAATATACCGACAGCATTGGGACGACGATACAGGCGGACTCCGGCAGATACGAAATATCCCAGATACCTGCCCTGGAAAAAGCTTCACCCAGTCCAAATACGCTGACACCCGAGGTGGTGGGCAAGGAAGATAATACCGTCAGCTTTGCCTACATACTGAACGTATACCAGGGACGCAGCCCGCGCAACTACAGGGATGCGAGAGGATTTGTCATCAATGACTATCAGACTTACCTGGAAGATGAATGGATCGCCGGACTGAAAAAGAAATACCCCGTGTCAGTGGCAGAAAAGGTCTTTGCCACCCTGCCAAAGTAAGGTCTCTACCCTTCGGGCCGGTCCCTAAAGCACCGCTTTCACCACATTCTCGATAACCTTGGGCTTGCCCAAAGTATAATAATGCAGCACCGGCACACCGGCCTTCTTCAGCTCCCTGCTCTGGTGGATCAACCACTCCTGTCCTACTCTTTCAACCTCCTCATCATTCTTGCATTTCAGGATCTCACTGGAAAGCTCGGTAGGAAGGTCCACATGAAAGACCTTTGGCAGCATGCTCAGCTGCTTGCGGTTGGTAATGGGCTTTAGACCTGGTATGACAGGAACGTTGATACCCTGCTCCCTGCACAATCGTACAAAATCAAAATATTTCTGATTGTCGAAGAACATCTGTGTAGTAATATATTCAGCGCCGGCCTCTACCTTGGCCTTCAGATACATAATATCCGTGTCCAGGTTGGGCGCTTCGAAATGCTTCTCGGGGTAGCCTGCGACGCCAATACAGAAATTGGTCTTGCCGCCATTTTTGATATCCTCTTCGAGATACATACCGTGATTGAGACATACCACCTGCTTCAACAGGTCGATGGCATACCGGTGCCCGTCCGGCTCGGGCTCGAAGGAGCTCTCATTCTTGGCCGCATCCCCTCTCAGTACCAGCACGTTATCAATGCCAAGGAAGTGGAGATCGATCAGGGCGTCCTCGGTTTCCCGTTTGGCGAACCCGCCGCAGATAAGATGCGGTACCGCATCCACCTGGTAATGGCCCATGATCGCCGCGCAAATACCTACCGTACCGGGCCGCTTCCGGACCTCGACCTTTTCAAAGGTCCCATCCGTCTTCTTTTTGAACATGCTCTCGCTGCGGTGGTACGTCACGTTGATAAATGCGGGCTTGAATGCCATCAACGGATCGAGATGCTCATATATAGAATTGATCGTCCTTCCCTTCAGTGGGGGCAGGATCTCAAATGAAACCAATGTGTCTTTCGCCTGCTGTATATGCTCTATAACCTTCATAAATCTATAGTGTTGGGTGTCCGGTCCGGCCCTGCCCCTTTTTTTTGCCCGGGTATGGTTTACACCGAAAAATAACCCATCCCCGGTGCATATTTTATGATGGGCCTTCGGCCAACGGACCCGTGGTCCATTTTTGTGAGCAAAATAACGGTATTTTGACGTGAATATTACAGGTTTATATGGAACTTTGGGGCCATGAGCCTGACCATTCACTCACAAGATCTTGTAAAGACCTACCGGAACCGTACCGTGGTAAATCATGTCTCCGTCAATCTGCAGCAAGGGGAGATAGTAGGATTGTTAGGGCCCAACGGGGCCGGAAAGACCACCACCTTCTACATGGTGGTCGGACTCATCAAACCCGACTCCGGCAGCGTTTTCCTGGACAATGTGGATATCACCAAAATGCCCATGTATAAGAGGGCCCAGATGGGGATCGGCTACCTCCCCCAGGAAGCCTCCGTCTTCCGGAAGCTGAGCGTAGAAGATAATCTCAAGGCCGTACTGGAGATGACAAAGCTCACCCGGGCGGAACAAAAGAACAGACTGGAATCCCTCCTCGACGAATTCCACCTCCACCACGTACGGAAGAACAATGGGGACTCCCTCAGCGGCGGTGAAAGAAGACGTACCGAGATTGCCCGGGCGCTCGCGGTTGACCCTAAATTCATCTTGTTGGATGAACCCTTCGCCGGTGTCGACCCCATCGCGGTGGAAGATATCCAGACGGTGGTAGCACGCCTGAAATTCAGGAACATCGGCATCCTCATCACCGACCACAACGTGAACGAGACCCTTTCCATTTGCGACAGAGCCTATCTGCTCATCGATGGAAAAATATTCAAACACGGCACCGCCGAAGAGCTGGCCGAGGACGAACAGGTACGCCGCCTCTACCTGGGAAGGAACTTCGAGCTCCGACGAAAGGACTATCTGCATGAAGAAGCCAGGAAGGGCATGCAGGAAATGCCCGCAACCCCGGGAATGATCCATTCGGAAAAAATGCAGCAGTCGCTGGAGTACCTCATCCGGGACACGGAAACCCTCCTTCATTCCCGCGGCATCGAGAGCCTGGACACTGATTTTGATGATTATACCCGATTTTTCAGCGAAATAAAGGACTCCCTGATCACCTATGGGGATCAACAGCACCAGCCTAAGATCGGCGAGACAGCCTCCCGTTTGAAGATCCTGCAGCAGGCTGACTATTATTCTTCCGACACCACGGATGATCTTTTGGACCTGACAACCACCGGCTCCTGGCATACCCATGCCAATACAGGACAATTCAAGGACGACCTCACGGCTAATAAAGAGCTCTTGGAAAAACTGCTTCTATATGTAAAAAATCCAGCCTTCCAGGAAGTTATGTAGCATACGCTAAAATAAGCACCTGGCTCTACGGGTATTCTACCTATTTTCCTTAATTTACCTCCGAACATACTGTATGAGACTTCTCAGCCCTGCCATATCAAGACTTGCCAGATTCCGGCTTTGGCGCATCCAACAATGGATGCAGCATCCGGTGGCAACGCAGCGGGAAGTCCTGCAGCATCTCGTGACGTCCGCCCAGTACACAGAGTTCGGCCGGAAATATAATTTCTCAAAGATCTTCTCCATCCGGGAATTCAAACAGGCCGTCCCCATCCACGAATACGACGACCTGAAACCCTATATCCAGCGCATCATGAATGGAGAGGAGAATATCCTCTGGAATACGCCCGTCAGCTGGTTTGCCAAGAGCAGTGGCACCACCAGCGATAAGAGCAAATTCATTCCCGTCAGCGAAGACAGCCTGAAGGACTGTCACTACAAGGGCGCCAAGGATGTCCTGACCATGTACTATAACTTCAACCCCGACTCCGACCTGCTGACAGGCAAAGGACTCGTCATCGGGGGAAGCCATACCGTCCATCAGGTCAATGACGACGTACACTACGGAGACCTCAGCGCCGTGCTCCTCCAGAACTCGCCTTTCTGGGGTCATTGGATCCGGACGCCCGAACTGAGCATTGCCCTCCTGGATGAATGGGAAGATAAGATTGAACGGCTCGCACACAACACCATCGCGGAAAATGTGACATCCATCTCTGGCGTCCCGACCTGGACACTGGTGCTGATCAGAAGAATATTAGGGATGACGGGCAAATCCACCCTGGCCGATGTATGGCCATCGCTGGAACTTTATATTCATGGAGGAGTATCCTTTACCCCTTACCGTGAGCAGTTCAAGAAACTCATCGGAAAAGATATCCATTACCTGGACATGTACAATGCCAGCGAAGGCTTCTTCGCAGCCCAGGCCGACCCCAACGACGACGGCATGCTGCTCTTCCTGGACCATGGTATTTTTATGGAATTTATGCCCGTCGAAGAATATGGCAAACCCAACCCCGAGACCATCGGCCTCACCGATGTGGAGCTGGGTAAGAACTATGCCCTGGTCATCAACACCAATGGCGGATTGTGGAGATATTTGTTGGGCGACACCATCCAGTTCACCTCCAGATACCCATTCCGCATCAAGGTCAGTGGAAGACTAAAACATTTTATCAACGCATTTGGTGAAGAAGTCATCGTGGACAATACCGACAAGGCCATTGCCATCGCCTCCCGGAACACCGGTGCGGTAGTCAATGACTATACGGCGGCGCCCGTTTATTTCAGCGATGAGGGCAATGGCGCGCACGAATGGCTGATAGAATTTGAAAAAGAACCCGCCAGCCTGGAACAATTCACCCACGAGCTGGACAAGGCCCTGCAAAGCATCAACAGCGACTACGAGGCCAAGCGGTATAAGAATATCGCCCTCCGCGCCCCCATCCTCCACGCCCTCGACAAAGGCGTATTCACCACCTGGCTCAAAAGCAAAGGCAAGCTCGGCGGCCAGCACAAAGTGCCGCGCCTGTCCAATGACAGAAAATATATTGAAGAGATTTGCGCGCTTATTGCTCATCCGGCCTCCGCACCAGCATCGTAACGATAACAAGACTTACGAACGAAGACGTATAGAAAAGATAGAGATAAGGTACGTCGATGAAGCAGTAAAAGATCACCAGGCTGAGCTTCAGGGCTGCCAGCGGTATATTGGCCTTCTTTTTCCGATACCCATACCACACGAACACAGACGGGACGATAAAGCTCAACCCGATGAGCAGCCGGTGCAGCAATACGATCCTGCCCCGGCCGAAGAACCAGGCAAACCCCGGGGACGTCGCAAATACATCCGGGCTGTCATGCCATACGCGGGCGGCAAAAGGAATATAATTACCCGGCAGCTTTGACAGCCTCATCACCGTCTGCCCGCCCACCGGCAGCAGGAACAGCAGGATAAAACAAAGGACCCCTGTAAAAGCAAATATGCCTATATGTTTCCATTTTTTTCCCAGCAGCAGGTACAAGGTATAGGCTGGTATCCACCCCACCAGCGAATATCTGCTCAACATACAGAGGCTGGCCGTAATGCCTATCCACCAGGGATTCCCCGATGTCAGCGCCAACACCAGCAGCACATAATAGGCGACGACCACCCCCTCCTCGGACACGCTGATGATCCCGGGCGTATTATCCGCCAGTATCCACCAGAATAAAAGAAAGGCAAGCACCGCCGTAAAAAAGGACAGGTAACGGTGTATCTCCGGTCGGTACAGGAAAAGGAATACAGCAAAGGAAAAAAGCAGACCCGCCATCGTGATCCAGCGGATATCGATGCCCAGCGCGATAGCCGGCACATAAGGCAGCCACATGGCCGGGAGATAGATGGGCTGTATACCATTCCATATCCAGGGGATGGTATCGTAGACCTCCTTGTGATGACCTGCGACAAAGCGTTCACCCATCGCTTTTATGATGGGCAGCATGTCCGCATTGCTGATGTCGATGGGTATCTCTTCGAACCAGTAGCGGCACCACGAATACATGGCCAGCGCGATCATGCCGATGATGATCAGGCGGTAGTGAATGGTATGAGCCTTCCACCAGCCCCGTGCCGGCTTTACCAGCCGCACGACGGGGAAGGACGGCAGCAGCAACGCCAGCGTAATCCCCGAAAGTAAATACAGGATAGAAAGAAAAGGGACCCATCCGCTCATCTTCAGCAGCCAGGTGGAGGACAGCGTTTCTACAGCGAACGCGATCAGTAATAGGGTGTATCGGCGGCGGGTCATTAGTGCAAAATAAATATTTATATTTGACCCATGAATAAACTACTGGAAGGAAAAATTGCTATTGTCACCGGCGCCAGCCGCGGCATCGGAGAAGCTATCGCCACCAAGCTGGCCGAACACGGGGCCCAGATCGCCTTTACCTACCTCAGCAGCGACGAAAAAGCCAGGGTGCTCGAGGATAAATTAAAGGAGTTCGGCGTAAAGGCCAAAGCCTACAAAAGCAATGCAGGTATCTATGCAGAATGCGAAACACTGGTGAATGATGTAATGAAAGAGTTTGGAGCAGTAGACATATGTGTCAATAATGCCGGTATTTCAAAAGACAACCTCTTGCTACGCCTCACCCCCGAACAATGGGACGAAGTGATGGACATCAACCTGAAGAGTGTATTCAACATGACCAAACAGGTGATCCGCCCCATGATGAAGGCACGAAAGGGCTCGATCATCAATATGAGCTCCATCGTAGGTATTCGGGGCAATGCGGGTCAAAGCAGCTACGCCGCCTCCAAGGCCGGTATCATCGGCTTCACCAAATCCGTAGCCCTCGAGCTGGGCAGCCGCAATATCCGCTGCAATGCCATTGCCCCCGGATTTGTCGAGACGGATATGACACACTATCTCAAGGAGGGCGAAGGAGCCAAAGCCTTTTTGGAAAAAATTCCGCTGGGCAGATTTGGCAGCGCCGAAGAGATTGCCAACAGTACGTTGTTCCTTGCCAGTGATATGAGCTCTTATATTACAGGCCAGGCAATTAGCGTTTGCGGTGGTCTCAATATTTAACACTTAGGTAGCAGACTTACCCGGAGATTTTTGTACCTTCGCCCGACCTTGGCGATAAAAAAGATCATATCTGTATTTTTACTGCTGGTCCTGAGCATACAGCTGTTACCGCTGAAGCAGACCATGGCATGGCTATTAGGTGGCCAGGCTACGGAAGAGCTGGTACATGCCGACGACGGTGGTAAATCCCATATGGACGATCTGACCAAGCAGTTTTTGCCCGTTGAACATCCAACCCTCATCCAATCCATTCTCATCAGTGCGCACATGCCTATCCCTCATCAGGGAGAAGCTCTGGAAGCCAGGCACGCGGACGACATTTTCGCTCCCCCACCCAACTCGTGAGTCATTATTATTTCTTTTAAAGACGATGCTTGCCCCCGGCCATTGTACGGCAGGGCCCGGTACGTCTATGACCATCCTTTAAAATAACACAAATGACTCAACGTAAAAATCCATTCTCCAATGCGGCTTCGGACATCCCTGCGTCCCTGGTTGTCTTTCTCGTAGCCTTGCCCCTCTGTCTGGGCATTGCGCTTGGTTCCAATGCCCCTTTATTTTCCGGCATCATCGCAGGCGTCGTCGGTGGTCTTATCATCGGCTTCCTCAGCGGCTCTAACCTGAGCGTCGCCGGTCCGGCAGCAGGGCTTACAGCAGTAGTAGCCGTGGCCATCGGCAAAATGCCCGTATTCGAAGCCTTTCTCTTATCTGTGGTCATCGCCGGCCTCCTGCAAATTCTGCTTGGATTCCTGCGGGCAGGCATCATCGGTGACTATGTTCCAAACTCCGTCATACGGGGGATGCTGGCCGCTATTGGCATCATTCTTATATTAAAACAGCTGCCTCACCTCACAGGGTTCGACAAGGACTTCCAGGGTGACGAAGCGTTTATACAAGTCGACAGACGAAACACCTTTTCTGAGATCATCTACTCTATAAACTATCTTTCCCCCGCCGCCATCGTGATTGGACTCACATCCCTGATCATCCTGTGGATATGGGACAGAAAGTTTATCAAAAGCCGGCCCTTGTTCAAGTTTATCCCCGGTCCGCTGGTAGTGGTCATCACAGGCGTCCTGATATATAATTTCCTCTCCGGCTTTGGACATGTCTGGGCCCTGGACCCCAATCACCTGGTAAAGTTGCCGGTGACGGCAGGCCTGTCTTCCGCAGGCGAACTCCTGCACCATCCTCAATGGCAGTATCTCGGCCATCCGCAGGTATGGATCACGGGCGTCACCATTGCGCTCGTCGCAAGCCTGGAAACACTCCTCAGCATCGAAGCCGTCGACAAACTGGATCCGTACAACAGACGCACACCCACCAATAGGGAGCTGAAAGCCCAGGGTGTAGGCAATCTCGTGTCGGGCCTCCTCGGCGGCCTCCCCATTACCTCCGTCATTGTGCGAAGCTCCGCCAATGTCAATGCGGGCGCCAAGACACGCCTATCCACCATGTTCCATGGACTCCTGCTGATGTTGAGCGTGCTATTCATACCGGGTCTGCTAAACATGATCCCGCTGAGCGCGCTGGCCGCCATTCTTATCGCCACCGGCTACAAGCTGGCAAAACCCGCCGTCTTCCGTGAATTCCATCAAAAGGGCTGGGATCAGCTCGTACCCTTTGTAGCGACCATAATAGCCATCCTGCTTACGGACCTCCTCATCGGGATCCTCATTGGCATGGGCGTCTCTCTCTTCTTCCTGTTGCGCAGCAACTTCCACTCGGCGGTGATGATCGTACACGATGAGAATAAGTACCTGGTGAGGTTGAGAAAGGATGTCTCCTTTCTTAATAAACCAATCATAAAGGAGAGACTGGAGAAGGTGCCCGAAAACTCCTATGTGCTCATCGACATTACCCGTGCTGACTTCATCGACAAGGACATCATCGATGTCATCAATGAATTCATGCATCATGCCGGCCTGAAGAACATAAAGGTTGAGGTGAAAAAGAGCGCCTTTAAGCCCCTCCACCAGCTGGTCACCGGGAAAGAATTCGATGAACAGGCAGCCTAAATAAACTAATTTTATAAAAAATCTGAACAATCATATGTCACCGATAGAAAAATTACTGTTAGAAAATAAAGCCTGGGCGGATGAATTAAAGGCGGATGATCCCGGATATTTTGAAAGACTGGCTCATCTGCAAACACCAAAGTTCCTATGGATCGGCTGCAGCGACAGCCGTGTGCCTGCCGATAAGATCACGGGTACACAGCCCGGTGAGATATTTGTACACCGCAACATAGCCAACCTCGTGATCCACACCGATGTGAATGTCCTCAGCGTGCTGGACTATGCCGTAAATCACCTGAAAGTGGAGCATGTCATCGTCTGCGGCCACTACGGCTGCGGCGGCGTCAAAGCGGCCATGACCAATCACGACTTTAAATATGTGCTGAATATGTGGCTGCGGAATATCAAGGATGTCTACCGGCTATACAGCGAAGAGCTGGACTCCATCCGCGATGATGAACAAAGGACCGACAGATTGGTAGAGCTGAATGTGAAGGAGCAGGTAATGCACCTCGCCAAGACCTCGATCATCCAGCGTGCCTGGGTAAAAGATCAGCGTCCGCAGCTGCACGGATGGGTGTATGGCCTGAAGGACGGAATTATCAACCCCGTCTTCCACATGGAGGCCGGCGCGGCCATCGACCCGTTATACAAGTACGACGACCTTTGACAAGCCTGAGTCGCTTACAGCGACTCGTCCAGGACAGACATTATTTCCCCGGCCGCCCCGATTTATTCCTATCGGGGCGGTCTTTTTTGTGCATCTACCCTCAAATTTTCCTGTTCTACTATATAATTTATCAAAAACCCTGCATCTTGAAACTTTTCACCTGATAGATCAATATCAGCGCCATAGCGTTTCTTTATAAACTTCCTCAACGCATTTTTTGTAGAATAAAATCGATAAAAGATCTCGATATCTTCAAGTCCGTTACGTAAGGTCATGGGGCACTTATACCTGCCCTCTGCTATATCTGCCTTGGAACAATCAAAAAGCATTACATTGCCTTTCTGCGCAATTAGCCGGCCAAGGGGAAGATATCTATCAGGGGATAATATCACCCATCTCGACAAGGGAATGTTCCTGTTTGATCTCTCAACGGACATACCGACAATGGATGTCACGTATATCGTAGGAATAGAAACGACATCGGCATTGGATAGTTCAACATCGATATGCCTGTCTAAAACATATAGCTTGACACGACCATATAATGTATCAGAATTCAACAGCGTATCTAACGTAGAGCCTTTCAGATACGTTCTATGAACAAGCCCTTTTAGGTCCTTACTATTGAGGATCAGATATCCGTCAATTACAGGCGAAGTTCCATAAGCTGCACCATTGCCGCCATATAGATTCACCGGCCATTTATCATCTTGCGCATGTACAACTAAATGAATAAACAACGGAAGAACACATAAAAGAAATCTTCGCCCTCTCACCTTTTGTAATTTTATTGATATACATTCGGAAATAACGTATCCATCGTCCACCCCTGCAATGTATTCCAAAATGAATTGCTGTAAAAATTGGTGATGTCGATAGGATTAATTTCTGCTGTCGCCTGCTGCATGAATGAATTTGCATAGTTGGACACAACTCTCGTTGTAAATGCTCCGCCTAAATGCGCAAACATAGCAGTGCTTTCATCGTCGGAAAGACCCTGGTGCATGATTTGCCCTAACGAATTTCCAAGCGCGGCAGGCCATTGATCCGAGATGTCAAAAACACCACTCCATCCTCTTTTAGCGGCGCCGCTGATAGAGTTTGAAATTATACCACCGATGACGTTGGATGTAACTCCTCTGAAATATTGATTAGACACTCCTCCCCAAATTTTAGTATCCACAAATTTCTGCATCCCGGGTGATTGGAATACGCCGGAAACCGCCCCCGTTGTGGTTGCAACGAACATATCATCCCAGCTCCACGAAAGTTTTCCCGTCGATGCTAATCCCCCCAGCTCCGTCGTCGCAATATTTTGCCCTACACCGGTCGCAAATCCTGTTTCCATACTCGCTATATCTGCAGCCGAGCCAGTCGTAAGATCAGCAAACTCACCTGCCGCGTATTCACCGCCGATAGCAGCGGAAGCAGCGATAAGTTCTCCTGTTATGGCCCCTTTCCATGCGTTTCCGTTCCATTTCCCCGGGTTCCAGCTTCCTGACTCGAGCGAGGCGCCCGCATACCCGCCTGCCGCCACAGCGCCGGCGATCAGGAACTGGCTTTCAGCGTCAAAGCTTAGCCCCGCAGTAAAATATGCGGCAACCGCACTGGCTGCAATGATGCCAATGGTGCCCAAAGTGCTCCAGAAATTCTTTCCACTCGGGTCGACGCCATTCGGCCAGTTATTCCCCATCGCCAGATAAGGGCTTGAAAACTGGCTGGCCGGATCCTGGGCATGCCAGACGCCGAGTTGCTGGTCGTAATCGCGTGCGTGAAAATCATATTCTTCCAGGCCTGTCCCGTCACTAAACTCCTGGTTTTGCATTTCCTCACCCTGTAAATGCACAAAATTGAGCTGCTTGCCCCATGCCCTGTCACTGATGCCGGCCATAGCCAGCCCAAAAGGATAATAATGCGTCTCCTCTTCTATAGGTCCATGCGTCTGTACTACCTGGAGATTGTCAAAATACACATCGATATTGCTCTCATTGCTGCAATAGATATAGATATACCCGTTCTTGGCCATGGGAGGTATGCCGGTGATCAACAGCGTATGCGTTTTTATGACGTCCGGCGTACTGCTGACAAGGTCCGTTCCGATGCCGCCGGCGACAGGCCTGAACTGATCGTCGAAAAGTATCCAGTTAATGGCAGCCTTCGGCGCATAGGTAGTATTGGTCGTCTGACTGGGAGTGCCATCCAGCATGGGCGTCAGCAGGGAGGTGGTAGCGCTGGTGCTATTGAGGGCCGCGCCCGTGACAAGACCATGGCTGGCGCTGGTCACAACAGGTGTCCCCGCAAAAAGGGCCAGAAAAGTGCTCAGTGTGGAAGTGATAGGAACATACGAGGCTGTAGTACCTGTACTGTGCCAGACACTTTTGCCGGATATAGAGATCTGATCGCCCGCCATGACCTTGAGCGTGATGCCAAGACCCGTCTTATCCCCCGTCTGACCATTCAGCCAATACACGTTGGAGCTATTGGCTGTTGTGTTGCTGT
>Ga0207671_10004888_pt1 | contig 12597 bp, 20 predicted proteins | sample KBSC24metaG_FD_184352 | JGI IMG/M metagenome (GOLD analysis project Ga0207671, IMG submission 184352) | Corn rhizosphere microbial communities from Kellogg Biological Station, Michigan, USA - KBS C2-4 metaG (SPAdes) (version 2) | ecosystem: Host-associated > Plants > Roots > Rhizosphere > Soil... | reverse complement strand
GAGCTTGCCCAGCACTTCCTGCTGCTGGTTCGGAGACGATGGCGCTTCATCGACGATGATGTCGAACTTCATGCTTTCATCGCTGAGCGCGCGCATCACGGTGTTGAGCGCCACGAACATCTCACGCTTCTTGCCCTCTTCAGCCTGGGCGATCTGCTGTTGAGCCTGTTGCATCTGCTGTTGCCACTGAGCGAGAGCCTGCGGATCCTGCGTCATCGGCTGCGGCGGCAACATCAATTGCGCTTGCTGTGGATCGAACGGATCGACCGTCACGCGCACCAATGTTTCAGGGGGCAGCGTCTTCATCAGCGCGAGCAGCGTCCTGCCCTGCTCTTCGTGATAGAATCTCTTGCTGTCGAACAGCGAGGCTTGCGTGCTGACAGCAGACTGACGGCGCTGCATTTCGAGGCTGGCAGGCTGGTCGCGATCGGCCGAGCCCAGCAGCTCGACATTGATGCCGGAAACGCGCGAAATATTCTGCATGGTGAACTCAATGAGCATCACCGCGCCTTGAGGCAATGGGGGAGATTCACGGGGCTTAATGCGCCCATTGGTGAGCGCGCCTTCCGTTACCTCGACATTCTTCTGCGGATTGCTCCAGTCCTCTTCAGCCTTGCGCTGATCCGCGAAGGCGCCGCGCTCGTACAGCAAGCCGCCCTTCGCATTGCTGGCGAGAATGTGGATGACGGTCGCAAGGAACTTGTTGAGGATCTTCTGAGGGTCTTTCAGCGCCCGAACAATGCCGTACCAGGTCTTTTTCTTCTCATCGCGCTTGGTGGTGATGAAGTTATAGGCCCATACCTCAAGCGGGTTTACCTCAAGGACCGATGTCTGGCCCAAGAATGCCTGTTTGTAGACCTTCTTGCCGCCTTCGAAGTCGTACCATTCGACCTCGACCATGCAGACGCGCTTAGGCTTGCCGCTTTCTGGAATGCCCTCGCCTTCGCGCTGGTGCTGCGGGTAATCCAACTCTTCCTTGTTGTCGGAAGTATCGTTGATCCCGAGCGCAGCCCATTTCGCATTCAGCTCGATCGTGGCAACGTCGGGGAACATCTCCTGCGCTTCGTCGAGATCCATCCACACCGCGCGGCCGCCATAGCGGCGATCGGCAAGGTTGCGCTTCGTGGCGTTCTTGTCCCAAAATGCGGTGCGCGGGTCGCGGCGATCGATTGAGATGCTGTCTTCGCCATTCTTGCGAGTTTCGGTGACGCCGATCCCGGTAATCGCCGCATCGGTGAAGGCATCCGATTCCTCGCGCTCGGACTTGGCCTGATCGCGGACCCACATCGCCGCCGATGACAGCAGCTCATCCACCTTCACGTCGCCTGCGGTGCGGGGTAGATATTTCACGTCCTGGCGGTTGTTGACCTCAAGCCCGGCAACGGCGTCGATGTTGATCTGGACCAGGTTGAACACCGGCGCGGGACGGCCATCGCTTTCGAAGACGGCCAGTTCTTCCTTCGACCACTGATAGCCGTTGTAGAAGTCATAGGCTTCGTCAGCCTCTTTGCGCCATTCGGCAAGGTGATCGATCGCGCTCTTGGTCCAGCCTTTCAGCCGGCGGAAGAGATCGCCATCGGGATCAACGCCAATCGCTTCGACCGTGTCTTTCGTGGCATCATCGGGCTGGATATCGTCTAAGCCGCCCATGATGTTGCCCCTGCTGATTGCATCCGGCGCCGCGCACGCTCGTAACGGTCTTGCTCACGAGCGATGGAGATGGGCGTCACGGCGAAGGTGCCGATGAACGAATCGGCCAGGTCAGGAGAATGACCAATGCGCTCTTTGGTATCATCCTTTGGCTCGACCTTGCGCTGCCCGGAAGAAGTGTAGCCAAAGAAGACGCTACACAATTCTCCAGCAAGGGCGTTGTCGGTCATCTCGGCGCCGTTCTTTGGGTCAAACCATTCAGCAGCCTTGAACCAAAGATCGTCACGCAATCTTGGGTAGCCGTCCCTGATGCCCTTGGTCTCCGCGACGTTGAGCGCAACAACCAACGGACCAACAACATCATGCTCGCGCAGCCGATCGACTACGCCGGCACCAATACCGATGACATCGACCACGATATGGCTCGGCAATTCATCGCGCGGCGTTTCCTCGAATTCATTGATGATGCGCCCGGCGAGTTGCATCGTGTCTATTCCGCGCCACGACTTCACCGGCTCCATCAGCTTCCGATGGCGTCGCTTGCAGAGTGTGGAGCGATCCCCAAACGCAGAGCGGGCAGGATCAACCGACCAGATTGGCTTGTACTTATTGTTGTCCTGGTCGTTTACCTTGCGCTTCGCTGCGGCCTCAAGGAGAGGAAGCGGAATGATAACATCGTCTTCAACGTCCGGGAACTCACCCAACACGTTGACTTTGACATGATCCGAGTGAAGACCCCAATCTTCAATCATGTCGTTGATTTGCTTTTGATTGGCCGCCTTCGCAGTGCGGGTGTCGACAGTTAGCGTTAGCCAACGATGACGAAAACGGGTGAATATTTCATAGAAGCGGCCAGACTTGCGGTACGGATTGCCAAACACGAATATGAAACTGTCTGCGTCCGTCATCGTGGTATCGACAACATCGTAAATCGGATCAGCGATACCCGAACCCTCTTCCATGAAGGCCGCCTGTCCGCGTCCACCGTTGTGCAAGCCGCCAAAGGCATCGGGGTTGTTTTCAGACCACTTGAGTGCATCGATGCCCCAAGTTGCTTTCGCCTGCTTGTGATAGAAGCGGGTCGCAGTCCATTCGAACCAATGTTTGTTGATTACGCGCTGATGCCAAAGAGCAAGCTCGCGCCACAGTTTATCATCAAGCTGATCGCCGGTATTGGCCGTCGCAAAGCCAGCGAAGTTCGGCCGCGTCGACATGAAGAACAGGATCAACCAACATTGGAGCGCGGTTTTGCCAGGCCCCTTGCCGGTTTTCGCAGCCATCCTGATGACGTCGCCGGGTGAGCGTGTTTTGATCGCATCGCCCAAAGTCTTCAGAAATGTGGTTTGCCAAGTGTCGGGACCGTCCCATCCCTCAAGATCGCCTTCGCCCCAATCAAACGCGAACATGGCAAATCCATAAGGATCATCGTAGAACTCGCGCATGCGATCAACGAGCAAACTGTCAAGTTCGTCTGGCCTCACGATGAACTCAGCCTGTTATCAGCACGACGAAGGCGTTCAGCGATGTCGATTGATCCGCTGTGCTCAATCTCCTGCTTATCTCGCCAGTTCAGCTTTCTGCGGTTGAGAAGCCAAAGCCGTTGCGCCTGGACATCGCCGGGAATGTATTGGCTGATCTTCAGAACATCATGCTTGCCCTGTTCATCCTTGATGACGCGCTCAACGAGAACCGTTTCTCCAGTGGCTCGACGATAAAGGCTATCGGCTACATTCGCATCAGCAGCTTCCTTGCCCTCTTTGATGGACTCCAAAAAAGCCGGAATATCGCGCTTCCAGTTGTTGAGCGTGGCCACGCAAATGTTAAAAAACGCGGCTAATTCCTCATCCGTGTAACCGAGTAAGCACAGCTTCCGAGCCTGTTCGTTGAACTCGACACGATATTTGCTATCCCGTCCCGGCCCTGGGATCGGAAGTCCTGAAGATACAATCTCGCCTTCAATGGCCGCGCTCATGCGGCAAACCAATTACACGGAAAATTCAGCCCTGTGCATATGACATAAATCAGATTTTATCGTCCGTGTCCCAATCCTTGACAACATTGAGCGCGATGTCTGCTAGTTCGGCAGCATATATCGTACCGTCGAATTGCAAGCCATCATCGACCTGTTGAAAATAGTCGCCATCTCGATTCGCCTGCTCGCGAATGTTGATGATGAACGCCTCAATCAGAACATCGCGGAGATTGTGGGCTGCGCTCACGCTATCACCCTCGGCAAACTGCGAAACACCGTCCGCAATGGCACATGAAGCTCCCGAGCGATGCGTGACTTGTTGATGCGTTCCCCAGCCTCTCGCATTTCCATGGCGCGCTGAATCACGCGCTGGCGTTGCTGCGCTGGGCGGCCGCGTGTGATGTGCTTCAAGTTCATTTTCTCTCCCCTATGCCTAGAATTGCGCGCAACTCCTCGCGGATTATCGCGCGCATGCGGTCTTGATCGAAACTCTGAGCAATTCGGTACTCAATTTCCTTCGCAATAGATCGGTAATTGCTTGCAGCCGCCGCCTTCACCATAACCGTTAAAGCAGGCGCGAGGCGGCATCCTTGCTGCATTGGCGGACCATCTGGACTGCGTGGCCTACCCATCACCCCTCCCCTTGACTCAGGACATGGTCGATCGCGGATGCGAAAGCCTTGGCAAATTCGTCGCCAAAGAATGGAGCGCGGCGCCCGCTAGCTAAAGACTCAAGGCCGGCTATCACCATCCCCTCGTCCACTTGCTTCAGCTCGTTCAGGATGGCGCGGACGAGCGTCTCACTTGTTGCCCGTTCCATTTCGTCAGCCGGCCTCGTGTGTTCGTATAGCTCTTGGCAAACCGCGTCGATGCAGCGCCCCAGCATCGTGGTGTCTCTGTGGGTCATCGTGCGGGCTGCGAATGCGGGTTGATGCAGCTAGACGAGTAACCGCCCTGCGTGCCTTGAGGCACCCACGAGCCGCCCTGATCGAGACACGCCCTCATCCCTTCGTAATATCGAGTGTTCAACTGGGCGCAGGAGTAGGCTCCGGCAGTGCACAGCGCAGCAACACAAGCTACGGTCGATAATGCGATCAATACCGAATAGAACTTCTCCATCATCTCATTCCTTCTGCTTGCGGGGTGGGGTTAGGCGGCATCCTGTGCAGTATCTCGCCAATTCCTGCGGCTTTGCGGATGCGCTCGGTCTCCCTGTCCAGCTCGTCGGCCTCGCTCTCCCGGCCCATACGGCGGTAAATCCTGGCTTGGTCCTGCCGTGCTCGGATTGTTTGCTCGACGGGAACGGATTGCTTGGCAGATTGCGGCGTGCTCCGCTCCAGCATTTTCGTGAAATTCTCGGGGCTTTTCAGCAGCCAGCCAAGGTTTCCCTCGGTCCATTTTCCAGACTTGCCCGAGTGGAATTCGCTGGCCGCCATGTTGCGGATTGCCGCGAAAACCGCGTCCTCGCCGTGTTCCTTCGCCCTAACGGCGAGATGCTTCCGACGGTCTGGGGTGAGCGGTCGGGCCTTCGGCAGCGGTGTGCCAGCGGTTTCCGTGTTCCAGGTTTCAACAACCCGATTTGGAAAATCGTCAAGGGGAGTATCAGCTTTAGCTGATGGGGTAACTGGATGGGGGTTTGATATATATTCTTTGGGGGAAACCACTTCCACGGACTCCGGTGGAATTCCGGTGGATTTCCGCTTACGCTCACGGTCATATGCGCGGCGTTTATCTGCCACAGGATCGCGCCGAACCTCACCCCCAAGGCTGGCTGAAAGCTCCATAACCAGCGCGAGTTGCTCGGCTGTCAGGCCAGACATCGCTAGATCGCGCATGACATCGCTGGCGGGCCTCACTGGACCGTCTCTTCTTCATCATCGCAAAGCAATGCCTCAAGCGTGAACAGAGCGATTGCTATCCACTCTGGCGGCTGTTCCTTGCGCTCGACATATTGCTCCGCCTGCCACATGATGACGTGGACCATATGTCGGAAAAGATTTTCGGACATTTCGAACCATTCGCCATGGAGGCGCTCGTCAGCGAAGCGCTCATGAATTCGGCGCTCAGTTTCCATAGTGCCTGGATGCATCGCCATGAAAACCAGCGGAGAGGCTGATCCGGTTTGAAGCGCGGCAATACGTCGCTTAACTGATCGGCTAGTGTAGCCAATTTTAAGGCGATGCGTTTCCTTGCATGCGATGTAATAGATGGTGCCGTTCATACCAGCAACCTCGCGCGCAATGGCACGCCAAGCATCATCAGGAACGCCTCAACGTCGGCCAGAGAGCGGCAGCACGACCAAAATCCGCCCGCGAGGGTTATCTTGTCGCTCACGTCCTTCTGATTGTCTGAGAGAGCGCCCTTGCCAGCCTTCAGCTCGATGCCGATGAAGCGGCCCGACCAGCATATCACCAGATCGGGCGCTCCGACCTTGAGCCCGGTGGACTTGAGCTTGTTCATCTGGCGCCCGCGCTGCTGCGGATCGCCGGCGAGCACTGAGCCGTTGGGTATCGAGCAATACCAGGCTGACGATGGCAGCGCCACGTCGAGATGTCCGCAAACCGACTTTTGCAGGATGTCTTCGGGGCGCGCCACTATGCTGCGGCCTCTTCCCGATAGGCTACAATGTCATAGGCATAATCAGGCGGGAACGGATGCCCGTGCTTCCATCGCCATTTATCAGCCGTCAGAGCGTCCTTTGAGACCTTGCGACAGCGGAAACCAACCCGCACGATCGGCTGCGGCAAGGGCTCGCCTTGCGCATCTATCCCGGCATAGGGGTTCGGCCCGCCGTGGTGTTTGTGCCAACTCACAGCAATATTCCCGGCAGCTTCTTGCTGAGCCTGGCCACGTCGGAATTGGGTTGGTGTTTGACGTGGTAGACAATGATCTTGCGCAGCAGCGCTTCAGATCCCAGTCGCGCAGCCTCGGCCTCATGCGCGCTGACGCCGAGAATGGGATCTCCATGGTTGTGGCGCTTCATGCGTGCGTTGTTGTTTATAACCCCCACGTTCCGCTCCTATGCTGCGCGAGCTAATGAGAGACCGCGACGACGCAGTTCATCGATCAGCTCAGGTGCGGAAATGCTGTCCAACTTAGGCCGCTCGATAAGGCGAATGCGGCGGGCGCGATTTGGCTCCCACTCAATCAGTCCCTGCTCTTTGAGCGCGCGTACAAGCCTATGGATGCCAGACTTCGAGTTGAGACCTAACGCGCCCTTCATTTCTTCATAAGAAGGCGGCACAAGCTCGTCGGGCCAATTGCGCAACAGTTTATAGAGATCAGCTTGTTTAGGTGTCATGCCGCCCACTCCATTGGCTCAGACCAGCGCACATTATGCTTGGCCCCGAATGCAAAGATCAGTTCAATCAGTGCCGAGAACTGGGCGACGGTCAGCGTCGATGAGGACATACCAACCGGGAATATCCCGTCGTTCTCCAGCGTCGGCAGGAACCGCATTTCAGTCCCCAGGGCATTCATGAAACGAAGCTTGATGTCCTCTTTCGAGTAGACATCGAAGCCAGGAACCTGCTGCCGGACATCTTCTATCATCGGCCAAAGCCGGCGGTTCTGCGCGTCCCGGCGCGTCTCGGCGCCAAGCCGCATGACGGAGCCTATGGGAGCCTCATCGATGGCACGGTGTGCATATGCGCGCTGCCGATCGCCCACGAGGCGGACGGTTTCGCTCATGACGACACTGTGGAGATGGTTAACTGGTTAACGCGCGAGGGCGCGAAAAAGCGCTCAGACATAGGGATTGTCCAACTTCGATTTATGCGGCGATTTCAGATAGAATTGCTTGGCGAGCGAGAGCAGATCGACGCCGTATTTCCGCTCAAAGCTTTTCTCGCCCCGATGGCTTTCAGAGTGATGTTCGCGGCAAAGGCTTACCGTGAATGCGTCGCTGCTTTTCTGCCCGGTGCCGCGCGTGCTCGATCGGTTGATATGTGCAACCTCGATCGGCTTACCGTGGCAGCCTGGAACTGAGCAATAATGCCCTCTTACCCAATCCCGGTGCGCCACACTTCGAGCGCGGGCTTTGGGCTTAACATCATCGACAGGGAGGCGCGGCGGTAACATCATGCCGACTGCCCATTATATACATTTTTTTCTGTTTGTCGCGAGAGGCCAATGCTGGAAAGGGCCGCTTTTCTGTTACGTTTATAATAATCGTTGTTGGCACTAAGCACCCTGAACCTAAAATCAGCATCCGAGGCGTATCGCTCGCGTTTATGCTGGTTGACGATATTCTTCCGCAAGGCGTAGCGCGCGCGCTTCGCGGCATTGATCTTCTCGCGACGAACCGCTTCCGCAAGGGCGATGCTTTCGCAGCAGGTCAGAGGCCGCACCTTGTTCACTTGGTGCAGACGGTCGATGATGCTCATCCCGCACGCACCATGTCTACGAGTTGGTTGCCTGCGTCGAACTCGGCAGCTTCTTCCTCGATCCGCTTAAACGCGGCCTGGATCTCCTTATCCATACCGATGAAGTCTGAGCCATCTCCATCCCACAACCGGGGTAATTCATCGCGGAGCTGCTGAAGAAACGGCTGTTGCGTATCGAGATAAATCTCCAGCGTGTCCTTGTCGGCGGCGCCTGCCATTTCCATTACGACTTCGCGATATTTCTCGCGCACTTCTGCTCGGGTTTTGACTGGCCCTTTCAGCGGGACCGGACGTTCGCGCTCCCTACCTTCGTCGCGAGTATGCGGGCGGTCGTTTGCAACTGCCTGCCCTTGAATGACGCTGCCATTATCAAAACCGCCGTCCGGGACCTCCTCGGCTGGGGTAGTCGAAAGGCCGGCGTTCATCAGGAGAACAACATGGGCGAAGGATGATCGGCAAGCGCGCGATATGGCACGGGTCTGAGCCATTGCCCGAATGGCATAGTCATGGCGCTTCGGGAGCGTCTTTCCCCGGACCTGCCCCCCATACCATGTCGGCTCATCCTCGCCGACAAACCCCTCAGCCGTGGAGATGATAACACCGTCAGACATGCGCCGAACCACGCCGCGCGCACGCACGCCACCCTCGACGGCCTCAACATCTTCCGCACCGGCAGCGCAGCCGTGAGCAATGGCAATCGCCTGCCATCCCTCGACAGACACATATCGCCGGCCCTGAATGGTTGTTGCAGCGGCGACGACAATGTCCTTGCACATCGACGCAGCGTCAGTCGACGCGCGGTACGCTTCGGCATTGCTTTGGACTAATGCTGATGACATAATCTACTCCTCTTCGTGAGAGAGGCAGGCAGTCTTGACGGGTTCGCCTGCCTCATTTGTTGAATGATGATCACCCCTGCTTCCCCAACTGATATTCGGAAGCCTGCTCAGCAGCGGTGAAACTGACCTTGCGTGACAGGGTGAAAGGAAGTTCAGCCAAGGAGCCGTCGCCGTTCAGCAGCCGGAACTTCTTGGCGAAGATGATGATGCGGCGCGGGGTCATGCGGCAGCGCCCTGCAGGAACATATCGCCTTGGCGCTGAGCGTCCTCAATTCTTTTACAGGCGATGTCGAAGTACTTAGGCTCGCGCTCGATGCCGATGAACTTGCGGCCCATCTGAACAGCGGCAACGCCCGTGGTGCCGGAGCCCATGAAGGGGTCGAGGACAGTTGATTGCGGCGTTGATGCAGAAGCAATCGCGCGTCTTGGCAATTCAAGCGGGAAGGCGCAAACGTGGCCCGTCTCACTTGACTGGTCAGGCGGAAAACGCCAAATCGTCGTCAGTCCCAATTTGTCAAATGCAACGGGTCGGCCAATCTGATATATGCGCTCGTCTTGGATCGCATAGCGGGGCGTATTATTCCCGGTAGCGCCGCAGCGGTCCCAAATGATTTCGCACCACAATGGGAACTCACGCAGCCAATCCATCGGATGATATACCGCGTTGCGGCGCGACCATGCGTAACGCACCTTGTGATTATAAAAAATACTGCCATTGCATACGGCCCGACAAAGACGAATGATCTTCTTTTGTTGCTCTTGATATTCGTCTTCTGGAAGCTCATCCTCGTACCAATCTTGCAGACGGGCTTCGATGCTTTTAAGTGTGGTAGTCGACCCGCCACTACCCTCTTTAACCAAGTTGTAGGGCGGCGACGTAACAACAATATCCACCTTGCCGAGCGTCGGCAGAATGTCGCGGCAATCGCCTAGATACAGCGTGGCATTGCCGATGATTTCGATATCAGGCACCATCACGCAGCCTCCCGCACCGACATCAACGGATCCGGCAGCTTCGGCAGCTTGCGATGGTGACGACGGGCAAGCTGGCACTCCAGTTGCTGGATGCGCTTGCGGTATTCACGGTTGTCTTCGTGCAGCAGCTCGTTTTGCGCCTCGGCGAACTTGCGACGGAAACGCGAAGACACAGCAAAGCCGAAAGCGATGCACGCTGCGAGCCAGCCAACCAGGCCGAACAATATTGCTGAAGTTACAATCATGTCCTACCCCCTCGTCCCATCAAGAGACGTTCGTTAACCATGCTCGGAAATGGAATTGCCGCAGAGCGCCCGTTACGTGGATGCAACAATGGTAAGGGTCGCACCCCTGAAGGGGACTCCGGTTTACTGTGTCCGCTGCGCTAAATGCGGGAGCGTTCAGTGCTCGTTGAAGCGTCCCGATCGCTGGCGTTGCCGATGCGGCGAATGGCTGGAGGTTCATGCTGCGGCGTCCTGCGCGCGGTATGACGACATGAAAGCCTCGACACGAGCCAAGGTGCTCATCCGCACGTCTCGGCCAGATCGAAGCTGACGAATGAAATGCCGATCATTCAGCGCGAGTTCGCCGAACTGCCACTCAGAAAGACCGCGATCTTTGCAGAAGTGCTCAATTTTGGAGAGGAGCGTGTTCATAGATCGTGAGTATATGGGGGAAATATCCCCCAGTCAAGGTCTACGGCGGGGGATATTTCGCGACTATCCCGACAACTCACTACCGTGGGATATCTCCCCCGTGAGCACCAGCCCGAACATTCTCGAAATTCGCGAGACCATTGAGCGCGAGATGAAGGCCAAGGGCTTCAGCCGCCGCGGCCTGTCCGCAGCGACCGGGTTAAGCGAGTCCGTGGTGCGAGACATTTTAACCCGCACCGAAAATCCAGGAATAGGCACGCTCTATAAAATCGCGGAGGCGCTTCAAATCCCCGTGGAGGACGTGACCGGCGCAGGACGAGTGCCGCTGCTGGGCGAAATTGGCGCTGGAGGCTTGATTGCCTACTTCAAGGACGACGAAGAGATTTCCTATGTTGTCAGGCCGCCGCTAGCGCCTGGTCCGTTGATGGCACTGGTCGTACGCGGCGAATCGATGTTGCCGAAATACGAACCGGACGACATTATCTATGTGCGTCGCGATCACGACGGCGTCCTTCCTCAATATATCGGCCGCTATTGCGCCGTGCACCTCACGGACGGCGGAACGTATCTCAAGATTTTGGCCACGGGCTCCAAGCCTGATCGATACACCCTTCGATCACTCAATGCCGCCGACATGGTCGACGTCGAGGTGGTGTGGGCTTCTCCCGTGCTATTTGTTAAACAGAAATAAGGTCGCCCCAGAGCATTCACGTCAACCATGGGGGGAAGAAGTGAAGATTATTATCTGTCTCGCGATCGGATTAGCATCAACCGCCGCTATGGCGCGCGGGAGCCATTACACAAGGAGCTATGTTCGTCATAATGGCTCTTTCGTGATGGGGCATCGCTCCACGAATAGGGATTATTCTCGCCTTAACAATTGGTCTACCCGTGGCAACTTTAATCCATATACCGGGAAGGCTGGAACAGTTGATCCATTTAAACCTGCGCGCGCCAAATCGTGGTAAGAAGGCCCGAGCTAGCGCTGCTCGCCTTTTTTGGCTTGGTGGCCTGTGGGCAGCCGGTCAAGCTTTATACCGAGGACGAGATCAGCGACATCGCATCTAGTGAGGCTGCGCAGCAGATTGAGCCTCTTGAGGCAAGGATAACAGCCTTGGAAAGGGCGCAGAAGGGCCTTCAGGATCAGATTGACACCACAAGGAACTTGGCCCTAGCCCTCAATAAGGCGCACGACGGACTTGTAAAAACCTTCAATAAGAATGTTGAAATTGACAATAGGAAAACCATTGCGGCGATGACCGCTCGCGGCGATTGCGGGATGGAGTGGAGGCAGTCGCCTTCAGGTCAGCAATTTTTGGCAAACCGAGCATGTACAGAGAAGGATCTCAAATAGCGTAGCTCCCGCCCTAATCCCATTTTTCTCACCCGGCCTAGCCAGCCGGGTTTTTGTTGCGAATCTCACTCCGAAAATAAATGTGTGAAATTTCCCCCGCGCCTATTGACGGTGGGGGAAATATCCCCCATAACACTCCCATGCAAACGATCACCAGGCATGGGAGACGCGAAGTGGCGGCAGCAATCAAGATTGACGAAAAGCGTTTGGAGAAAGTCCGGGTCAATGGCCTGAAGTCGGGCTCGCACAGTGGAGTATCCAGCGGCTTCTGTGCGATGGAAGCTATTAGCTACATCACTGGCGAAAGCTGGTCGGATCATCCAGAGTGTGTTTGCCCGGTCATCGGTGCGTTCATGCGCAACTGGAATGACAGTCTCAAGGATGACGAGCGCAATAAGCTGATCACACCGGAATTGCTGCTCAAGACTGTCGGGACGCGCGGTTCAAAGGATTTGGAGCATCGTCGGTCGCTGATGGCTGCGGACTGGCTGATCCGGGTCCATACCCCGGCATGGCTCCGGCTGGCGAAACTTGATGCTCAAGCCGATCTCATTGCCGGCCTGCCTGAAATTACGGACATGGCGCAATATCCATCACTGCGCGCTCCGCTTGAGGCTGTTCGCAAAGATGCGAGCGCCGCATGGGACGCCGCAAGGGCCGCCGCATGGGACGCCGCATGGGACGCCGCAGGGGACGCCGCATGGGCCGCCGCAAGGGCCGCCGCATGGGACGCCGCAGGGGACGCCGCACGGGCCGCCGCATGGGA
>Ga0207671_10004887_pt1 | contig 12598 bp, 8 predicted proteins | sample KBSC24metaG_FD_184352 | JGI IMG/M metagenome (GOLD analysis project Ga0207671, IMG submission 184352) | Corn rhizosphere microbial communities from Kellogg Biological Station, Michigan, USA - KBS C2-4 metaG (SPAdes) (version 2) | ecosystem: Host-associated > Plants > Roots > Rhizosphere > Soil... | reverse complement strand
GTTCGTGTAAGTAGCCCGCCGGTTACGGCCATCTGTCGACACCCAGTCCTTGTCAATTCCTGCCAGCTGATAGGCATACCGGTCCTTACGGGCATTGATGTAGTTCAACGCGGCAAACTCCAACGTAAAATTGTTCTCGTCATAAGAAAGAACCAGCTTGCCATCCCGGGGGACGGAGGCCGGCAAAGGCTCCTCCTTATTAAATATTTGCAACCCCGTCAGGACCACCGGTGGAATATGCTCGTCCCGGCCTATCGACTCCGGCCTGAACAGGTTGAACCCATTCGCGCCGCCGAACAGCAGCTCTCCTTCCCTGGTGCGTAATGCGGCATACTGGTTGAATTCTCTCCCCTGTAACCCATCATACTCATCAAAATTCACGCATTTGATCTTTATTTGCCCTTTCTCTGTCGACACGGCAATCCTGGAGAGCCCACCCGAAGTGCCTGCCCATAAAAAATGATCCCGGTCTTCCTGGATGCTCAACACTGTATTGGAAGGTAATCCATCCTTTGTCTGAAACACCTGAAAAGTATCACGCCCCGGCTGCATCACGCTCACCCCCCGCCTCGTGGCTACCCACATGTTCCCCTGATGATCGCAGTACATGCCATTTATGATATTATCGCTTAGCTTGCTGTTTTCGCTGGTGTAATAAACATACTTACCCGTGTTCCTGATCAGCACATCGATGCCGTATGAAGTGCCTATCCACAGATTGGCGGCAGAATCCTCCACCAGCACCGGAACATAATTCGCGTGGATGGAATTAGGCATGGAAACATTGTTGTGATAGAATTTGCCCTTCGTCTTGTCGAGCCGGTCAAGACCTCCCGCTATGGTCCCTACCCACAGATCGCCGCCGGCATCTTCATGGAGCGCAAAGACCCTGTCATCCGAAAGACTGGCGGGATCGGCGTCCTTATGTCTGTAATGAATGAACCTCCGGCCATCATAGCAATCCAGTCCTCCCTGGTAGGTGCCGATCCAGAGCTTCTTTTCATGATCCATCGCAAGCGTAACCACCACATCGTTGGAAAGGCTGTTGGAATTGTTTGTTTCGTGCCTGTACGGGACAAATGTATTCCTGCCCCGGTCGAAGTAGATGAGTCCCCCGCCATTGGTGCCCAGCCAGATATTTCCCTTCGCATCTTCGGCAAAGCAGTTCACATCGTTATAGGGTAAGCTCTCCGGCAGTCCGGGCTGACGCCTGTATAATGGGAACCGCAGCATATTTTGCTGGTAATAGCTGACGCCGTTCTTATAAGTCCCTAGCCAGACTGTGCCTATATTGTCGCGGTACAATGTGGTGATCGTGTTCTCGGGCAGGCTTCTCTCTTCATCCGAATGCCGTAAATACCGCATAGTCTGCATTCTCTTATCCAGCAGGTTCACGCCACCCTGATCCGTAGCGATCCAGATCAGCCCCTTATCATCCTGCAGGACATCGCTTACCATATTGCTGTTTAATCTTGCCTGCCCGGAGTCCCGGCTAAAATGTAATAGACCACCCGTTGACGGATCATATTCCCATAGCCCGGAAAGATTACCCGGGGCATACAGCCAAAACTTATCCTGGCTGTCGATGAATAGCTTATATCCATAAGGTGACCGCGGCGTTGTATGTTGCATGATGTCCATACGCACGGATACCTTATTGCTCCGCAGATCTGTTTTCTCCAATAAACCGTTCTGATAGGCCAGCCAAAGGTTGCCCGACGAATCCAGTGTCCCATTGTAAACCCGGCTCTTCACCGCATTCCCGTGACGAGCATCCGGACCAACGGAGATGGCTGCCTTGCCGGAGTCCAATCGATAAACACCGGAATCACCATATATAAAATAATAATGGCCACCCTTGTCATGAAGTATGCCGACCAGGCCGAATTGTAACAGATGCCGCTCCCGCAGCCAGGTCTCAATGTGAGGAATAAAATCTTCTGTCTGCGGATCATAGACGCTGATACCGCCCGTCGCCGTACTGATATATAATTTATTCTCCGGTCCTTCGAAGATCCCTTGTATATTGTCATCCCTGAGAGAGGCTGGATCCGAGTCGTCATGCCTGAACACCTTGAAGGCATAACCATCATACCTGTTGAGCCCCGACCCCGTGCCGAACCAGATGTATCCCCTGCGGTCTTTAAAAATGGTGTTCACGCCATTGTTCGACAATCCATCCTGGTTGGTTAACCTTGAAAAAGGATAGTCTTTTACCTGACAAAAACCATCGACACTGGCTACGAGTAAGCAAACGAACACTAAATACCTGATAATCATACCAATATTTTTCCAGCATAAGCAGAAATACTGGCTAAATATACACATATTAGGATTATCAGATATGCCATTTAGATTTCAGCTCACCGCGGGTTAACAAAACAGTAAAATTCCTCATTCTTTTAATTTTTGTTACTTTCGACAGCTAAGGCTTTGGAGAATATTCACCCATATAATGAGAAAGAACTGCTCGCCCGTGTGGCCGAAGGTGATGAGCATGCTTTCCGGATGTTGTATGACATGCACCGGAAAAAGATCTATGCACTGGGCCTGTTCCTGACCAAATCCGAAACTTCATCCCAGGAACTTGTACAGGATGTATTTATGAAAATCTGGGAAAAGCGCGATCAGCTGCGGGAAATTGATTATTTCAATGCATGGCTCCGCACCGTGGCCCGCAATACGGCCGTCAACTATCTCCGCGCCAGGGCAATGGAAAAGCTGGGACTGGCCCGGATGTCCACCCTGCCGGAAGAGGATCGCCGGTTTACGGAGAATGAAGCTGCCGACAGAGAATACGCTCAATTGCTCCGGGCCGCTATCGATCGGTTACCCACCCAGCAGCAAAAAGTATATATCCTCCACCGCCAGCAGGGGCTACCCCACGAAAAAATCGCCGAACAGCTTGATATATCTGTGTTTACTTCCAAAAAATACATGAAGCTGGCGCTCCGCTCGATCCGGAAGTTCCTCGGGAACAGCATCGATACCTTAGTCCTGGCCGCCATCGCCATTTACCTTCATTAAAATTTTTTTTCCACCCGATGGCCTCCCCGCACCTGCTTCCTTGTCTAAGATATAAATAGCCCATATGAACAGGCAGCGTCTCGAAGAATTATTTGACCGGTGGACCCACGGCAGCCTTTCCGATGCCGAAGAGACGGAGCTGCTGCGGCTTTGGCTTGATCCTGCCCTGGAAGTCAAAAGGACAGAACTGCTCGATGCGCTTTATGACCGGCTGCCGGACAATAAGGATATGACACCAGACGAAGCAGACCTTATCTTCCGGGAGATACTTACAAGCCAGCCGTCCATACGCAGCCTGCCCCGGAAAACACATATCCCTGCCTGGCGGCGAATAACCGTTGCAGCATCTATTATCCTGCTCGCCGGGCTCGGAGGACTCTCCCTTTTATATAAAGACAGGAAGACCATCCCCCACCAGATATCACAGATGCAGGACATAAAACCACCTGCCACCAACCACGCCAGGATCACGCTTGCCAACGGACAGACAGTTTACCTCGACAGTTCTGCCAATGGTTCACTGGCCATGCAGGCAAATGTACAGCTGGTGAAGCAGGCCGATGGACAGATAGCCTATAAAGGCACAGCAAATGAAGCCGTTTACAACACCCTCACCAATCCGAGAGGCAGTAAGGTCATTGACCTGATGTTTTCGGATGGCAGCCGGATCTGGCTCAACGCGGGCTCTTCGGTCACTTACCCTGTCGCCTTTACAGGCACGGAAAGAAAAGTTGAAATAAAAGGTGAAGCCTATTTCGAAGTGTCCGGCAACCCCTCGACGCCATTTAAAGTGGCCAGCGGCGTCACGGAAGTGCAGGTGCTGGGAACCCGGTTTAACATAAACGCATACATGGACGAGCCCGATATCAAGGTCACCCTGCTGGAAGGCGCCGTAAAAGTGGGCAACAACCAGGGAGCGATCCAAATAAAACCAGGCGAACAAGCAATGATCCTCCCCAACCTCCCGCCACGAACAACAATCAATGCTGACCTGGAACAGGTGATGGCATGGAAGAACGGGTTGTTTGGTTTTGAAGGGGCAGACCTTAAAACCATCATGCGGCAACTGGCGCGCTGGTACGACATCGAAGTAAGGTATGAGGGAGTGGTGACCAATCGTGTATTCAAGGGAGAAATTACCCGTGATCTCAGTTTATCGCAGCTGATGAACGGATTACAGGAACTCGGCATAAAATTCAGGATCGAAGGACGAACGTTGATAGTGATACAGGAATAAGCAATTACCAAAACTACACATATTATGAGGTTCATTGTCATGCTTTTAATGGCCGGCTGCCTGCTGGCCCCGGCAAAGAGTTTCTCGCAGCCGGTCTCCTTTTCCGGCAGGAACATTTCTTTGCAGGCTGTATTCAATGCAGTAAAAACCCAGACGGGCTATGTGGTCTTCTTTGATCAGGACATTTTAAAAAACACAAAGCTTGTCACCATTTCAGTAAAAAATATGCCCCTGGAAAATTTCCTCCGTGAAATATTGAAAGGCCAGCCGTTGAAATATTCTATCCAGGGTAAAACGATATTTCTTTCCAGGAAGCCTGATGCATCGCCCGCCGGACAGACAGACAATTTTAAAATATCGGGTACTGTGTATACGGACGGGAGACAACCACTCGCCGGCGCCTCCATACGTATAAAGGGTGCAGCCAGCGGCACATCCACAGGCGAGAACGGTATGTTTACACTGGAAAAGATCGGAGAGAATGCAGTCCTCCAGGTCTCCTTCATCGGCTTCCAGGTGAAAGAGGTGTCCATCGCACAGCTGATATCCGGCGATGCGATAAAAGATGTACGGATCCGTCAACGCGACAACGGCTCGCTCGATCTTGAAGTGGTGCTGACAAAGATGGTAGAATCCCTGGATGCCATGGTCGTCAATAACTACTCCACAGGTTACCAGACCCTGAGCAAAGAACGCGCCACCGGCGCCTTCTCTACAGTGACCGCAGGCTCCCTCAAACAACAGCGCCTGAGCAGTCTCGGCTCCTTGCTGGAAGGCCGCGTAGCTGGCTACAACAATGGCCTGATAAGAGGCACCACCTCCATGAACGGTGTCACCAGCCCGTTGTACGTCATCGACGGCTTTCCCGTGGAAAATACAACTTATGACGATGTGGGCACACTACAGGACAACCTGCCTGCGCTCAACCTGGAAGATATAGAGAAAATAACGGTATTGAAAGATGCGGCGGCAGCCTCCATCTATGGCGCCCGTGCGGCCAACGGCGTGGTGGTGATCATTACAAAAAAAGCAAAAAAGGGCCGCCCCCAGGTAAACGCATCCAGCACTTTTACCGTTCAACCATATAATTTTTACACAGGCCGCCTCACCAGCTCCGCTGACATGGTAGATCTGGAAAAAGAATGGGCCGCCTCCAACCCCAACCTTCAGACCGCAGGGGCCGGCGATTACGCCAAATCAATACTGGAAAACAAAGTATATCCCAATCAGGGCGTCGACGCTTATCTTAACTACTATGCGGGAAATATCACGCAACAGCAGCTGAACGACAAGCTGGATGAGCTTTCCCGCGGCGGTTATAAATATTACGATGACGTCGCGCGATATGCCAAACGCAATACTTTTCTGCAACAGTATAATATCAGCGTGGCCAATGCCGGCGACAAAAACGCCTTTTACTCTTCCATAACCTATCGTGATAACGCCCTCGAAGACAGGTACACCGCCGATAAGAACCTGGGTGTGAACCTGCGCAATACAGCCTATCTTACAAAATGGCTGGATCTTGAGCTAAGCTCGTACCTGCAGTATACAGATGCGACTTCACAATCCTTCGATCCCCTGTCCCCTGGTTATGGCTATATGCCATATGATCATTTGATGAATGCGGACGGCACTCACTTCACATCTACCGCAGCATCACGCCTGAGCGCAAATACCATGGCCATCATCAATCAATATGGCCTGTACAGCATGGATATTACGCCGCTGGATGAGATCGGCCGGAACCTTGGCAGGACCCAAAGCTTTATGAGCCGCAGCTATGGGAAATTAGATATCCGGTTTGCAAAATGGCTGAACTACCAGGTTTCTTTTCAGTATGAGAATAATAACGAGCGTTTCAACACGCTGTACGATAAGAACAGCTTTTATGTTCGTAATCGCGTCAACAGCTTTGCCGGCTACACCGCCACCGACGGTTTCTTTTACCTGTTGCCTTACGGAAATATCTACAACCGTAAAACAATGTTGAGCACTGCTTACAACATCCGCCAGCAGCTGAACTTCGATAAGGACTTTGGCGGACATCACAACATCACCGCGATAGTGGGGTCGGAAACCAAACACATGAAGCTGACACTTAACAACCAGACAGAGTATAATTATGACCAGGATGTTCTCTCCTACGACCTCATCAATGCGGGCAAGCTCGCTAACGCCGCCGGTCTGTTCTTTAACGGTTATTTCACCTCCCGCGACCTCGGTTATGACCAGGAAGTGGTAAACCGTTTCGTATCCGTTTACAGCAACGTGGGTTATTCCTATGACGATAAATACCTGGTGACGGGCAGCCTTCGCTGGGACCGGTCTAACCTCTGGGGAACGAACGCAAAATACCAGAATAAGCCTTTATGGTCCGTCGGCCTGGGCTGGAACATCTATAAAGAGCCGTTCTTTACACCCGGTTTTGTATCGTTCCTGAAACTTCGGGGCTCCTACGGCATCGGCGGTAACATAGCAAAAAATGCTGCCCCCTATATGACCGCTTATTATACGCCAAACTACCAGGTGGGCGGCCTGCAGGGGACTATCAACTCCCGGCCAAACCCCTTGTTGTCCTGGGAACGGACATTCACCGCCAACATAGGAGTGGATTTTACGATGTACAACGGCCGCATCACAGGTTCGGTGGATTACTACAACAAACGGGGCACGGACCTGCTGGCCAATACCATGGGCGTACCCACCGAAGGTTTCGGCTATTCCACTTACGAGATCAACAACGGGAAAATGGTCAACCATGGCATAGAAACGACCATCAGCGCCGATGTCATCAAATCCAAAGACTGGAAATGGAATCTCACAGGCATGTTCGCCTTTAACAAAAATAAAGTGACGTATGTGAACGTAGAAGCCCCAGTATATTTTCTGCAGCTGGACTATCCAAAGGCTTACCCCCGCGTCGGCAAACCGTTTAATGCCATCTACAGCTACCAATGGGCAGGGCTTAACGACCAGGGCCTCCCGCAGGTGTATGACGAGACCAAGCAAAAGTCTACAGCCTCCCCCACTTCCCTGGATGCCATCATCTACAGCGGAACCACCGTACCCACTTACAGCGGGTCCTTCAGCAGCTCACTGGACTATAAAAGCTTTACCCTGGCCTTCCTGCTCACCTATGAAGGCGGACATAAGATGAGGAATGCCGACCTGCCCATGCTCAACAACCAGTACAACTCAAATATGTACAGCTATATGACCCAGTTCAGCGCTGTCAACCGCCGCATTACTGAACGCTGGAGAAAGCCTGGCGACGAGAACAGGACCAATGTGCCAAAAGCCCTCTTTTCGGAAGATCCGAACTTCAGCTCGGATACTTACACCATGTATTCCGATGCATCCATTAATGTGGTGAACGCGGCAAATATCCGCCTGAGAAATATTTCGCTGGCTTACAACCTGCCTTCCCGTATCACCAGGAAAGCATTTATGGAAAGCGCGCGTATACAGTTCAATGTAGAGAACGCTTTTATGATCGCGGCGGACAGGAACGCCAAATATCTCATGGGAGGTTACAATAGGCCAAACTATGTATGTGGCCTGTACCTTGGACTTTAACAGATGAACAACAAAAACAACGGCTATGAATTATAAAATAAGACTCACCATATATACCATCCTGTTGCTGATGACGACAGGGATGTACAGCTGTAAGAAATACCTTGACGTAGTACCCAAAGGAAGTAAGATCCCCACCACGCTGGCGGATTTCGAGGCGTTTTTCAGGGATGAATATACGAACCAGAAAGCCCCCGTCACACAGGCCGTACTGCTGCTGAACGACCGTTTCGAACGCCAGGGGAACCTGAACTATTACCCGCTGTGGAAGGCCAACTATATGTGGGACGAAAGCGCCGACAGGATCGCTTACAACAAGAGCGATGAACCCACCTATTACAACGGCTATGCCGCCATCTCGACCTTTAATCTTGTTGTACAGTATGCTCCAAAGGCAACGGATGCCACCGATGAACAAAAGAAAACCCTGATCGCACAGGCCAGGCTGGCCCGCGCGATGCATTATTTCATACTCGTGAACTATTATGCGGACACTTATGAAGCAGCGAACGCAGCCACCAAGCCAGGTATTCCGCTGATCGAAAGCGCCGATATCAACGCTCCTTACAAACAGGTCACCATCCAGGAGATGTACGACTATATCATCCGCAATATAACCGAGGCGCTGCCTGATCTGCCGCTCACAGGCGCTACCATCCTCCACGGCACAAAAGGCGCCGCCTACGCTTTCCTGGCACGTGTATATCTGCAGATGAGCAATTATGACAATGCGCTTACAGCCGCCAGCCAGGCGCTTGCACAAAACAACAAACTGTTCGACTGGACAGCCTTTTATAACAACTACAAGGACCAGATCAACCAGGCAGGCGTATACCCCAGCCTGCCATCTCCCAGAGGATATGATTACGTAGAGAACTACATCTTCATGCACGGGGAAGCCGATTACAGCACAAGGGAAAGCTCGCTGCGGGTTGACCGTGCGGCGCGTTTCGAGACAGACGATGCCGCCATGCTGTCTCGCTGGAAGCTGAGAACGCTGGGAGCCGACACTTACTATAGTGCGATCACCACGGGCCGGTTTAACCAGGGTGGCATTACCACCGCAGAGGTCTGCTTAATCCAGGCCGAGTGCCTGGCCCGCAAGAACGATCTGACAGGGGCTATGCAGGCGTTAAACGCAGTTCGTGTCAAGCGCATTCTTCCCCAATCCTATACCGACCTGACGGCCGGCAGCACAAAAGAAGCCATCGACCTCATCCGCCGTACAAAAGAGAACGAAACGCTCTTTACCATCGTCGCTTTTGGCGATATGCGCAGGTTCAATAAAGACCCTCTGTATGCAAGGACATTTACCAAAACGGAGAATGGGACCACAGTAACCCTGAAACCAACATCTCCGCTGTGGACCATGCCATTTCCCATGGGAGCGATCAACAACCCCGGCAACGGAACAATAAAACAGAATGTAAATCAATAAATATGAAGCAATCCTTATTTCTTGCCGCTCTTCTTGCAGTAGCCCTGTATTCATTCCGGCCAAACGAAAGTTACACCATTACAGGCGCTATTAAAGGACTTCCGGACGGCACCGGCATCCAGCTGATACCCAACGCAACCCACAAAAATGAAAAACCGGTAGCCACCGCCACCGTAAAAGAAGGAAAATTTGTGTTTACGGGCAGTGTAAGCAGCCCCCGTCTCTTTTTTGTAAAAATTGCCAGCGAGGACTACAGCGGGTTCCAGCTGATGGTCGACAACGAAGATATCCACGTCACCGGTGTTGCAAAATCTTCCCGGCAGAATGGCCGCCAAACTCACCAATTCGAGGAAATAAAAGTCACCGGCAGCAAGGCACATGATGAATTCCTGGAAAAGACCTCGCTCCGAGAAAGATTAAATGTATTGTATGAAGCCTACAACAAGAATAATAAAGAGATCATCGACCAGGTGGAAAAGGCAAGGCAGCAAAAAGATACGGTACTGGCTAAGCAGCTTATGGCTTCCGCTGCTTACAAAAAATTCGAGAACGATGAGGGCGTGTTTTTTAAAACCGTGGGAGACTCTATCATTGCGACCATCCTTGCCAACAAAGACACCTGGTGGGGGCCATTCCTGATGCTGGATCAGATGAATTATTTCCGGCCGGAAGATAAGACCACTTTCGAGCAATTCTCCAAAGAGGCAAAGGAAAGCTATTACGGTAAGATCCTGGCCGCCGAGCTATACCCCGTAAGCCATGTCGGCCAGATGGCCCCTTCGCTTGCATTCGTGGATAAGCAACAGAAGCCGGTGTCATTTGCTTCAATGGCCAAAGGAAAACAATACATGATCATCGATTTCTGGGCTTCCTGGTGCGGTCCCTGCCGCAAATCCATCCCTGCTTTAAAACAATTCTATGAAGAAAAGGCCGGCAAAGGAGTGGAGATCATCAGCGTATCCATCGACAAAAAAGAGCCGGACTGGGTAAAGGCCAGTAATGAGGAGAAGCTTCCCTGGCCCAGCTTCCTTGATCAAAAAGGACTTGCCGATGCATATAATGTAAAAGCGATCCCTGCTATGTTCATATTGGATGGGAAAGGGAAAGTTATAGCCGAAAATATAATGTTGGATAGCGTTAAGGCACTGATTAAATAGCACCCCTATTCCGTCACCTGGATAATGACCGCCCCGTCTGTGGGCGGTCATTTTTTACGCCGCGATGAGTATAGGCGCTTTAAAAGCATTGAAAATTCCTGATAACAGGTTCACCTTCCGACCTGGTTATTTCAAGCTTTAATACAGTATATGTACCCGGGCTTATGGCTTCAATCCGTTTATGGCCGATGCTCAAACCGCCCCCCACCGGGATCCAGACATCGTTCTGCCTTCCATATAGTTTATATTCCAGTATGCGTTGCCCTTGGGATATATTCTCCTGGATAACTACTTCTTTGATCGTATGAGGCGAATTCAGATCGATGACAAACGAGATTCCCTGTCCACTGGTTCTGCCTAACGGATGGCTAAACCGTTCTATCAGATCATTACCAAATTCAGCAAGGCACTTTACATCAGCATCAGGAACCAGCCCCCGGCGGTCAACTACCAGACCTATCAACATGTTCGTGTTCCTGCCTACCGTCTCGGTATACCGGCGATGTAAGTCGGCAGTGGTCCGCACCTTATCGTCCTCACCCTTTGCCCAGAACCAGCCACCCTCAAAAGCGGCGTTATCACGAAGGGGAAAATCGGATTCGCCCGGACACCAGAACGCTCCGTTGGGGTTTCCGTCAAGCCCCTTTATTTCGATCGTACCCGTAGCAGTGGTTGTGGAATCAGCCCGGGACCAGCAGGGATAGGGCGCCAAACCGTTTTCATTTCCCACCCAGCGAACGTTATTCTCATAGCCGTACGGCCCCTGAAAAGCAATGGCGTCCGGTTGGTATTTTTTTATTAAAGATAACATATCGATACCACCCCTATCTGGCGGGAGGACACCTCCATCGAACCAAATTTCGAATAATTTGCCATATTGCGACCACAATGAAATCTTTAACGATGTCGCCTTTTCCGTTCCTCCAGGGGGTGTTCTTCACGCTATAGCCGTGTGCTTTCGTTGGCCACAAGCTGAATCCGCTGCAATGCTTCGCTACAAGGATGGCGTATTTTGCACCAGCCGCCTTAGCTGCACGGATCCACTGATCAGTATTAAGCTCCTTTGGATTGAAGACCGACAGGTCCGGATGATAGTTCCAGTCCGCCGCGAAACGGTAAGTGGGTTCAAAGACCTGCAGGTCCAGATGAATGATCACGCCTATTTCCGCGTCGCTCCATTGTGTTTGCGCATTCGTCGGGAGGGTATCCCGGGAAACTTGAGCTTTCACGGTCAGTAAAGCAAAAGCCAAAAAGAACGTAAAAAAGAATTTCATGAGAAAAAACATTTATTTTCCTGCCTAAACATCCGAATCATTAATCGAGTTTTTCTTCATTTCACGCAACCACATCCTGGCGATAAGCTCGTGCCCGCCGGGCATAGGATGTATGCCATCCCAGATCCAGTGATCCGGCCGCGCCTTCCTGCAGGCCTTATTAAATTCTTCCTGGAGGGGGATGAAAAGAGCATTGAACTTCAGGGCCAGTTCCCGTACAATCTGTTGCCGCCTGTTCATTTCGGCCGCCCAATCCTCCCAGTTGTCTTTAACTTTCCCCACAGGCAACAGGAAGGGCTCACAAAGAACAATGCGGGTTCCCGGCAACTGCTGCCGGGTTCTATCCAGTAACCCGCCGTATACCTCCCGGAAAACATCCGGCGTGACGACATTTTCCCTTGTGAACATACTGGCTACATCATTGACTCCAATCAGTATTGTGAGCAGTTGTGGGATAAGATCGATTGTATCCTGCTGCCAGCGCATCGCCAGATCCGTAACCTTATTACCACTGATACCCCTGTTAATAAACTGCCACTGACGGTCGGGATGATCATACCACAATCTGCTGGCGATCAAATATACATAACCGTGTCCCAATACATGGTTCCAGTCCTGGTCCCTGCTCCTGTTACCGTCGGTGATCGAATCACCCTGGAAAAGGAAAGTATATCCTTCCGGCGCCGTTGGTTGGGGCGCCGGAAGGTTCATGCCACAGATACCCGACAGGAGAGCATTCTTTAATAAAGATCTTCTCGTCATGGTCAATAACCATCATTCTGCACCAACGTAGGTTTATTACGGTCTATCTCCGTCTGCGGAATGGGCCAGAACTGGTAGTTATCTTTATACACATAAGTTACGGCCGGAGTTACAGGGTTCGGAT
>Ga0207671_10004886_pt1 | contig 12600 bp, 11 predicted proteins | sample KBSC24metaG_FD_184352 | JGI IMG/M metagenome (GOLD analysis project Ga0207671, IMG submission 184352) | Corn rhizosphere microbial communities from Kellogg Biological Station, Michigan, USA - KBS C2-4 metaG (SPAdes) (version 2) | ecosystem: Host-associated > Plants > Roots > Rhizosphere > Soil... | reverse complement strand
TATTCAATATTAAACCAAATAACAAAAGGCGCTTTTTCTTGTTTTTTAAAAAAAATGGAAAAATGTGACACGAATTAAATAAAAAATTTAATTAATTTGCCTCTTGAGAATTTACATTGCGCCTCAAAGTGTAATGCAAACATTATCAGTTATCTAAAATAAAGTTATAAACTTGTTCATGATATTTTTACAAAAAATTAAAGCAGTGCTAATACATGGGTAAAAAACTACATGACAAAATTGCGCTTTTTAAAGACGCAGAAATGGCCAGGGAACGGGGGTTATATCCCTTTTTCAGGCCTATTGAATCCGGTCAGGATACGGAAGTTTTTATCGATGGTAAGCGTGTACTAATGTTTGGTTCAAACTCATACCTTGGGTTAACCAATCATCCTAAAATTAAAGAAGCTTCAAAAAAAGCGATTGATAAATATGGCACGGGTTGTGCAGGTTCACGATTTTTAAACGGGACACTTGACATACATATAGAATTAGAGAACAGGCTTGCCACTTATGTAAATAAGGAAGCGGCTGTTCTTTTCAGCACAGGGTTCCAGGTAAATCTTGGTGTCCTGTCATGTATCACAGGGCGTAATGATTACTTAATATTGGATGAATATGACCATGCCTCGCTGATCGATGGCAGCCGTCTTTCCTTCTCAAGGGTGATCAAATACGGTCATAATGATATGGCTGATCTCCGTCGAAAACTGAGCATCCTGCCTGAAGAAGCTGTTAAACTGATCGTAGTTGACGGTATTTTCAGTATGGAAGGTGATATTGTTAAGCTGCCTGAAATTGTTGAGCTTGCTGAAGAGTTTGGCGCCAATATTATGGTTGATGATGCACATAGTCTTGGTGTTATCGGTGAAAAGGGTTCCGGTACCGCCTCGCACTTCGGCTTAACCAAGGATGTCGACCTGATCATGGGCACATTCAGTAAGTCACTGGCCTCGCTGGGTGGCTTCATCGCTGCCGACTTTGCAACTATCGATTATTTAAAACATCGTGCCCGCTCATTAATGTTTAGCGCCAGCATGCCTCCGGGCGCTGTAGCGAGCGTTATTGCAGCATTGGATATCATTGAAACCGAACCTGAACGTATTGCAAAACTATGGGATAATACAAATTACGCCCGTAAACTGCTTATCGAAGAAGGCTTTGACCTCGGCCCTACCGAAAGTCCAATCCTTCCGATCTATGTTCGTGATAACGAAAAAACTTTCCTGGTTACAAAACACCTGCAAAATGCGGGCGTATTTGTTAACCCTGTTGTTTCTCCGGCAGTTCCATCTGATTCGTCCCTGTTACGGTTCTCATTGATGGCAACACATACTTTTGCCCAGATCGACGAGGCAATTGAGAAGATAGCTAAGGCATTTAAAGAAGTTGGTGTTACCACCATCAACGAAAATATATAAAATAATCACCCCGTTAATTGCGGGGTGATTATTTTATCCTCTGTAAACCTGGACACCCTAAATGAAGAGAATAGTTACGGTAAGCTCCAAAAAGGATCTTGCCAAGTTTATTGATTTTCCACACGATCTCTATAAAGACGACCCTAACTACGTACCGGAGTTATTCATCGCCCAAAAGGACCTGCTTACCACCCACCCTTTTCATAAACATTCATCGTTACAAACATTTTTAGCTTATGATGACGACAAGATCGTTGGCCGCATCGCCTCTATCCTGAATAACAATCATAACAAATTCAATCATGCTAATGATGGTTTTTGGGGCTTCTTCGATTGTATCAACGACCAGGAAGTAGCCGACATGCTTTTTAAGGAAGCTGCCGACTGGCTAAAAAACCAGGGGATAAAAGGGAAGTTCATAGGCCCTGTTAACTTTTCCACCAATGAAGCTTGCGGTTTACTGGTAAAGGGGTTTGATAGCCCGCCTGTATTGATGATGACTTATAACGCACCGTATTATGCTGACCTGATCGAAAAAGCAGGATTTGCAAAACAAATGGACCTGATCGCCTGGCATTGGGAAGGTGAAAGTTATGATGACCGTTCGGTAAGGCTACTGAATGCATTGCAAGAGCGTTTGAAAAGAAACAACATCGTCATCCGTAAAGTCAACCTGAAAAATTTCAAAGCTGAAGCAGCCGCGCTACGCGAGGTTTACAATTCCGCCTGGGATCAGAACAGTGGATTTGTGCCTTTAACGGATGATGAGTTCAACCATCTCGCTAAGGACCTGAAGCTGATATTAGATACTGATTTCGCCTTAGTTGCCGAACAAAACGGGAAATTGGTAGGCTTCGGTTTAGCATTACCCAATTTAAACGAGGTGCTGATAAAAGTAAAAAGAGGCAGGTTGTTACCCACAGGTATTTTTAAAATACTGATGAACAAAAGCAAGATCAAAAGTATCCGCATCTATGCCCTTGGAGTTATCGACGGGTATCGGAAGATGGGTATCGAGGCTTGCTTATATGGTACTATTATAAAGGAATACAAAAGAAAAGGCTTTACACACGCTGAGGCCGGCTGGACATTGGAAAACAATACGCTGATTAATGAAGCCATAAAGGCCATTAATGGTGACCCTTATAAAACGTACAGGTTATACGAGAAGACGATCTGAAACATACTTCTTTCCCCTGAAGCAGTATGTTTATAAAACTGACAAAATTCATATTTTGGTCAACTTTATAAATCGATAGCTATTTTTGCTGAAAAATTCAGTCCTTTGAACGGGCTCAACAGCAATCAATGCTACGGTCACAATTTTAATAACACGAAAAAATAGAATATGAAAAGTAACATTCAACCAGCCGAAGGTAAGCTTGGCATTTTAATACCAGGTTTGGGAGCCGTAGCGACTACCTTGATCGCCGGTGTTGAGGCCGTTAAAAAAGGCTTGTCACAACCAATCGGTTCACTTACTCAAATGGGCCACATCCGCTTAGGTAAAAGAACCGAAAACCGCTACCCGAAAATTAAAGACTTTGTGCCGATAGCCGACTTTAATGATATCGTTTTTGGCGGTTGGGATGTTTATGAAGATAACGTATACCAGGCAGCAATGAATGCGAAAGTATTGGAGGCTGGTTTATTAAATGCCATTAAACCCGAGCTGGAAAAAGTAGTGCCCATGAAAGCCGCTTTTGACCAGAACTATGCCAAGAACCTGATTGCTACCAACGTAAAAACCGGTACACGTTATGAGCTTGCTCAACAGGTGATGGCTGATATCAAAAACTTTAAAGAGAAAAATGATTGCAGCAGGATCGTACTGGTATGGTGTGGTTCAACTGAGATCTATTACGAAGCTTCTGAAATACACCAAACTTTGGCCAAATTCGAGCAGGCTTTATTGGACGATGATAAGCGCATATCACCAAGTATGATCTATGCTTATTCAGCTTTAAAATTAGGTATCCCGTTTGCAAACGGCGCTCCAAACTTAACAGTTGATATTCCTGCGATGATCGAATTGGCTAAGTTGACTGAAACTCCAATCGCCGGTAAAGATTTCAAAACAGGCCAAACCCTGATGAAAACCATATTGGCCCCCGGATTGGCTGCCCGCTCGTTAGGTGTTAAAGGCTGGTTCTCTACCAACATATTAGGCAACCGTGATGGTTTAGTATTGGACGATCCGGATAACTTTAAAACCAAGGAAGTTTCAAAACTGGGTGTACTGGAAGATATTTTCAAACCAGAAGAGAATCCTGAACTCTATGGCGACTTGTATCACAAAATACGTATCGACTACTACCCTCCGCATGGCGACAACAAAGAAAGCTGGGATAACATTGACATTTTTGGCTGGTTAGGCTACAAAATGCAGATCAAGATCAACTTCCTTTGCCGCGACTCGATATTAGCAGCACCTATCGCATTGGATTTGGCTTTATTCAGCGATCTTGCAAAAAGGGCACAAATGAGCGGGATACAGGAGTGGTTATCGTTCTATCTGAAATCACCGCAAACTGCTCCGGGCTTACACCCTGAAAATGATATATTCAAACAATTAATGAAATTGCAGAACACCCTTCGCCACATGATGGGCGAAGATTTGATCACTCACCTGGGTTTAGATTACTACCAGGATTTGGTTGAAGCGTTGTAATGTTGTTTCATAAGCTGATCGCTACAAGCCTTGGTATTGGCTACATAGGTAAAGGAGCAGGCACGGTAGCAGCCGCTGCCTGCTCTGTTTGTTGGTACCTCGCCTACCGGAACGGCTATCAGCCTGTCCCCTCTTTATTGATCACTATTGCCATAACCCTGATCGGGATTTGGTCATCAAACGTTGTTGCTCAGATATGGGGAAAAGACCCAGCTCGTGTAGTTATCGATGAAGTGGCGGGCATGTGCATCAGCTTACTTTTTATACCTGTAAGTATCAAATACGTAATAGCCGCCCTTATCCTTTTCCGCTTTTTTGATATTGTAAAACCCCTGTTTATCAGGAAGCTGGAAAAATTCCCCGGTGGCTGGGGCATCATGTTCGATGATGTTTTGGCTGGTATCTATGCCAATATAGTTCTTCAAATCATCCTGCTGTTTCGCTTTTTCTGATTCTGTGGAAATGTTGAAATTTTTATTAATCAATCGATTGATTTTGACTTTTTGACCACAATAGTCTGATTGGAATTTTCCTATTTTTGTGCCGTATTACAAGCATGTTAAACTTCTGCTTAAATAATTCGTCTGACAAGGCAAAAACTAAAAGTGGAATTGCTGATAATAGTTTGTCGGTTCAATAGTTTATAAATAATTATTTATACCAACTGATCGGAGTTATATCACGTAATTCCGGTGTAATATGTATCAAGAATAATAGATACCCGTTATACAACTAATGTCAGAATATGGAGTTTGTATTTGCATAATTGCTCAGGCGCATGAATTTTAAAAACACGTATACAAAAATATTTCTTCTAACAATCTCCCTTTTTATCTCTTCTATTGCACTGGCGCAGGAAACGAGGGTAACTGGTGTGGTAACGGATGCAAAAACAAAACAGACGCTACCCTTCGTAAATATCTTTTCTGCTGATAGTTCCGCAAGAGTAACATCAGATGACCAGGGTCATTTCGTTATACATTCCGCAAAACCATTCAGGCAATTAAAGGTAAGCTATGTCGGATATAAAGCAGCTTCATTTCCTGTGGTACCAGGCACCGACCAGGTGATCAATATCCGCATGTTCCCAGAAAGCCAGGCGCTAAATGAGGTCGTTATCAAATCCGGCAAGAAAACAAGATACCGCAATAAGGACAATCCAGCGGTTGAACTGATACGCCAGGTAATAGCGCACCGGGAGCAAAACCGCCCCGAAAGCTACAATTATGTACAATACAGGGAATATGATAAGATGCAGTTCTCATTGAGCAATGTGTCCCCTACTTTATCTGACCGGAAATTTTTCAGAAAATATAAATTCCTGCTTGATAACAGGGATAGTACGCTTGTTCCCGGTAAATCATTGTTACCGATATATCTTGATGAGAAACTAAGCCAGAACTACTATCGCAAAAGCCCCGAAAAGAAAAGAACGGTGGTTTTAGGTGAAAAGAGCGTGAACTTTGGCAGCTACATTGATAATGAAGGTCTTGGCCAATACTTCAAGCATCTTTATTATGATGTTGACATTTATACCAATAATATATTCCTTTTATCCGTAATGTTTTTGAGCCCGATCTCCAATTCGGCGCCAGCTTTTTACAAATATTTCATTACTGATACCGTAATGGTCAATAATACCAAGGTGGTTGAATTGAGCTTTACCCCGCGCAATACTACCGACCAGCTTTTTGAAGGAAAGATCTACGTTACACTGGATGGTAATTATGCTGTACAAAAAGCAGAGTTAGGGATCAATAAGAACATCAACCTGAATTTTGTTAATGCAATGCACGTCAACCTGGAGTTTGAGCAAAATCCGGACAGCCGCTACCATTTAAGCAAAAGCACCATTCTCGCCGATTTTGGATTGACCAAGAATAAGAAAGGAGGCGCGGTCGGCATAAGAACGATAACCTTTAAGGATTACCAGGTAAACAAAGCATTGGCGGACACAGCTTATGATGGCCCGGCGCTTGTTGTCGCGGATGATGCGAAGGGCAAAAGTAACGACTACTGGAAACAAAACCGGTTAGATACGCTCAGCACAGCCGAATCAAAGGTTTACCATAATATCGATACCCTGAAAACCATACCGTCATATCGGCGAACAATGGACATCATCACCTTGGTGTTGGCCGGTTATAAATCATTTGGCCCGTTTGAGATCGGCCCTGCGAATACGTTTTACAGTTTCAACCCGGTTGAAGGGTTAAGGCTGAGGTTTGGCGGACGTACCACCCCCGAGCTAAGCAAACGATACTATTTTGAAACCTATGGGGCCTATGGTTTTAAGGACGAGAAATGGAAAGGATTTTTAAGCGCCACTTATTCGCTTAATGATAAATCCATTTATAAATTCCCTCAAAACTATATCAGGGCAAGTTTCCAACGTGATGTAAAAATACCAGGTGCGGCACTCCAATTTGTTCAGGAAGACAATTTCCTTCTATCATTTAAGCGTGGTGTAAACGACAAGTATTTATACAACGACTTTTACCGCCTGGATTATGTTCATGAATACGAAAACCATTTTTCTTACAGCTTCGGGTTAAAGAAATGGACACAGTCTCCCGCCGGTACCTTGGAGTTCATCAACACCGAAAATGGCCTGCCGCACAACATTACAGACCTCACGACTACCGAAGCTACTGTTGGTCTGCGCTATGCACCTCACGAGCAGTTTTACCAGGGGAAAATATATCGCATACCTATTATCAGCAAATACCCGGTAATCGCGCTTGACTATACCAGGGGCTTCAAGGATATTGTTGGCGGCCAATACAATTATCAAAACCTGCATCTCAGGGTGGATAAGCATTTCTTCTTTTCACAATTAGGATATGCTGACGCGACTTTTGAAGCAGGAAAAATATTTGGACAGGTGCCTTATCCCCTGCTCACCATCCCAAGGGCGAATCAAACTTATGCGTACCAGGTGGATTCTTATAACTTGATGAACTTTCTGGAGTTTGCCAATGATCATTATGAAAGCCTTAGCTTGGATCAACACTTTAATGGTTTCTTCTTCAACAAAATACCTTTGCTGAAGAAGTTAAAATGGCGCGAGGTAATCTCTGCCAAAGCATTATGGGGCGGCGTAACGGATGAGAACAATCCCAACCTGCATCCGTCATTATACCAGTTTCCGGTTGATGAGCATGGTAAACCGGTTACCTATATCATGAACAGCACGCCCTACGTAGAAGGAAGTGTCGGGATTGAAAACATTTTCAAATTCTTCAGGGTTGACCTGGTAAAACGGTTTAATTATTTAGACCACGATAATATTGCTAAAATAGGTGTCCGCGTAAGGGCTGATTTTAATTTTTAATTTAAATTTGTAAAACACATGAACACAATGGAACAACAAACCTCTTTGAGAACCAACCTCCAATTAGGTATTTACAAAATAATTGATCCTTTTGTTAAGCTGTTAATAAAAGTTGGCCTTACTCCCAATATCGTTACTTCCATTGGTTTTGTGTTGAATATCGGAGTGGCTGTAATATTCATTATCGGTGCCGAAGATGGTAACCGCGGCGATCTGACCTATGTTGGCTGGGCAGGGGCGTTGATCCTTTTTGCAGGTTTATTTGATATGCTTGATGGGCAGGTGGCCAGGCTTGGTAATATGAAATCGACCTTTGGGGCACTATATGATTCCGTGCTTGACCGTTACAGCGAATTGATCATGTTCCTTGGGATATGTTATTACCTGGTAGCTCACCATTACTTCTTAAGCTCCATATTCGCTTTCATTGCGCTTATTGGTTCAATGATGGTAAGCTACGTGCGGGCACGGGCCGAAGGCTTGGGAGTCGAGATCAAGGGTGGCTTAATGCAGCGCCCTGAACGTGTAGTTACTATCGGCTTTTTTGCTATGCTGTGTGGGATCATCTCACTTTATATCGGTGGTGATTACAAATTATGGATTCCTGGTATCAGGTTCCATGTATTTGAAACCATGTCAATTTTCACCTTCCCAATTGTAGGATTGGCTATACTGACAAATTTGACTGCTGCCCGGCGATTAATGGATGCTAAAAAAGCCCTTGAAAAAAAGGACAAATAATTTTATTTTTTTGATGCGATTTACATTTTTACTACTACTCTTTTATAGTTCTTCCTTTGCGTTTGCTCATGATGCGAAATACAAATTAGCCGAAACTGATTCCGCAAAGAATTTACCCAAGCCCAAAGCTGTATACCCTGTTCCGCCCGTAAATGCAAACAGCTTGTTTTATGTGCAGCGGACGTCGAACTTTAATACCATAGTTTATGATCTTAATTTGGGTAACGATGGCAAGCCGGATAATGAAGAACCTGTAAAGGCTTATTGGATAAGATATGCCGAAAAAGGGCAGAAAGAAGACCTGAGTTATGTACAGCGTAAATTTGCATATGGTTTAACATCCAAACCGCTGAATAATGGTAAATTTGATATCAGATTTGTGTCATACAAAAAATTTCCGCTTACCCTGATGAAGGCAACAGACGGAAAATATCATATATTCGCGTTAATTTCGCAAAAGCAAATTATGCTTAACCGGATATTTGTAAAAATTGAAGGTGGTTCTTTCTGGCTCCCAAAAGTTACATACGTTGAGCTGAAAGGCACCGATCAGGTAACAGGCAAAGAAATCGTTGAACGTTTTAAACCCTGATGTTATGAAAAAGAAATATGTTTCCAACTCCCAGGAGTCCGCAAGGATGTTTAAAAGCGACCTATTAGAAGCTTTATCAAAGGTACACTTTACCGTACCCCTCTATATATTTGTGCCGGTAATATTGTTTTGCTCTTACAAGGCATTTTTTGATGTACATATGCCTGCATTAACCTATATCGAACTATTTATATTTGGCATATTCATATGGTCGTTTGTAGAATATGTTATGCATCGTTTTGTATTCCACTACGCACCGCCAGATAAGCCCTGGGCGCAAAGGATGCACTTTATCTTCCACGGTGTACACCATGATTACCCAAGCGATGCCAAGCGTTTAGTGCTGCCTCCATCGGTAAGTATTCCTTTAGCCACCATCTTCTACTTTTTGTTTAAAGCGATCCTGCCTGTGAATTATATTTTCGGATTCTTCCCCGGTTTTATATTAGGCTATCTTTTTTATGATATATCGCACTACGCCATACATCATTTCAATTTTAAAGGCGCTATCTGGAAAAAGATAAAACAGCACCACATGCTGCATCATTACCAGGACCCGGATAAAGGCTATGGCGTGAGCTCACCATTCTGGGACAAGATATTCCGCTCTGATTTCATTAAAAAGTAAAATGGGCAACGGTGTAAGCCACGGTAACACGGTTAGCGTGCGCTCGGTAACTACTGTATCACTCATATCAATAGCTTATCTGGCTCTTTCCCTGGTATTGGTGGGCTTTAAGTCAGACCAGGTTGTTTTGATGCTGATCTTCAATGTGGCGTTTTACGCTTCAGCCATCACGCGTAAGTTCATCCTCGGCTTCTCCATATTCATCGTTTATTGGGTCATATTCGATTATATGAAGGCATTCCCCAATTATAATTACAATCATGTCCATATCGCCGATTTGTATGACACAGAGAAGAAGCTATTCGGCATCCATTTCCAAAACAAACTGTTAACTCCAAATGAATACTGGAGATTCAATGGCGCTACTTTCCTGGATGTCATTACCGGCATATTCTACTTATGCTGGATACCCGTACCACTTGCCTTCGCCGGATATTTGTTTTTCACCAATAGAAGGCAGTTCCTGATGTTCTCGTTAACGTTTGTCCTGGTTAATTTTTTAGGGTTTATAGTCTACTATACATACCCTGCCGCCCCGCCATGGTATGTTCAATACCATGGGTTTACCTTTCATCCGCTTACCGCAGGCAATACAGGCGGTCTGGCCAAGTTTGACGCTTATTTCAATGTGGGTATCTTCAAATCCATTTACGCTAAAGGTTCAAATGTATTTGCCGCCATGCCTTCACTGCACTCGTCCTACCCGGTGATTGTTTTATATTATGGGATAAAGAACAAGCTGGGCCTGGCAAATATATTTTTCGCGACAGTGATGTTCGGCATTTGGTTTTCAGCAGTATACCTGAGCCACCATTATGTGCTGGATGTTTTGGCCGGTATGCTAACCGCTTTAACCGGGATAACGATATTTAACCTGGTACTATCTAAATCGAAACGATTTAAACTCTTCATTCATAGCTACGAGAGCCTCATAAAATAATACAATTGGGGAAATTGTTGTACTAATTACTATACTCCACACAGCCGTTCAATACATTTTGGCGATTTTCCGAAGGATTATTTTCGGGCTTAATTCACTCAAAAGCAATGTTTCATTACAAAAAGCGCGGAAAATCTGCATTTCAAGTATAAAGGCACGCGATTTGATATATAGTTAGTACTTATATCATGAAAAAACTGTTACTACTCCTTTCACTTATCTTTTGCACTTTCAAGCTTTTTGCTGCTGACGAAGATGCCGATAGCTTAAAGCAGCGTACTACTCTTCTTCATACCGATCGCGTTGATAGCTTAAAAAGAGAGCTACCGATGATGTTATTTGATTCTCTTAAAGCTCCGATATATACACAGATCGCCCAGCAGTACATGCGGTTTGATACCATTAACAATAAGAAGACCAGGGTTGCCTATCAGTACGCAGCACTGAACAATACCATGCTGGCCCTTCATTATTATTCAAGATATAATGATACGATCGGCCTCAGGAATAGCTTTAACGATCTGGCTAAAGTATATCATGCCCAGCATAAGTACGCACAGGCAAAATGGTTCATATTGCAATCCAATACTTTATCCCGTATTAAAAACGATAACCCTAATGTGATCGCATCTTTATTGGAACTAGCCTCGATAAAAGCTGATATAAAAGATTACAAGCTTGCGATGAAGGATTTGAATGAGGCCTTAACGATTTCCTCAAAAAATCACTACCCGCAATTGGAATCACAGGTGCAGTTGAACTATGCCATGTTCTATGATAAAATGAAAAATTATGCCAAGGCAGATATCGCGATGAAAAGATCGCAGTCAATAGACGACAGCATAAAGCGGGATGAGGAAGAAAAGCTGATGGCGAAATTTAATGCAAGAGATTCTATTCAGCAAGCCAAAAAAAAGTTCTATTCAGTGAACAGCAGAAGGCTCTCCAAAAACAACTCTTCAAAAAAGATAGTTATATTGTAATCCTCACCACAATCATTGTATTAATTACACTGGCGGTGTTTTTTCTCTACAAACGTAAAAGGCCCGGTTTCTGGCGGTCAAAAATTAAACGCAATCATTCCTCTTAGCTGTTATATTAAACTCCTGTCTATTTCGTTTGTCTTATCAATATGAAACGATTGTTTTTAGGCGGACTAGCTACCCTGATCATTTTCCTGTCCTGTTTTCCTGCCGGATCAAAACCAGACAGCGAACGTAAATTCAAAAAAGAATTCCTTGACCGCATCAATAAAGCCAGGAGTAAAGGCTGCAATTGCGGCAACACTTATATGGCACCCGCCCCACCACTTGTTTGGAACAATGAGTTGGCTGTTGCCGCGCACGCGCACGCATTTGATATGTCCGATCGTAATTACTTCAGCCATACCAGTAAAGATGGCCGTAGCATGTCTGATCGTGCTATAAATGCAGGTTATGATTACAAGGGCTATAAAAGCTACACTGTAGGCGAGAATATCGCCCAGGGGCAAATGAGCATCGCCGAGGTAATGGACGGTTGGCTAAAGAGTCCAGGCCATTGCGCAAACCTGATGAACCCATCCTTTAAAGAGATCGGAATCGCCGAAGTGAACCACTACTGGGTACAGGATTTTGGCGGACGGGAATCCTTTTCACCAGAACAGCAAAAAATGATCAAAAGCGGGAAATACAAATTGATACAACGCGGGCCGGTACATCAAAATTGATGCCCAGGCAATACTTACGAAGTTTCTAAAACTTCGTAAGTATGTTCAGGATAAGTGAGTTTTTTTTAAAAAAACACGCAAATACTAATTATTTTAGCTAACTTAGTATTTGAGTTTTTCTTACCTCAAAATCCTTATGGCATCCAGTTATAAGGCGCTTACCAGGAAATACAAAATTTATTAAAGCTTACATGCGGGTCACTAAAACCGGCATTCCATTATATATGGATCATTTGTGACAACTGATCCGACTCGCTCATTGACATCTTGTTTTTAAATATAACCATCCCACCCCATCAATTCCATAACCCTCAGAAACTCCTCCTGCAAAGGCGCTTCAATTATTGTAAGGTCCCCACTGACCGGATGGCTGAAAGCTATTGAAGAAGCATGCAGCAGCATCGTTTCCATTTGCCACCGCTCCTTAAACAGCTTATTCTGCTTATTACAACCATGCGTTCGGTCGCCGATGATGGGATGAAAAATATGCGCGAAATGTTTTCTCAGCTGGTGCATGCGACCGGTTGCCGGGGTAGCTTCAACTAAAGAATATCTTGATGTGGGA
>Ga0207671_10004885_pt1 | contig 12604 bp, 3 predicted proteins | sample KBSC24metaG_FD_184352 | JGI IMG/M metagenome (GOLD analysis project Ga0207671, IMG submission 184352) | Corn rhizosphere microbial communities from Kellogg Biological Station, Michigan, USA - KBS C2-4 metaG (SPAdes) (version 2) | ecosystem: Host-associated > Plants > Roots > Rhizosphere > Soil... | reverse complement strand
AGCCGGCGTGCTCACCTTCAGCCAGCGCTCGCTGCCGCTCGAAGATTTCGAGATTCAAAAGTTCGGCAATAAAAAACCGCTTGCCGAAAACAAGTTCAAGATCACCCACGCCAATTCCGACAATGTTGAGATACCCGCCGACTACCAGAACGTTCGCGAACAGTTTGCGCCAGGTAACTTCCTCGAATTGAGCGATAGCGAAAAGTTGTCGCGGAAATCGTTTGACAGTTTGCCGAGCGGGTTCAAGTTAACCGCAACGTCCGACCTGCAAACGACGTTGCCGGTGGTCCGTCCAGTCGACTACGAACTCAGTTATCTGCGGCGCGAGCGTATCGTGCCTAAAGGTTTGATCAAACTCTTCGTATTGGCCTACGACCGCCTGGTCAAAGGTAGCGCTGTGCGGCAGTCGGGATTGGCGCAACAGCAAACGCGAATATCGTTGAACGCACCGCCGCAAGTCGTGTTGCCGCGAGAAGCTTTCGCCATCGCGAATGTCGCCGATCTGAAATCACATGTGACGAGTGCAGATGGACCAGTGGTTTTTGCCACTCAAGCCGAGGCTTATCAGCAACAGCAGGTGTTGATTGCTCAGAACCCGTCCCTCGCCGGACAAATTCAGGTCGTATCAGGTTTCGAGTTGAATCCGAATTAAACCGTTATGGCTATCGAAGTCGCGAAGTATCAATTTCAGTCCTGGGCGCGCAAGGGAATTTCGGCGCACATCAAGGAGCAGGACACGCTCGGCAATCCTGCCACCCCGTTGCCGCCGAATGAACGCGCCTCGGTGCCGATCGGCGTCTCGATAAACGAGCAGCCGCAACCGGCGAAAGACTTCGCGCTGATCGGTCCAGGCGACATCATCGGAATTATGCGCGAGATGGTGGTGCGGACCGAGCCAAAAAATTGGGACACCAACGTCGAACCGAATTACCTGGCGTTCATCGAGTTCTACGATGAAGACTTCTGCTGGCGTTACACACCCGCCCATCCTGACGGCAATCGCCTGCGACCATGGATTTTTCTGCTGGTACTAAAGGAAGACGAATTCCAACGCGACGATACCCGGCTGCCGCTGCCAGTGGTCACCGTCAAGAGCCGAAGTGCGTTGCCACCGTCGAATGAAACCTGGCTTTTCGCACACGTCCACACTGAACAGGACATCGCTCCTGGCGAACTCTCGGATCTCGAGAAATATCTGAAGAAGTTGCAAGCGGCGGTTACGACCGATCCGGACAAAATTTACAGCCGCCTGCTTTCGCCGCGTCACCTGGAACCAAACACGGCCTATCACGCGTTCCTTGTGCCGACGTTTGAAGTGGGACGACTGTCTGGCCTCGATCAACCAACCGCGGGCGTGCCCGCGCAAAAACCCGCGTGGGACGCGACTACGACCGGCGTCGAACTACCGATTTACTACGATTGGGAGTTCAACACCGGCGAGCGGGCGGATTTCGAGTCGTTGGTGGAACTGCTTAAGCCTCGCATCCTCGACGCGAGGATCGGCATCCGCTCGATGGATTGTGCGCACCCGGGTTTCGTGAAGGCTGATGCCGAGGGCCGGGAAAGGGCACCCGCGCCTGGCGAGAGTCCTGGCTTGCCTGCCGCCGAACCGCCGGTTCAGGGTTTGGAAGGCGCCTTGAAAACGGATCGCACCAAGTCGTTGCCGCTCGTCTTCACGCCGAACGCCTTTCAGGATGAGTTGCAGATCCTGGTCAACTTGCCGGAAACGATCGCGACGGACGTCGACGCGCCACCAGGCTCGGACGCGGATTTTCTGAATGACCCGGTCGTGACCGTGCCCTTTTACGGACAAAACCATGCGCGCCAGCACAAGACCGACAAGGTCTTGTTGGACGTGACTAAAACGGGCTGGTACCACGATCTGAATCGCGATCCGCGCACGCGCGTGCCGGCCGGATTTGGCACCAGCGTGGTCCAGAAGGAACAGGACAAGTTCATGCAGAAGGCCTGGCAACAGGTTGAGCGCGTCTACGAAGGCAACCGGAAGATCCGAACGTTTCAGTTCATCATGCAGGTGAGCACGCTTTATCACGAGAAGTTTTTTGTCAAGCTACCGCCGGAAAAATTGCTGGCCGCGACGACGATGGTCCACGCGAAAATATTGGGGAGCCCGACGACCATTCGCCAGCAGTTGTTCGAAAGCCGGCTGAAGCCGCCGGTGTTTAGCGCCGCTTTTCGTCGCATGGCGCGACCAGCCGGCAAACTCGCGAAACGACTTAGCGTAGGCGGAGAACAGTTTGACTATTCGGGATTGGTGACTGCAATCAACGACGGAAAGATTAGTCCCGCACCGCCGCGCGGTGTTCCTGACGGAATTCCATCCGTAGACGATCTGGCCCACCAGATACAACCGCGCACTCTGACCCCGTTCCTGCGGTGGCTGATAAAGAACCGCGTGTTGATTCTGATCGTAGTGTTGGTACTGCTGCTGTTGCTTGGAATTTTCAGTGCGTCGGCCATTGTCTGGGCCATCGTCGCAGTGCTCGCGATTGCGGCAGTGGCCGGGTTTTTCTGGTTGCAGCGTATTAATGAAGATACTGAGACCGCTGAGGAGCTGGTCGATCCCGTTAAGGCAGAGGCTGCTGTCAGAAGTGCGCCGCCACAACCGGGTTTCAACGTTGTGCTGGAAGGCGAAACAGTTGCGCCCGCATCGACGCCGGGAGCCACGCCTGGCGCAGACAGTGTCGAGGCGCGCAACTTCAGAAGCGCCGCGATCGATCTACAGCAACGTGTCGTGATCCGTACGCCTGATCTACCACCGCTGCGGGCATTCGACGTCACCGGCGCGCGGGCGACGTTAACGAGAGCAATAGATCCCCGCGTTGCTTTTCCGTTTCGACTCTCTGCTTTCGTCCAAATCCCGGGTCGTACTTTCGAGCGGCCGGAAGAGATTGTGGATGCGATGGCCCACCCGGATTTTGAAGACGCGACTTATGCCTTTCTGCGCGACATTAATAAGGAGTTGCTGATTCCGAATTTACAGTTGATTCCACCCGATACGATTTCGCTTTTGGAAACCAATCCGAAATTCATCGAGTCTTACATGGTCGGTCTCAACCACGAGATGGCCCGTGAACTTCTCTGGCGCGAGTTTCCAACCGATCTCCGGGGCAGTTACTTCCGGCAGTTCTGGGAAGTAAAAGGTATCAGCAACCCCGACACGCCAACTGATGCCGAAAAGTTGAAAGACATCGTAAAGATCCACACCTGGCAATCCACCAGCGAGTTGGGAGCGCATAAGCCTGACCCCGGTCCAGATGCCGATGTGCAACCAGGTCAAAAGCAGGTGGTGCTGGTGATTCGCGGTGAGTTGTTGAAGCGTTATCGGAATACTGTTATCTACGCGCAGAAAGCAATTGACGACGGGCACGGAAACAATGTGATTCGCGAAGTAGATCCTACGCCAGAGCAGTTTGACGTGGAATACAAGTTCCCGCTCTTCCGGGCGGAGATTGATTCGGACCTGCGTTTCTTTGGGTTTGACCTGACGATCGAGAAAGCGAAAGGGACCGTCGACAGCAACCACTTTCCGGGTGATAAGCGCGGTTGGTTTTTCGTGATCCAGGAAGTTCCCGGAGAACCGCGCTTCGGCATGGACATCGCCTACGAAGCGACACAAGACACTGATGACGATCCGAGCAACGACCCGAAGGATACCTGGAACAACCTGGCCTGGAACCTTTTTGGTCCTACCGAGCCGGCGTTTGTCACAAGATCTCCCGCTCCTGCTTTTCACAGACCGGGTAGCAAGGATTTGACCGATCACGTCTGGGCCAGGAATTCGGCGGAAATGGCTTACGAGCTTTTCCAAACGCCGGTCATGGTAGCGGTTCACTCTTCGGAGATGCTCGACATGACGGAGTCGTAAGCATTTGAACAGGATATGGCGGAGTTTGACGAACAAGTAAAATTGATTGCGGGGTTACGCGCGCAATGCCGGCAGTGCGACGAGGCGCTCTATCGCGCGCGCCTGGAGGCGAAGCGCACGAACCAACAGCTTCTCCGCGCTGACCAAAAGCAAACCGTCGTCAATACCGATCGCGATCGTGACGTCGCCGCTGTGCGTGCGCAAATCGAGAGGCTCAACGCTCGCCTGGCGGCGTTGCGCGAAGAGTCTGAGCAGCTTGCGCAGTGGTTCAACAACTTAGCCGAGCAACGCCGGTTGATCGACCATCTACAGCAGAACCTGGCGTCGGTCCAACGTCGCATTGCCGAGTTACGCCAAGACCTTGCTGAACTTCAACAACAAGATCCCGCGCGCCCGGAAACCGTTGATGAAATAAGCGCCACGGAGGCCGAGTTGTCGAGACTCGCCAAAGTTGAAGCCGGCGTCACTGCAAGCATCGACAAGGCAAACGACGCTCTTGCTGAGTTACGGGAGCGCGAAGCCAGTCAGCGGGCCCGACAAGAAGAGGTGCAACGAGAGATCGAGAGCGTTCGCGGGGAACTGGCCGCGACGCAACGCCGGTTGGTCGAACTGTTACAGCCTGCGTTCCAGAATATCGACAGCCTCAACGCTCAAAGCGAAACTGGTAAAGCTACGATCAAGCGTTTGCTTGACGATTGCGGTGATTGTGAAGGTCGGTTACACACGGCGATCGGAGAGCTATACCCGCGCGATCCGCATCCCAGAACCTCGCTTTCGCGTCTCGACGATCGCACACCGTTTTTGCTTTTCCCGGTGCGGCTCGAGACGATTTTCGTCCCTGTGCAGTCTGTCGAAGGTCTCTCGCAAACCGAACTCTGGGTCAGAATTTATCCGGACGACGTCGCGATCCATACTCACGAGCAAGTTTTGACAGACAGCGAAGTCGTCGCCGGTGAGCTCTACTGGACCGAGTTGGTAACTGCCGAGCATCTTCGTGACGAGCGAGACAATCGCCGCCGCGCCTCCTGGCGACACGTGGTCGATCTTTTTGGTGGACAGCGCTCCGCCTGGATTGCCAGGCAAACCAAGCCCACCGATTTCGATTCATTGGCTACAAGCGCCGCGACTACGACGCTGCCAGATCGTCTGCGTTCCCTCGACGCCGAATTTTTCGACGACCTGTTCAACCTTGATCTCTCACCGGCGACTCGAACAGCGTTACAGCAGGCTATTGACGCAAACGACGGCGACGCCTTCGCGCGGTTAGCTGACGAGAACAACTGGTTCGATCGCGTTAACGTAGTCATGCGAACGCTCATCACCGGTTTTCCTGTACACGACCTGACCAAAACCGACGGTTGGACGCGCGCGCCGCGCACGCATGTAATGCCGGATCGTTTCGTACTCCTGTTGTTCAGTACCGAAACGGGTCCTCCACGCGAGATCACCGGTAACGTCATTCCCGACACGTTGTACGTTGGTCCGGAACCGGTCGATCCCGAGGCGGGCTTCGCAGAGAAGGGCGACGTGCTCGTGTACGGCAGTAGTTTCGACTGGATGTCTGACTTCGACAAGGCCGTAGACCAGGGCATGGGCTTCCGCGTGAGACTGACCGAAGCTGAGGCCGGCAACGGCTTCGCGAAGGTTTTTGTGCTCGGCGTTTTTCTTTCCGCGAACGCGCATGACAGCGCCGGACTGCTCGAGGAGCTGATCGATAACCATCAGTTCAGCCCGAACGGCTTCAGTATCGTTCCGCAAGGCACGCCGACGAATAACACTGAACGCAACGGCACCGGTTATTCCGACAACGATCCGTACGACGATCTCGCTTTCTTTACTGCGACCGACCCGCCCGCATTTGACCCCGACGATCCGGATCCGAAAAAGAGTCAAACGGACGGCCGCTTGATCGCCGATGCTTTGGGCATTTCGTATGGACCATTGCAGACAGTGCAACACGCGAATCAGACGGACTGGTTGGAAGCTTCCTCGATGGCTACCGCGTTGTTTCCCGGAACATGGGGCTATTGGCTGCGGAATTGGATGGAGCCAGTCGTAGACGCAGAAACAGCGCGGCAGACGCGATCTTTCTTTACGCGATTTGTGACCGGTAGAGGACCGCTGCCGCCTGTGCGAATCGGAAACCAACCATACGGCATCCTGCTTACCAGCGACTTTTCGCGCTGGAAATATCCGGTAAGGGACCCTGGTCCGATTTTGCTGGTTGCCCCATTCCCGGATCCGTCCGTCTTCTTGAGGAAGCTGCACGCCCTGCTCCTGCAATTCGAAAAGATTTGGGATGGCATCGCCGGCACGCTTCCGTTCGTTGGCAAACCGGGCAGTGATTCATCGGATGTGTTGATGAATATCCTTGGTCTGCATCCGACATCCGTCGAGTTTTTCCAACGCATTGGCTACAGCGCTGAGTATCTGAGCAACCTCCTGAACTTCAAGGACAAAGGCCGTTACGCTAACGAGCTGGCTTCGCTGATAATCGCGATGCCGGCAACGGCGAGGGTGTTTCTGCGGAATCTGGGCGTCGACGAAGCAATCGCAACAGTCGGTAAGATGAAGAGTCTGCACCTGCTCTGGCAGCACTACATCACCGCGCTCGATGTGCCCAACCTGATCGAAAACAAACCGCCTTCGGAAACGAATCTATTGACGGTTAACTACATTGACTTCCTCGCCAAAGCGGAGACGACGCAAAAAATCATTACTCAGGACATCGGCGGAACTCCGCCGTCGGCACTGCTCTACCTGATGCTGCGAAATTCGCTCCTGCTGCAACTGCACAACGGCGCCTATGAGTGGTTGCAGGTACGGACAGACTTCGAGCCGGTGCTGACGCAGGCCACGAGTGCCACGACGGTGGTTGGAGTGCGCCCATCACAACCCGCCGTATCCAAATTCGAACTAATGGCCACGCGCGTCGAGCTTGCCGAGCCAACGAACCCGGTTCCAAGTACGACGGTCGCGGATTGGATCTGGGCGGGGCCCTCGCCGACTGAAGTTGAAGCCTCATTTCTGCGAGAGCAAAAAACCGCGCTACTAAATTTGGTGAGCACGCCGACGGCACGGCTTGAACGTTGCTTCGTCGAACACCTCGATTGTTGTAGTTACCGTCTCGATGCCTGGCAAACGGGACTCTTTGCGCAACGACTACAAGCCCAGCGTGACACCGGCCAGGCCCGGCGGGCCGGCATTTACTTGGGAGCGTTTGGCTGGGTCGAGAATCTGAAGCCGTCGGCGAAAGTGTTTTTGAGGGCGGATAGTCTGCCGGCTTCTTTGCGGCCCGCAGACAACCAACCGATCCTCGAGGAGGACGACGTCATAACGTCTCGGCAGACCGGGCTGGTCGGCGCCAGGAAAGGTGGTTTCGTTCAGGCCCCCTCGCTCAGTCACGCCGCGGCAGCAGCTTTGCTGCGGAATGCTTACCTTAGCAATGCGGTGCCGGAAGAAGCCGAGATGTTTTCGGTTAACTTGTCGTCTGAGCGCGTGCGGCGCGGGGAGTTCGTGCTCGAGGGAATGCGCAACGGTCAGCCAATCGAAGCGCTGCTTGGTTACCAGTTTGAACGCGGACTACACGATCGTACCTCGGCGAGTGCCGCCGCAAACGAGATTCCGGTGCTGGAACTCAACGAGTTTATTCTCCCGTTCCGGCAAGCATTTCCTTTCGAGTCGCGCGAGGTGGTCCAGGCGGGCACTGGTCCACCGGCTGAAACCGTGCCGCCTTACAGCGTAGTCAACGGCCTGAAGTTGTCGCAGGCGACGCTCACGGCCGCCAATGGCTTTGGTCTGAATGCTGTCTTGCAGGCAGCAGAACTGCCGAACAGCACGCAGGGCGCTGCGATTGTGGCTGAGCAGAATGCTTTGCGCGACACGCTTGACGCTGTGAAAGACTTACTGATGGCCGAGAATGCTTTTCAACTGGTGCGGGGCAACTTCGATCGCGTCGCGGCAGTTTCATTGGCGCAAAAAGAAGCGCACATCCCGCCGGAGCTTGAAGTAATCAATACACCACGCGGAACTGAGTTTACATTTACCAACCGTGTAACCTTGCACTTCGACGATCTCGAAGCGTTGCCGGTGAACAATCCCTGGCCGCCCGCTCCGCTAACGCCGCGGGCCAAAGCCGAGACCGGTATGAACAAGTGGGTCGCTCCCCTCCTGGGCGAACAGCCGGAGAACATCGTTTGTAAGGTCCATTGGGTTGAAACTGCGGAAGAGGGTGCAGCGAAACACGACGAACATCCCGTCACGCTGGCCGACCTTCTGGTCCAACCGCTCGACTTCGTCTGGCTCGTAAACATCAGCCCCGAAGAAACGGGCGGCGCCACCGAACTGGAAACACGCATCGCCTTTCATTACCGCAGCACGCACAACATCGGCGACGACAAGATCGTCGTGGTGGAATTCAACCCTGAAGTCCTGCCCGGCGAAACGACTTTCGCACAACTGTTTCCGCTCGCCCGACAACTGCGCGCTCTGTTAACGGAAAGCAAGTCGCTGGACGCCGAAGACTTTCTTCCAGCCTCTGGAGGGAAAGAGACTGCCATTCCGGTCGATAAGGACAACCCGAAAGGGTATGACGCCGCGGAGCTTCGCGGCCGCGTTGAAAGCGTCTTTAACGATCTGAGCGCGCTGGCTGACTCGATCGATGGTCCAACTGCTCCGTCGGTCGAACTCGTCTTTCTGAAAGACGTGACCAACCCTGCGGATGATGAAACGTTTGTGGGCCAGCTCGGTGCCGCTTTCAGCAAGTTGGAAGAAGCGAAGTTGACGTTTACGGATACGAAACAGTTGACCGTCGTCTTTTCACCCGCGGATGCCGGCACCCTGCACGAGAAACTTCGAGCCGTCGCAAACTTCGGCATCGGCGATGCGTTTCCGCCGGAATCTGATTTGACCAACGATGCGGCGAGGCGGGCGGTGCTGGCGCGTGCCCATCGTGTAGCCAGGCGTTTGCGACGCAGCGATCCCGCGGACGGCGTGTTGGATCGCGCCGCCGCGATACTCAGTCAGGCGACTCCGGAAAAGTCGATCGAGCAGACGGTCACGCTGTTGTTGGCGGCGGGGAAGGTGTTGTTGGGTGAAACGTTCAACTGGTTACCCAGGTTTACTTGTCATAACGAAATCGATCTCGCCACTGCCGCGGGTGCTCGTGCTGAACTTCTGGCGCATGCAGTTGCTGCTGTGCCCGGCGGCACAACGGCGGAGGAAGTTGTCGAAGAGTGGTTGCAGGGTCTCGCGCGTGTACGACGACCGCTCTACAGATGGGAAGTCGTGCGAACGCTGGCCGATGCGCTCAACGACGTGAGACTTCAACTCAATCCCGTCCAGGTTCCGTTTCGCGCGAAGGACAGTTGGTTGGCAGTGGAGTTTCCAAAACTCGATCCGAACAATACGCCTGCCGACGACCCGCCGAAGAAGTTTGGAATATCTCGCGACACGCTATCGATTGCAGCGCATGGAGACAGCGCGTTTCGCGCCGGCGTGAGGCAAAGCGGCGTACTCATCGACGATTGGACGGAAGAAATTCCTACGGCGACCGAGACGACGGGTATTTCTTTCCGCTTTAATCAGCCGAATGCAATGCCTCCGCAAACGCTTCTGTTGGCGGTCACGCCGGAAGAAACCGGCTCGTGGAATTGGGACGCTCTGGTGGGAATACTTTCGGATACTCTGCGGCGTGCAAAGCGGCGGGCCGTGGAACCCGCACAACTCGAAAAGCTGGGTTCGGCCTGGAACGCGTTCGCGCCGGCACTGGTCTCCGAGTTCAGCACGTTGGCCTCAAACGACGTCTCGCTCGACCTGATGAGCATGCTTGATTTTGTCATCTTGACTGAGTTCTATGTGGGGCGGGTTGGGAGGCTGACGTAAAACCGATGGCTAAACCGGTACTGTTACTCAGTCAAGTGCTCAGCGACATAGCGATCTTTCGCTTGCCGCGAGTCGTTGCGTTCAATCGTTTGGAGGCGCGCCCGCGCACGCTCGATTTCACGCGGAGCCTGCGCGCTGAAGTGCGCGATCCGCTTTGGATGCTGACGCGTCAGTGGCAGTTCGGTGAATTTGACGGTGAAGATGCTGCTTCGTGCGTCACGTCGCGCATTGCCTTTCAACACGAGCCGCTCGATCGCCTGACGTTCCGCGACGGAAAGCCATTTCCGTACGATCCGCAGACGATCCCTCTGGAGACGAGAGTCGAACGCGAGCGTATACCCTTGACGGTGCGCGAGAACGGGGAGGAAGTCTTCAGCGATGTGCTGTTTGCCGTGCAATTGGGCAAACAATTTTTGCGAATGCTGCAAGATCCCGCTGTCGGCCTCGCCGCGCAGTATGATCTGTATCTAAAGAAATATCCATTACGGATTTTGCCTGAGCCAGTCGCCGGCAAGCCGCGATTCGTGCAGGATGCCGACGCAGAACAGATTCAGCAGTCGGTAAAAGCGCGTGTTGCAGACGGAGTGGGCATCTGGCGCGCCGTGCAGGAAGGTACGCATGACACTTGGGTAGATTCCGAACCTACAGCCGATCCTGCGCTGAAAACCGTCGCGGCGACTTTTGCTGCCGCCGTTACCCGGAAATTTCAGCGACTGTTTACGCAACCGGAGAGCGCAAGCGATTCGGCGTGGCTGCAAAATCATCTCGAGTACCAGTTCTCAGTTGCGGGTGAGCGAGGAGCGAACCAGGCGCAGACGGTGCTGCTCGCAGAGCAATACCACGAGGGCCGTTTGGATTGGCACTCGTTTGACATCGTCAGGAATCGGCAAGCGATCTTCGATGAAGAACCTCCTCCGGTTGCGCTCGAAGAACAAGTGGAGTCGTTCCTGCCGGCGAATGTTCGTTTCAAGGGACAACCGCAGCCGCGCTTCTGGGAGATGGAAGAGACGGAGACCGACTTCGGCAAGATCGAAACTTCAGCTACCGGTTTGTTGCACCTGATGTTGGCCGAGTTTGGTTTGATTTACTCGAACGACTGGTTCATGTTGCCTCACCCCATGGACATCAACACGGTCTGCGAAATCCGTGGCCTTCTGGTGGACGACACTTTTGGGCGGCATACGTTTATTCGCCCCGCGGGCCGCGGACCTGAGACAGCGTGGCAGCGTTGGGCCATGTTTCATCTCACCGAGCGAGATCAGTTGCGGGGCGCTGCGGCGAATCGCTTTTATCTGGTGCCGGCGGTCGGTAAGGTTTTGGAAAGCGCACCGCTGGAGCGCGTCAATTTCCTTCGCGATGAAATTGCAAACATGGTTTGGGGAGTGGAGCGCATCGTCCCGTCACAGACCGGACAGGGCATGAGCGGTTATGAAACTGTGCCGCCGAATGAAACGACTGAACCACTGACTACTACTGATGAGAACGTCAAGATCCGTTACGTCCTGGGCACGACCGTGCCTAAGAATTGGATCCCATTTATCGCGGTGCATGCCGAGGGAAGCGTTAGCGAAATCCGGTTGCAGCGGGCTCGCATGGTTGGAGGAGATCCACCGCGCGGCTTTCTGCTGCGCGAGCCGCGCTCACCCTACTTCGTCGAAGAAGAGGAAGTTCCGCGCGCCGGAATTTTCGTGGAGCGCTCGTGGCAACGAGCTCGCTGGATCGATGGTCGCACCTTTCTCTGGGTTGGCAGACGGAAGACAGCCGGGCGCGGCGAGGGGTGGAGTCAGTTAGTGTTTGATCAGATCGTAGATTTAGCCGCAGATAAACGCGGCTAGATCTCCCCGCCTGCACCAAGTAATATGAGAACATCATGCTGTCTTCAATCTCTCAAGAAAAAAAAGGCCACTTGGAACGGATGCGCCACTCTACGGCCCATCTGATGGCCGCAGCCGTTCACACCCTCTGGCCGGAAGCGAAGTTTGGTGTCGGGCCCGCAATCGAAAATGGCTTCTACTACGACCTGGATCTTCCTGTTTCACTGACTCTCAAAGACCTCGAAAAGGTCGAACAGAAGATGCGCGAGTTGCGAAACAAAGATCTCGCGTATGAACGGCTGGAGATGCCGGTTGACGACGCGATCGCCGAGATGGAGCGGCGAGGCCAAACATTCAAAGTCGAACTCCTGGAACTGCTCAAGGAAAAGGGCAGTACGGCGGTGGCCAAAGAAACCGGCGACGAAGACGCCGTTGGAACGAATTCCGACAACGGCGAGGGGCTCATAGTCTCGTTTTACAAAACGGGCGACTTCATTGACCTGTGCCGAGGTCCACACGTCACCAGCTCGCGTGAAATTGGTGTCTTCAAGTTGATGAGTATCGCCGGAGCATATTGGCGAGGAAGTGAGAAGAACCCACAACTTCAGCGAGTTTATGGAGTCGCTTTTGACACGAAGGAAGAACTTGAAAAGCACTTGTGGCGACTCGAAGAGGCGAAAAAGAGGGACCACAGGAAGCTGGGCCAGGAGCTCGAGATCTTCACGTTCGCGGAGGATGTCGGTCAGGGACTGCCATTGTGGCTCCCGAACGGTACCGTCATTCGAGACGAGCTCGAGCAATTAGCGAGGGAGGAAGAACGTAAGGAAGGCTATGTGCGTGTTGTTACGCCGCATATTGCCAAGGACAAGCTTTATTACCGTTCAGGTCACTTACCATATTACACGGACGACATGTACGCCCCGCTCGATATCGAGGGTGAGCCGTATTACCTGAAGCCCATGAATTGTCCTCACCATCACCAGTTATATGCGGCGCGGCCTCGCAGCTATCGTGAACT
>Ga0207671_10004882_pt1 | contig 12606 bp, 8 predicted proteins | sample KBSC24metaG_FD_184352 | JGI IMG/M metagenome (GOLD analysis project Ga0207671, IMG submission 184352) | Corn rhizosphere microbial communities from Kellogg Biological Station, Michigan, USA - KBS C2-4 metaG (SPAdes) (version 2) | ecosystem: Host-associated > Plants > Roots > Rhizosphere > Soil... | reverse complement strand
CGATGCCGCTGAGGCCAAATCCATAGTTGGCGTTGCCGATGGCAACATTGCCGGTGAATAGGACGCGCTCGGGAATCGTGTGGGTTTCATCGTGACTGACATTGAACCCCGTCGCATTTCCCGTCGCCGTATTGCCATCAAAGGTGTACTGGCTGTACGGAACCGGAAAGGGAGGGGCGGATTCGTCAACAACCTCGAGGTCGAAGCCGGCTCCGGTATTGCCGCGAGCGGTGTTGCCGATGATCTTGTCGTTTTGCGATATAAATCCAACATGTACACCAGCCCTGGCACCGCCAGACACCGTAAATCCACCCCCATCGGTTCCCAGTGTCACTCCTGAGCTGATGATACCAACTACATAATCGACGTTCTGACCGCTGCCCGCGCTGATGATGGTGTCATCCGCGCCGTGCAACGAAAGAACCTTGATTGCCTTTCTGATGCAGACAATGCACGAACGGCCATCGTTATCCGTGCTGTAATGCTCTTCACCTGGGGAGGTAAAGGCTCCATCCCCGTCGAGATCCCCATACAATCCGGCACCCACCTCGATCACATCCCCGTCCGCAGCCTTTTCAATTGCCGCGCTGATGGATCGGCAGGGTTTGCCCCTCGTGCCGCAGGAAGCTGAATCCACCCCTTGATTGGTGACCCACCAGGTTGTCCCTGTGGCTGCAGAAACCGATATGGATTGCACGGCTCCCACCGTGAGTCCGATAGCTGAAGCGAGAGCCAGACGTGAAACCCGATTATCCATGACGCCCCCTCCTCTGGTTGTTGTTATCCGTCAAGCCTCATCAGTATAACTCGAGCAGTAATCGGACTGCACTCTGCGTTGCGGCGTGCTATTCATCGATCGGTGAAGACGAAGCAAGGTTGTCCGTGGGCAACTCCGCGATCTCGGGCAACACAGCCAATACCTACCGTCCCCCCGCCGGAGGCCTGCGCCGGCGGCCGGCTGGACCGAACCGAATGGAGGGTAACCACCGCCTACGTGATCGATGGCGCCAGGCGCGTTCGCGCTCGCGTCGCCATTGAGTACGCGGGAACGCACAACGATCGAAATACAGCCGAATCCATTTGGATCGTATGGAACAGGATGTTCGCATATGCCGGGCTCGATGCGCGTTGATTCCAGTCAGTCCCCTCTATCCACAACAGGGTGCATTTTCTCTCACATGCTCATCGCTGGAGTGTTGAAACAATCGCCGCCATGATCACCATTGCATCCTGATTCCCCGGGGCGGAATCGCTCACCGCCCTGGGGACTGCGTTGATGGTCATAGGCATTCGTTGCCATTTCCTGCGGGCGTGCTCTCAGTGACCTGCTCATCTCGCGCCGCGGTTAGTGTGAGCGATGCGCCTTATACTTGCGCTCAATAGACTCCCTCGATCTATTCTGAGTTAATACTGTCCGCTAACCACTCACTACAGTGTAGTTTGCGCACATGACTCGTCCCTTGAATTTCTCTACCCTTTCGCGACGGCCCACCCATCGTGGAGTGTTCGATCGTCTCGCGGCCTCCGTGCCGGGGTTCGATTACTCACCCACTCTCGAGCACTCCTGCATCTGCCATAGCAGGCTCCCGCATTCTTATCCATTACTGGGTGCGGGGCGGGACCAGCCGTTAGAAACAATTGCAAGTGCAATCGGCCGTATGGGCGCCGTTCGACGGACGCCTCCTGCCCGATACCGTCCCAATGTTGACTTCGGCGCGCAACAGTTGAGTGGTGCTAGCTAGGTGTGCACGGGGAATTGAGAATCAGGCCAGGCACGTGTGGGATGCGCATCCAGTTCGTCTGAATGGTGCCCCCAGGAAATGGAGAGGTAGCGTCATGGTTGAAGTATCTCGCTCGCTACGCCTGCTCATCGCCGATGACCACCCGGCCATGCTGGATGGACTGCGCTACATGATTCAACCGGAGCCCGACCTGGAGGTCGTGGCCGAAGCGGCGGATGGTGCCGAGTGCATCGATCGCTTCCGTGAGTGCCGTCCTGATGTGGCACTGGTAGACCTGCAGATGCCGAAGATCGACGGACTGCGGGTCATTGCGACGTTGTGCAAGGAATTCAACGATGCCTGCCTCGTCGTGTTGACGTCCTACACGGGAGATGCGCGGGTGTCGCGCGCATTGAAGTTCGGCGCCCGCGCTTATGTGCTGAAGAACTCGCGGCGTTCCGAAATTCTCCAGGCGATTCGTCAGGCGACCACGGGTTGCACATTCGTGAGCGAGGAGCTCAGGCGCGAGCTCGCCGCACATGATCGCAGTGAGAATTTGAGCCCACGCGAGCTCAGTGTGCTGCGGCTGGTCTCCGCCGGACAACGCAACCGCGCAATCGGTGAGTCGTTGTATGTGTCTGAACAAACGGTAAAGTCACATATCAAGAGCATCCTGGCAAAACTCCAAGCCCACGATCGTACGCATGCAGTCAGTATCGCCGTTCAGCGCGGTCTCCTCGACTGCTGACTAATATTCATAAGGTGACTTTTCGTTTCGTGGCCTGCCGACAGTGCGCGCTCACCGTCTCCCGCAGCAGTTGGAGCGGCTATCCTCGAGACCAGCGCCGAACGAGATATACGGACGTATCCCCTCGGGGCGACCGCCCCGACCCATGGGGTGAAACGCGCTGAATCCCTCTGTGAGCGTCTTGCATGTCGGCCGCCTGGTCAATGACATCCGGTCCCTTCGCCATCAGCTTCAACATGTAGTAGATGCCCGTGCCGAATACGAGGAAATATACAACGATGAAGATCAACACGACGTGCCGACTTGTTGCGCAGACAAAGGGGACACGGCATCTGCTGTGCGCAGGCACCCCGAAGAAGACCCAGGGTTGGCGTCCGACTTCGGTGGTAATCCGGCCGGCGAGCAGTGCGATCAGACCTGAAGGCGCTGCTTTCAGTGCTTTTTGTGTTGGCAGGGTGCCGAGTTTCAAGCGGGGGCTCGATTTGATAACGGACGCCTCCCAAAGCCACTCCTTCGAGTGAATCGCTTTCCTGCAAATTCACAGAAGATCTGTGGAACAGAAGCTTCAGGAGATGACGATGTCCCGCATCGACATTCCGGACCGTGATGACGCCCCCCGGGACTCGCAACCCATTTTGGACGGCATCCGCGAAAAGGCCGGCTTCATCCCCAATCTATTCAGGCTGATGTCCCTGAGTCCTGCCGTGTTGAACGCTCAGCAGGACCTCCAGCACGCATTGGCGAAGGCCTTGGATTTGAAGACCCGTGTCAAGATCGCCCTTGCCGTTTCCCAGGTGAACGATTGTGCGTACTGCCTCGCGGCACACTCCTATCACGCCTTCAACCAAGTGAAGATCCTCCCCGAGGAGATTTATTTAAACCGCACCGGACGCTCTTCAGAGCCCAGGATGGAAGCCGCTCTGCGCTTTGCCAAAAAGGTCACCGAGACACGCGGGCATGTGAGCGACTCGGATCTGACCGAGGTACGTGATGCCGGTTACACCGACGCGCAAGTGCTGGAGATCATCGCCGTGGCCGCAGCCTACCTCCTCACCAATTTTCTGAACAACGTCGCCGACACCGATATCGACATTCCTGACATTGAGGGAGGCCGACCGGATTCCACCGTCGGATGATGGGTCGTTGCGCCGCCGTCGACTCGCGCCCTCCGACCATGAATGAGACTGCCGTCGTCACGGCGCTCGTCCCGGTGATCGCCCTGCTCTTCTTGGGGGTCGCGACAGCGATCGGCTCGCGCGCGGTAGGCCTCAGCCCGATTGTGGGTTACCTCGTGCTGGGACTGGGGATCAGGGCGAGCGGACTTGGAATGCGATTTGAAGAGTCGACGATTGCGGTGTTAGCGCAGCTCGGCGTGGTCCTGCTCCTGTTCGAAATCGGGCTGCATTTCTCGTTGGAGCATCTGCGTAAGCAGGCTGCCGACATCTTCGCCTTTGGTCCACTGCAGGTCGCCTTGGCCACACTGGCGTTAGGCGGGACGGGCCTCCTGTTTGGCCTCACGCCGATGGCCGCTTTTCTGGGCGGGGCGTTGCTCGCGTTGTCATCCACTGCGGTAGTAGCTCAACTCATTGCTGAGCGTCATCAGCGCAGTTGTCCGGTTGGGCTCACGGCCACCTCCATTCTGATCTTCCAGGATGTCGCGGCGATCTTTCTCCTGATCGTTGTAAACTCTCTGGATAGCGGCGGCCCATTTTGGAAGGTGGGGACGCTTGCACTGGCAAAGGCTGCCATCGCATTCGCGGTGACGGTGGTGCTCGCACGACTCCTGGTTGGGCCATTTTTGCGTTTGGTCGCACGAACGCGCAATGAGGAAGTCTTCACCGCAACGGCGCTTCTCATTGCGCTGGCAGCCGGATGGGCGACCGGCCGCATCGGGCTGTCTTTGACATTGGGGGCCTTTCTCGGAGGGCTTGCCCTCGCGGAGACACCGTATCGTGCAATCGTGGAGTCGGAAATCAAGCCGTTCCGAGGCCTGTTGCTAGGCTTCTTCTTTGTGTCCATCGGACTGTCACTGGAAACTTCCGCGCTCACAAGCTCGCTGCATATCGTGCTCGGGCTCACGGTGCTGCTCATATCCATCAAGATTCTCACCAATATTGTGGCGAGTCGGGTCTTTCACTGGTCGGTGCCGGGATCGACACAGCTCGGGTTTCTACTGGCCCAGGGGTCCGAATTCGCGCTTGTACTGCTGAGTCTGGAACCCGTGCGCCGTGTGATTGGGGAATATGCTGCCTCGGTCCTCATCGCCGTCGTGGCGCTAAGCATTGCCCTGACGCCGAGCCTTGCTGAGGCAGGGCGACGCATCGCAGGCCGGATGCGTCAAAAATCAACGCAAGCGGTCCACCCGGAGTTGACCATGCAATCCGTCGCAGCGCCGGTGATCATTGTTGGCATGGGGGCGGTTGGGCGGGCCGTGGCCGATGCGCTCATCCATTTCAACATTGGTTATTTTGGCGTCGAGAGGGATCAACAACGTCTGCAGAGGGCCATCGCGGACGGATACGTCGCCTCGTTCGGTGATGGCTTCGACCCTCGCCTGTGGGGACCGAATGATCTTCGCCGGTGCAAGCTGAGTGTATTGACCACCCCGGACGTGGAGGCTCTGCGTCGGACCGTGCACTTGGCCAAAACAAATTTTCCGCAGTTGAAACAGCTTGTGGTCGTCACGGACGAGATCGCGGCGCAGGAAATACGTAACATCGGCCTGTTAGCCATTGTTGATGCCAGCCATCCTCGGGGGGTGGACATCGCGCGCGTGGTGCTCGATGAGCTCGGGGTGGCCCACGCGGCGATAGATATTTGGGCAAGAGAATACAACTCACCCCAAGGGCCGCCCACGATTTTGGCCACTGCTGCAGCGTAGCTTCGCTGCACGATCCGCACCCGCCCGTTCGATTGCAGCTCGGGCGCGCAAAGTAGTCCGGCGTAATTATGTGTTTCGCGGCGCTCCGCAGGAGATGCCCGTGGCAAGGCTCGATACCCTCAGCGGATTATCGCCTCGCATATGCACTCCAAAGAGTGAAGCCGAAGTGGAAATACGACGATAGATTGTAACGGTGATCGAACCGCCTTTCTCATACGGGAAAGCCAGCCTTATCGTGCCCTCAAACCGAACGGATGGAATGACGAAACAGAGGGCCAGATTCGGGTCGCTGCATAATCCTTTCAGCCAAGGAGATTATCATTCATGACGCTCAATCGAGTCCGCATCCTGTCCGCCTTGTTGGTTATTAGTGCGGGCGGTGTTACCGCAGCTCCCACAGAATCATCGGATTCTCCACACGAGTCGCCAGTGAAGAAGTACTCCCAATTGCGAAACGCCTTGCTCTCGGGAAAGAACGTGGTTGTGACGATTCACTTCGATAAGTGTACTGTGCCCGGTGGCGGGGTTACCAACTTGCATTTCTCGGGAGGATTCAGGATCAACGAGTTTGTGATCCCGAACGATGGATACATCTCCTTCTCGGATGTCCATTCGACTCTTGAAACCGACAATACGCCCGTGACCGAATACGTGCGCTATCTCATGAGGCCGGATGGTGCGGTAACGATCGGTTTCACCACCGTGTCGAGGGAGGGAACGGTCGTGCGAGAGTCGAAGTTTATATGTGAGCATGATCGCGCGATTCAGTTCTCCGCAACTCCCTGATAGCGTTATCGACGCAAAGGTGTAGCGATTGTGCTTCGGCGAGTGTTGCGCGACTTGCGCATGCGAGCGCCGGGCACCCCCGGTCTCGCGGGGTTTTCTAGGCCAGAATAGCGCGATCAGCCGTAGTCACGCGCGGTCCTCTACTTGATCGAGAAAGTCCCCATATCCCTCTTTCTCCATTTCGGCTTTCGGCACAAAGCGCAGCGATGCGGAGTTGATGCAGTAACGCAAGCCGCCTCGATCGTGAGGGCCGTCGGGGAACACGTGTCCGAGATGACTATCGCCGTGTTTTGATCGCACTTCGGTTCGAACCATACCGTGGCTGGTATCGCGCAATTCGATCACATAGGCAGGGTCAATCGGCTTGGTGAAACTCGGCCAGCCACAACCCGACTCGTATTTGTCCGAGGAGGCGAACAGGGGCTCACCGGATACTATGTCCACATAGATGCCGGGTTCATGATTGTACAGATACGGGCCCGTTCCAGGTTGCTCGGTACCCTGCCGCTGGGTAACCCGATACTGCTCGCGTGTCAGCTTAGCGATGGCCTCTGGACTTCTTTCATAGGTACCCATGGGAGCTCTCCGTTGGACTAGGTTTTAAGTTCTTCAACACCTGACGTGCGCAGGTTGGCAAGCGTGGACGTGTCTCAAACACGACCTGCGTTCACCGCGCCGTTGACGTCGTGAATCTGATTTGTGACGTCCTCGGGACAGGAGCCTAGTGCCGAACTGGTGATGCACTGAGACCCGGAAGAGTGATTTTTTCTTGCAACCGCGACCATCGAACCGTCCCGATCCCCCAAATGGCTTGCCGTAGCCTGCCGAATTCGGAAGACGATTCATTGCGAAGAGCAGCCCGAAATCCAGAGTGCAAACCGGGCCGCCGAGCTAGCTGCCATGCCCTTCGAACCGCTCCAGGATGCTAACCACACTCTGACTCGTCGTCTCCCGCCCCGTAGTCCGCCGAAATCCGGCCGCCAGAATATTTTCACTCCCCGGCAGGAGCGCGGGGCCGGGACCGACTGTCCCGCATGTTGGTGACTGCGCACAGGCAAGGCCGATAACAACACCAACGCTCCGGTTCCTCCTGCAAAAAAACACTTCGTTCTTCATGTGTCTTCACGCCTCGATTCTAGCGAACCGACGCCGCTTGTACGGCTGCAACGCCATGCGCAGCTCTTACGCACATCAAGTGCGCACTATTGACCAGCCTCAAGGCCGTATGCGCGTTGCCGAGCGAAGCTGGCTCCAGCCCGAATCATCGCCGGAGAAGTCCATGATCACATTGGAAGATGCACGAAAGGTTATTGCCGCCGCAGAGAAGAAGGCAAAGGAGCTTCACCAGCCCATGAACATCGCCGTCGCCGACGGCGGCGGCAGTCTGGTTGCGCACGTGCGCATGGATGACGCGTGGCTCGGGAGCATCGACATAGCAATCAAAAAGGCCTTCACCTCCCGGGCCTTCAACATCAGCACGCGGGATCTCGCGCAGCACTCACAGTCCGGCGGACAGTTCTTTGGCATTCACGCTTCGAATGATGGGCGCGTGATGATTTTTGCGGGCGGCGTGCCATTGCAGCGTGGCGGCAAAGTTGTCGGCGCCATCGGCGTGAGCGGCGGCTCAGGCGAGCAGGATCATGCAGTCGCCGAAGCCGGCGCGCGCGCGTTCGAATAATTCAACGAGGAGTATCAAATCATGGCTAGCAATCGTGGAGTGATCTATCTCGGTCCGGGCAAAGTGGAGGTTCGCAGCATCGACTTCCCGAAGCTCGTCGACCCGCGCGGCAAACGGGCCGATCACGGCGTGATCCTGAAGGTCGTAACCACGAATATCTGCGGCAGCGATCAGCACATGGTACGGGGTCGCACTACGGCTCCGCCGGGGCTGGTACTCGGGCATGAGATCACCGGTGAAGTGATCGAGGCCGGCCGCGACGTGCAGTTCATCAACGTCGGCGACCTCGTATCGGTGCCGTTCAATGTTGCATGCGGACGCTGTCGCACCTGCAAAGAGCGCGCAACGGGTGTCTGCCTCAATGTGAATCCAGCGCGGGCCGGTGGCGCGTACGGCTATGTAGACATGGGCGGGTGGATCGGAGGCCAGGCCGAATACGTGATGGTGCCGTACGCAGACTTTAACCTGCTGCGCTTTCCGGACCGGGACCGGGCCATGGAAAAAATCATGGACCTGACCTGCCTGACCGACATCTTGCCCACCGGATATCACGGCTGCGTCACTGCCGGCGTCACGACCGGTTCGACAGTGCTGATCGCAGGTGCCGGACCGGTGGGTCTCGCAGCGGCCGCCTCGGCGTTCCTGCTCGGCGCAGCGGTCGTCATAGTGATGGACTTCAGCAAGGAGCGACTGGCACAGGCCAGTTCGTTCGGTTGCGAAACGATCGACCTGACGCAGGGTGGCTCACTTGCGGATCGCGTCGAAAATATCGTCGGCGTCCGTGAGGTTGATTGCGGCGTGGATTGTGTCGGCTTCGAAGCGAAGGCACGCGGCGGCGAGGAACAGCCGGCCATCGTGCTCAATCAACTCATGGAGCTAACGCGCGCAGCGGGCTCGATCGGGATTCCCGGTCTCTACGTGACCGAGGATCCCGGAGCCAAGGATACACAAGCGCGCAACGGGAGTCTGAGCCTGCGCTTTGGTCTCGGCTGGGCGAAATCTCACTCGCTCCACACCGGGCAGACGCCCGTCATGAAATACAACCGCGCGCTCATGATGGCGATCCTCCACGACCGGATCCAGATTGCCAGAGCGGTCAACGCAACGCTGATCAGTCTCGATCAGGCCCCCAGCGGATACGCGGACTTCGACCGTGGTGTCGCTCGCAAATTCGTCATTGCCCCACACGGAGCGCAGGGCGTGGGCGCCAACTCAAACAGGTGATCAATGTTACTGCGACCGACTACACGACTACTTCTCGTTCTGATCGCGGCGGGCGCCGCGCCCATGACCTACGCACTGGTCAGCGCGATTCAATCGGGCGCATAACTACGCCGCGCGTGCTCCCCGCGTTAAGCGGTGTTAAACGTTGTCATCCAGCCCAGGGAATCATTGATCTTACGACTCCCCCGATCCTAGTCTGCCTCCGAGCCCAGGTTAGTCCAGGCTCGATCGAGCGGTGATCACGGAGCCAATGAGTGGGGTTGCTCGAAGATGCATTGCAAGCAAGTGGTGGGCTGCATCTGTGGCGGCAGGCGCAGCGGTTCACCGCGCACGTGTCAATTGGCGGACCGTTGTGCACCCAAAAATGTAGTTCCGCGCAGTTGAAGGAGCTTCTGGTCGAAGGCAGCACACGAGATCAGGTTCTCGAGATCATTGGCTTCACGGCGGCTGACCGGCGCGCGTTGTATCGACCAGATTGGGTGGCGCTCGAGGGATCGGACGGCCGGCGGCTGAAGGAGCGTAAGGCTACGCCGTCGGCGTTTCACGCCCTGCTTGCGAGTACCACGTGGGACGAGCTGCTGCTCGCGCATTATTGCGGGTACTTCATCTGGAACTACATGAACGCGCCCTTCGTTCTCTCAGACCCGGACTTTGAGATCGAGGAGGTCGAGCCCACGAGTGTACGTGGCGAGATCTGGCGTCGCCTCAGAGTACGGTTTCCGCCCCGAATGGTTACGCACTCTGCGGAGCAGACCTTCTATTTCGATAGCCAGGGAATCATCAGAAGACAGGATTACCTGCCGCCGTATGACGGGCGAATGTTGGTCGCTCAGATGTTTTCAGCGCATCAGCGATTCTCAGGAGTGCTCGTGCCCACCCTGTGCCGCCTTCTGCGCTTGGCGTCGGATGGCGCCACAATCGCCAAGCCGCCGTTGCAGGACATCGAAATCTTCGACGCCGTATTCGAGTAAGGGCATCCGCCGCTCGACCGTGGTACATAACTCGCGACCGCTCCGTTGCCGCTCACAGTGGCATTGACGGAAAGCGATGATCGGCGCAGTGTTGCAACCTTCCCAGCAAATGAGAGAGCGCGGCTCGCGGTGAGAGTTCGCTCTAACACCTTTGGCGTGAGCTGCTCTCAATGGCGAGACGCGATGAGGGAAAACGGGCTGGCGATCGCGCGCCCAAGTCCGCCGTACCCGGATCCAGATCTCTCGATGCGGGCCTGTCCGGCATGCACCATGCATCTGCGTCGAGAGTCGCGTCCTTCGGCCCTTTTCGCCTGCGGGCAACGGAGCGCCTGCTCGAGCGGGACGGCGACGTGCTCAAGGTCGGTAGTCGGGCTCTCGAGATCCTCATCATGCTCGTGGAGCACACACCGGAAGTCGTCAGCAAACGGGACCTGATCGCGCGCGCGTGGGGAGATCTGGTTGTCGACGACGGCAGCTTGCGCGTTAATGTCGCCGCCCTGCGAAGAACGCTCGGTGATGGAGAATCGGGCGCTCGTTACATTACTAACGTTCCGGGTCGCGGTTACTGCTTTGCAGCTCCGGTTACGTGGACTGGGGCGCCGGCAGCCCCTGGTGAAGCTAAATCACCGCAAGTATCTGCGCCGAGCCTGCCCAGGCGCCTACTGCGGATGGTGGGGCGGGACGATACCGTCCAGCGGCTCGCTAGGCGGCTGAGGGAGCAGCGCTTCATATCCATCGTAGGAGCGGGCGGAATTGGCAAAACCACCGTTGCCTTGGCCGTTGCTCACGAAGTGCTGTCCGATTTCTCCGGCGCAGTTCATTTTGTGGATCTCGCATCCCTCGAGGATCCACGCCTGGTGACAGGGGCCCTTGCGTCAGAGCTCGGCATCTCTGTGGCTTCGGACAATCCCCTCCCAGCCATACTCGCCTTCCTCGGCGAGCAGCGAGTGCTGCTGTTGTTCGATAGCTGCGAGCACGTCATCGAGGTCGTGGCCGCGCTGGCTGAGAACATATTCCGCGAGGCCCCTCAAGTTCACATTCTCGCTACGAGCCGGGAGTCGCTCCGAGCGGAGGGAGAGCAAGTCCACCATTTGTCGCCGCTCGAGTGTCCACCGTCGAGCTCGGAATCACTCTCAGCAACGCAAGCACTCGCCTTCCCGGCCGTGCAGCTGTTTGTCAGCCAGATTGCCGCCAGTGGTCATCCGTTCGAACTCAACGATAGTGACGCGCCGGTTGTCGCGGAGATTTGTCGCAGACTCGATGGCATCGCCCTGGCACTGGAGCTCGCCGCGTGCCGTGTCGGTGTGTACGGAGTTCAAGGCACCGCATCGTTGCTCGACAGCCAATTCAGGTTGCTTTGGCGAGGACGCCGTACTGCGCTGCCGAGGCACCAGACGCTGAGTGCCACACTTGATTGGAGTTATAACCTGCTAACGGACACCGAGCGGTTGACCTTACGTCGCCTGGCCATCTTCGTGGGTCACTTTTCTCTGAATGCAGTATTGGACATCGTGCGGGAGAACCTCCATCCCCCCGAGTTGACGGAGGCGCTCGCCACTTTGGTGGAGAAATCACTCGTGACACCGGACAGCGCAGCTGCGATGCACTATCGGCTCCTCGACACCACACGCTCCTACGCATGGCAGAAGCTCATAGAAAGCGGCGAGCAGCCCAAGGTCGCGCGACGCCACTGCGAGCATGTGACCCGCGCTCTGGAGAGCCTTGGAGCCAGCATCTGGGCCGCTCCTCGCCCGGAGAATCGAGCTTACTTCGTCTCCAATCTCAGCAACTTGCGCGCCGCGCTGGAGTGGGCTTTCTCGGAGCCGGGGGACACTGCTCTTGGAGTGAGGCTCACCGCCGCTTCGGCCTGCCTTTTCTATCAAATGATCCTTCTGCCTGAATGCGCGACCTGGACCGGGCGAGCCATCCAATCTCTCGGCGCCATCGAGGGAACACGGCTCGAGTCCGAGCTGCAAGCCTGTTTTGCGCTCGCTGTCATGGTCACGAAGGGAAACGTGACTATGGCGCGCACAGCCCTGGCTCGCACATTGGAGGTGGCGGAGGGTCTCGGCGATGCGCCCATGCAGCTGCAAATACTTTCCCATGGGCTGTATCGGTGGCAACTCAGAAGCGGAGATTTTCGCGGCCTCAGCGAGCTCACGGCTCGGATCGAGGCCGTGGCGAAACAGATCGACGACCCGTATGCAGAATCGATGGCGCACGATGCGGCCGCAAGTAAGGAGTTCTTTATCGGCGATCAGCGCCAGGTACCCGCGCTCTCCAGAATCGCTCCGCTGCCGGGGGAGGTAAATTCAGCCCGTGTTTCCGATGCCCCGGTGTACTCAGCGAAATTCAATACGAACGTCGTACAATGGCATGTTCCCAACATCAGCTTCGTCCTGCCGCGCAGCTTGTGGCTGTTGGGATGTCCTGGTGAAGCGCTGCAGTTGGCCAAAAAGGCGGTGCAGGAGATCAGTAGCACAGATCGTCCCTCCAGGTTTTGCTACATGCTCATGTCAGTCATTCTCATTTTCCTGGAGAGCGGCGACCTGGAATCCGCGGAGGATTCCATCGATTGCCTATTATACTGGACAGTT
>Ga0207671_10004878_pt1 | contig 12608 bp, 16 predicted proteins | sample KBSC24metaG_FD_184352 | JGI IMG/M metagenome (GOLD analysis project Ga0207671, IMG submission 184352) | Corn rhizosphere microbial communities from Kellogg Biological Station, Michigan, USA - KBS C2-4 metaG (SPAdes) (version 2) | ecosystem: Host-associated > Plants > Roots > Rhizosphere > Soil... | reverse complement strand
AAATAAGCTCATGAGGGGGTAAAAGGCAAATAAAATCGGGAAAGCAGGGTATAAATATACAAACGGTAAATATCTTTACACATGCGTAAACTGGAGATGGATGAATTAAACCGGAAATCGGTGAATGAATTCCGGCAGTCGGAGAAGACACCGGTGGTCGTAGTGCTGGACAATATACGCAGTATGCACAATGTGGGTAGTGTGTTCCGGACGGCAGATGCGTTTCTTCTTCAGGGTATTTATCTTTGTGGTTATACGCCTCAGCCTCCGCACCGGGATATTCACAAGACGGCGCTGGGGGCGACGGAGACGGTTGAATGGAGTTATTTTTCCACCACTGTGGAGGCGTTGCGGACATTAAAGGATTCCGGATATAAGGTATTTGCGGTGGAGCAGACCGCAGCCAGTATTCCCTTACAGGAGTTTGCCGTCAACTATTCGGGTCCGTTGGCTGTTGTGTTTGGGAATGAGGTGACGGGGGTAGGGGAGGAGGCTTTGGCCTTATGTGACGGAAGCGTGGAGATACCACAATGGGGGATGAAACATTCGTTGAATATTTCGATAGCGGCGGGGATCGTGTTGTGGGAGCTGGTGCGCGGGCGAAAGCCGTTGAATTAAAATAAAATTATGAGTACAGTTAAGAACTACCTAAGCCTGATCAAATTTTCGCACACCATTTTCGCGATGCCGTTCGCGATGATCGGTTTTTTTCTGGGGGTATTGCGTCCGGCCTATGGTGTCGGTCAATGGAATCTGAACCGGGCGATCGGCTGGAGCCACGAGATGACCTTTCGCCCGCATGTCCTGGCCACCTTTGTGCTTGTTATTCTTTGCATGGTTTTTGCGCGCAGTGCGGCCATGGCGTTCAACCGCTGGCTGGATGTGAAATTTGACGCGCTGAATCCGCGTACGGCTATTCGTGAGATACCGAAAGGCATCATTTCGAAGAATAGCGCATTGCGTTTCGTGATCTTCAATTGCGTTGCATTTGTTGTATGTACCTGGTTTATAAATCCATTGTGTTTCGCGCTGTCTTTTGTAGCGCTGGCCGTCGTGCTGGGCTATAGCTATACAAAAAGGTTTACTCCGCTGTGCCATCTTGTGCTTGGTGTGGGTCTTTCACTGGCGCCGATAGGGGCGTACCTGGCCGTTACCGGTTATTTCGATCTATTGCCCATTCTTTTCTCCCTCACTGTCATTTTCTGGGTGAGCGGCTTTGATATCATTTATGCCCTGCAGGACGAGGAATTCGACAAATCCCAGCAGCTTTATTCCATGCCTTCATGGCTGGGTAAGGCCAGGGCGCTGCGTGTTTCCGAAGGACTACACGTGTTGAGTACGCTTTGTGTGGTGCTGGCGGGTCTTGATGGCTTTTTCGGGTGGTGGTATTGGGGGGGGGTAGCTATTTTTATCGGGATGCTGATCTATCAGCACCGGGTGGTTAAGCCGAATGATCTCAGTCGTGTCAATCTCGCATTTATGACGGCGAATGGGATAGCCAGTGTCGTTTTCGCCATTTTCGTCATCAGTGATCTCTATTTAAGTAATCCATTGATGCGCATAGTGTGAAAATATGCGTATATTTGCTCCTTAAGTGAAGGAAAGACTAAATCTTACTATTGACGGGGCCTTATTGGAGGCAATGAAGGCTTATGCGGCCGGAAAGGGGATGAGTGTGTCCGAGCTGGTGGAGAGTTATTTCCGGCAGGTGACCAGGCCGGTGCAGCGGCAGAATATACTGGATATGGTGGATCAACTGGAGGGGCTGAATGGTTTGGGTAAGGAAAACGGGGAGCAAGAGCATGGGGCGGATGGAGGCCAGGAGCAAGCAGTGGATGGAGGGCATGGATCAGGGAACAGCAAAGAGGTAAAACATGGCTTTTAGGATATTTTTGGATGCCAATATGTTGTTGGACTTTACCTTGAAGGGACCCAATTATCGCGCCGTCCGGCAATTGATGGAATGGGCGGTGGAGGGGAGAGTCCAGGCATATATCACGCCGGCGGTTGTGCAGGTGTTGGGGCTGCGGCTGGCGGAGGCCTATGGGGCGGAGCGGGCGAAGGAGTTGTTGCTGGCATTGCTGGCGGAGGTGCAGGTGATCGATACGGGGCATGAGATCACGGTGAATGCGTTGCATTCGAAGATGGACAATATGGAAGACGCCTTATCCTACTATACAGCATTGCATCACAAGCTGGATTATTTTATCACCCGAAACAAGGGCCTGTCAAATGCGGCCATACCGGTATTGCCGGTGTGTACGCCGGAGGAGTTTTTGCAACACAACGATGTGGCCGCCAAAAAATAATTAGTTATGGCCCGTATAATGGCGATAGATTATGGTCTCAAGCGGACAGGATTAGCGGTTACCGATCCCTTGCAGATCATTGCCACAGGGCTGAGGACAATAGAATCGCCGAAGCTGATCGCTTTTTTGAAAGAGTATTTCAAGACGGAACAGGTGGAGTTGATATTGATAGGGGAGCCTAAAAACTGGGATGACAGTGATACGCATGCCACGCCGCTGGTGCGGCAGATCATGGTGCGGCTGCAAAAGGAGTTTCCGTCAATTCCTTTGAAACCGGTGGATGAGCGGTTTACGTCGAAAATGGCATCGCGGGCGATGATCGATATGGGGTTAAAGAAAAAGCAGCGGCAGAACAAAGCGTTAGTGGATGAGATAGCTGCCACCATATTGTTGCAGGAATATTTGGGTCGGGCAAATCAATAAAACAGGGCGCAGCTGCGCTCCAGGAACAAAATTAGTAAATCATGATTTTACCTATCGTCGCTTATGGTACACCTATTCTCCGGGCAGTTAGTAAAGATATCACACCAGACTATCCAAATCTTGCCAAACTGATAGAGGATATGTGGGAGACGATGTATTCCAGCAATGGAGTAGGGCTGGCGGCTCCGCAGATAAACCGGGATATCCGGCTGTTCACAGTGGATTCCGAGCAGATATTTACCAATCTGGAAGAGGATGAAAAAGATAAATATCCGGATGGACCTGGTATAAAACAAGTGTTCATCAATGCGCATGTCGTTGCCCTGAATGGGGAGGAATGGGCCTATAATGAAGGTTGTCTGAGCATTCCGAAGATCAGGGAAGATGTATACCGGAGTGAAGAGGTGACCCTGGAATATGTGGATGAGAATTTCGAGCCGCACAAGACTACCTTTAACGGGATCACCGCCCGGGTGATACTACATGAATACGATCACATCGAGGGTAAATTATTTATTGACTATCTGAAGCCGTTGAAGCGCAAATTGCTGAAGGGGAAGCTGGATGATATTACCCGGGGGAAGATCAACGTGGATTATAAGATGAGTTTTCCGAAATAGGACCGCCTGGCCGGGTGTTTAGAGCCGGGTGGTGGTGTATGCCCGCCATTTAGCGATCACTTCTCGTATGTCGTCGGGTAATTCGCTTTCAAAGAGCATTTCTTTTCCCGTTGCGGGATGTATAAAACCAATGGTTTTGGCATGGAGGGCATGCCGGGGACAAATGGCAAAACAGTTATCTACAAACTGTCTGTATTTATTGAATACGGTGCCTTTTACGATCTTATCCCCACCATAGGTGTCGTCATTGAACAGGGGATGACCGATATGTTGCATATGTACGCGTATCTGGTGGGTACGTCCGGTCTCCAGGACGCATTGTACGAGTGTGACATACCCAAAACGTTCCAGCACTTTATAGTGGGTGATGGCTTCTTTTCCGTGTTCGCCTTCCGGATAAGCATCGAAAAGTTTGCGAAAACGCTGGTGGCGCCCTACGTGCGCGACTATGGTGCCTGCATCTTCTGCCAGATCGCCCCATACCAGGGCCATATATTGTCTTTTGACGCTGTGGTCGAAGAATTGTTTGGCCAGGCTGCGAACGGCTTTTTCTGTTTTGGCGAGGACCATTAGTCCGCTGGTATTCTTGTCGATGCGGTGTACCAGGCCAAAACGGGGGAGGGTCTGTTCGTTAATGGAATTATTCTTTTGCTGGAGGTACCAGGCGACCCCATTGATCAGCGTTCCGGAATAGTTGCCGCTGGCAGGATGGACGACCAGCCCCGGGGGTTTGTTGATGATCATCACCTCCTCGTCTTCGTAACGGATATTGAGGGGCATTTCTTCCGGAATGATCTCTTCTCCGGGGACTTCTTTGTCTGAATACATTACGATCTCATCCAGCGGCCTGATCTTATAATTGGGTTGTACCTGTTTGTTGTTGACCAGCACCATGCCGGCTTCCAGCGCCTTCTGGATCTTGTTGCGGGAGGCGTTCTCGATGCGTTGTACCAGGAATTTGTCGATGCGTAAGGGTTCCTGGCCTTTGTCGACCCTGAGGTTCATTCTTTCATACAATTCATCCGACCCGTCGACTGACGGGTTTTCGTCCAACTCTTTGTCTTCCTCTTGTTCTTTACGCATTTATCGGGAATTTGCGCAAAGGTACTAAATCGTACCTTTACGGGTCGTTTATGCAAAAAGTCATTTTTAAAGACCTGGGGCAAATGGATTACCAGGCCGCCTGGGATTACCAGGAAGTTTTGTTACAGGAAAATGTACAGATCAAGACGGAGGCCCGGCAGCGGGCAGCCGCATTGGCTGATACGGGGGGGCTAAGCGGGGCTCCGGCTACCCGGCATTACCTCTTATTTGTCGAACATTCCCCTGTCTATACCCTGGGCAAGAGCGGGCATATGGAGAATGTGCTGATCGGAGATGCAAAGATGCGGGAGAGGGGTGTACAATTCTTTCGGAGCAACAGGGGAGGTGATATCACTTTTCATGGGCCAGGGCAACTGGTGGGGTATCCTATCCTGGATCTCGAAAGATTCTATACGGATATTGGCCTGTATCTGCGGAATCTTGAAGAAGTGAGCATCCGGGTACTGGCAGATTATGGCATCCGGGGAGACCGGTCGTCCGGAGAGACCGGTGTCTGGATCGGCCCGGATAATAAAGGCAGAGCCCGGAAGATATGCGCCATCGGGGTGCGTTGCAGCCGTTGGGTGACGATGCATGGATTTGCTTTTAATGTCACGACAGACCTTTCCTATTTCGGAGATATCGTGCCTTGCGGCATTCCGGATAAAGAGGCTACTTCGCTGGAGAAGGAGCTGGGGTTCCCGGTAGCACTGGAAGAAGTAAAGGAGCGGTGGAAACGGCGTTTTGAAGAGGTGTTTGGGGTAGAGTTGATCTAAAATTCTTTTGGGATAAAAAATTTGTTCTTTTCCTTCAATTGATCGCCATCGTATAATTCAAACCGGAACCAGCCGGAATGATGGAAATTCGTTTTATCGACGATCAGGGAAGGATCTCTGATGGCCGACAATTCAAAAAGCAATTTTCCTGCCTCATCATAGAACTTAATGGCATAATGTTTTTGCGCTGCACCAGGCAGTGACACATGGATATTGCCATATTTACCTGTAAATACGTATGACGAAGCCCTGTATACTTCTTTTGGGACAAAGGGTTTGATCAGCAGGGTATCTCCGTCTATGAAGACAAGGGTATCCTTTGTTCTTTTCAGTAAGGAATCCCGGAAAGTCTGAATGCGGCTGCCGGATAACTGGCTGATAAGGCTGTCTCCTTTGCGGACAAATACAGTAGTCGAGAGTTCAACTTCCGGAAGGTTGTGGATGACCGTCGGGCTTTTTACGTGGGCTGCTCCTTTGTTTGTTGTGGGATCGACGTAAAGAATGCGTGCGCCTGCCATTTTTGAAAAGTCGGCCGGGTCATTCTCCTCTTTGGACGTGCTGCCGGCATTTTCCGCTGTATTGGACCCGGGACGCCGGGAAGGCGTAAAAAGATATTTTCCGTTTTCCAATACCACAAACAGGCGGTAATAGAAATTAGGATGGGGGGCCCTGGTGTCCATGGCGCCGTTCTCGGGTAATCTGGGGTCTGGTACGGTGATCAGGGTAGTGAAATTCTTCAGACTATCTGTCGAACGCTGGATACTGATCTGCGAGACAACGGGGTACTTATTGTGCCAGCTGATAAGGATCTTTCCCGGTCCACGAGCGGTAGCAGAAAATCGGGGTAAAGTATCCTGTGCCCGGAGGAGGGTTGAAAAAAAAATGCCCATCAAAAAAAGGCCTACCGTCCTGTACATAAATGGCATAACGTATCTTTTGAAAAGATGTTTTGGGCAAATTTAAAAATAATGCCGGTTGGCCCCAGAGTAACCAAAACCGGGCCTAAAAATCCAGTTGGCCCACGGAAAGGGATTGATTGCCCTGTAAACCGCCGCTGTGGATAACCAATATACGGGAATGGGCAGGAAAAAAATGATTATTTATACTGTCACACAGGGCAAAGAATAGTTTTCCTGTGTAGACAATATCAGAAGGGATGCCTGTCTGCCGGTAAAATTGGTTCATAAAATCCAGGAGGGATTGCGGGTGACGGGCATAGCCGCCAAAATGATATTCAGGGAGCAACACACAGCGGCTGCGTTGTTCCGGAGTGAGTATATTCCCGTGATCGACGGCGGCGATCGTATCCATACCTTTTAGTGCGGGTACACCGATGACCCGTTGCCCGGGTTGGGAAGCCCGGACCAGGCCCAGAAATGTAGTGCCTGTGCCGATGGCGCAAAGGATATGCGTGTAATTGTCCGGATCGATCCCTTTCAGGATATCTTCGCTGCCCAATATTCCGGCCTTTCCGCCTCCCCCTTCCGGGATAATATAAGCGCCGGGATACTGTTGGGTGAGTTGCAGTAAAAAAGCGGGGTCATCTTTACCGGCATATTCTTTGCGATTGATGAACACCAATTGCATGCCGAGGGCACTTGCGTCCTGTAGTGTAGCGGAGAGCAGTTCGGGGCGTTCGCCACGAATTATACCTATAGCGGTCAGGCCGGACTGTTTTGCGGCAAAGGCAGTGGCGATGAGATGATTGGACCAGGCGCCTCCAAAAGTAAGTATGGGTGAGCCTGGAGACAGGAGGGCTTGCTCAAGATGAAACTTCAGCTTGAACCACTTGTTACCCGACACGATGGGATGGAGTTTATCCAGGCGGAGGACGTCCACGTGAAGGTCCTGTGTAGTAAATGCCGGAAGTTTCAGGTGTTCTAATAAATTATCCATTTTCAGGGAGTAATTTTTTATTTTCGTGTCCTAAAAAATAAAAATACGATAATGCAACCAACCCTTTTAATTTTAGCTGCCGGCATGGCTTCGAGATATGGTAGTATGAAACAGATACAGAGTTTTGGGCCCAGTGGAGAGACAATTATGGATTATAGCATTTATGACGCCATCCGCGCCGGGTTTAAAAAGGTAGTATTCATTATCCGTAAGGATTTTGCTGAAGATTTTAAGAACATTATGGAGCCTAAATTAAAGGGCAAAGTGGCTATAGACTATGTGTTCCAGGATCTGCAAGCATACACGGGCAATTATCCTGTGCCTGCTGAGCGGACCAAACCCTGGGGTACGGCTCATGCTGTTCTTTGTGCAAAAGATGCGATAAACGAACCGTTTGCCGTTATCAATGCGGATGATTTCTATGGACGGGATGCTTTTGAAAAAGCCTATGGCTTTTTGACAAAACAGGTAAGCAGGAACTTGTATTGCATTATAGGTTATGAACTGGCCAAGACCCTTTCTGACAATGGTACGGTAAGCCGGGGTGTCTGCGAGGTGGATGCCAGCGACAATTTGGTTTCTATAGCCGAGCGGACCAAGATCTATGAAGAGAACGGCAAGATCACGTATGAAGAAGGCGATAAAAAATTCGAAGTGCCTTTTGATTCGAAGGTATCGATGAATTTCTGGGGGTTTGATCCTTCTGTGTTCACGTATACGGAGAATTTTTTTCACGCTTTTCTGCAGGAGCAGGGAACCAATCCCAAAGCGGAGTTCTTTATACCTATCATTGGAGATAAGCTGATCAAGGAAGGAGAGGGGAATATCAAGGTCATTCCCACTGGCGCCAAATGGTTCGGGGTGACCTATAAGGAGGATGCGCCCGAGGTGCAGGCCAGCCTGAATGCGCTGATCCAAAAAGGGGAGTATCCGTCGAATTTGTGGAACTAATAAAAAAGCCCGCTTCGGTGAACTGACCCCCAAAAGTTAGACGGGTTTTAAAATTAGATTAAGCGGCTTGAGTTCGGTACTGCACCGGGCTCAGGCCGTTTAGTTTTAGTTTGATCCTATCGTGGTTGTAATAATGAACGTATTCAATAATAGCGTTTTGTAAGGATTCATAGGATTTAAATTGCTCTATATAGAACAGTTCGGATTTTAGGAGTCCAAAAAAGTTCTCCATCACAGCGTTGTCGAGGCAATTGCCCTTTCTGGACATGCTTTGTCTGATCTTGCTTTTCCGCAACTGGTGCTGATAGGCCTTCATCTGATATTGCCATCCCTGATCGGAGTGAAGCAGCGGTCTAGCGCCTGCTGGCAGCTTCTTCAGCGCTTTTTTGAGCATCTCCATTGTCTGATCAAAATTAGGGCGATCGGAGATGCTGTAGCTCACCACCTCGCTGTTATATAAGTCCAGGATGGGAGAAAAATAGAGTTTTTTACCTGCTACTGCGAACTCCGTTACATCCGTTACCCATTTCTGATAAGGTTTTCTGGCTTTAAAGTCACGTTTTAACAAGTTCCGCGCAATAGTGCCTTGCTGCCCTTTATAAGATTGGTATTTCTTTATTCTCACCAGGCTTTTTATCCCGATTTCCGTCATGAGTCTTTCTACTTTCTTGTGATTGATCTTTATTCCTTTATTCTTCAAAGCGGCCGTTATACGACGATAACCATATCGACCCTTATGCTGCTGGTAAATTGCCATCACTTCGGCTTTGACCAACCTGTCTTTATCTGGCTTGTCGAACTTTTTAAGGTAATAGTAAAAGGTGCTTCTGGCCATTCCTGACGCCTCCAGGAGTAGCTCCTGAGCGTGATCATGCCTTAGTTCCCGAATGGCTTTTGCCGTCTGGCTTGCGCCTTGGCGGCTTTTTCTTCCTGAGCTAAGGCTTCCAACTTTTTTAAAAACGCATTCTCTGCCCGTAGATATTCATTCTCTCTTTGAAGCGCTGCCAGCTTCTCAGCAACAGGATCAGATGATGTAGGCTCCTTCTTTTTAGGCTTTTTGGCCATAGGTGATCTTTTTCTGCCTTTATTCTTCTTCAACAAACCTTCAGCTCCATAATGCTCATAAGTATTCAACCAACGGTAAACCGTACTTTCATTTGGAATGTTGAAATGACAGGCTGTTTGCCTTAAAGATAGCCCTTTTTTAATATGATAACGGACTACCCGGAGCTTAACCGGGCCGCTGTAATGACCGTTCCTGAATTGAAATCCCCTCGTGCCTTCTTGCTGGTATTGTGTTACCCAACGTTGAACGCCACTTTTGTGGCAACCTAACTTTCTCGCTGCCCCTTTTACCGATAGCCTCCCGGAAAGGACAGACAACACTACCGATCGCTTCTGTTTAATACTGTACTTGACTCTTTTATCCATAAAATATGCCCCCAAATGTGTCTAACATTTTGGGGGCATATCATCGGCGGGCTTTTTTATTAGTTACTTTTTACGATGAAGATGCAGTCTTCTATGCGTTTGATCTGTTGTTTACGGTCGAGCCCCCTGATCGAAGAGGTCAGTGGCAAATGCAAGCGACTGAGGCTGCTGTCTGATCTGAGCAGGGTGCTGTCGGATTTCATAACATCGATAATACGGAACAGATTTTTAGACCGTACGGCAAAAACGACGCCCTGTGCGTTCTGCTGGCTCGAGTTGACGACGCCAATGATCTCGCCATCGTTGTTTAGCACCGGGGTACCGCTGTTACCGGGATTGGCCGCAATGGTTATCTGGCAGGCCAGCGTATCGCCATTGAAGCCAGTTTTGGCGCTCATATACCCTTTGTTATAGACGATCTCATCGCGGGGGTAACCGAGGGTAAACAATTCTTCTCCCAATTCGGACCCATTCTTGTTGATGCCATAGGGCAATACATTCCACGTATGGAAGGAAGTATCTTCGATCTTCAGCAAGGCGAGATCAGCCCGCTGGTCGAGGCTAATGATCCTGGCATTGTAACCCCCAAGGTTATTCTGGACCTCCACCTGGGTTGAATTTTTTACTACGTGGGCATTGGTCACCAGATAACCTTTGCCATCGATGAGAAAACCGGTGCCTCCTGACTTGAAGTCAGCGGCAGCCTCTGCGGAATTGATCTTATTCGTAAGATTGTTAAGCCGGGCTTCGGTGGTTTGCAAATGACGATCCAGCAGGTTGACGTGCTCCATGCTGACCTTGGGGGACAACAGGGAGATGAGTCCGCTGATCCCCAGGGCGGTGATACCGGCGATGGATGCGGCAACTCCGATGACGCGTTTGTATTTATTCCAGAGGGTCACCACTTTAGCGGGACGGGACTCTTCTATTTGTCCTGTCTCTGTCAATTGCTGGTGAACATCCTGGAGCTGGGCTTTAAAACCGGCGATCTCCCCATATTTAGAGAACCGGTCAAGGAAAAGAGTGTGTTCGACCACCAGTTGGTCGACGTCCGGGTTGGTACTACGGATATGCTCGAAAAACACTTTTTCCTCGGGGAGCATTTCTCCGCGGATGTAGCGTTCGACGGCATCTAGTAGGGCAGTGTCTTGCATGGTTAGTACTTATTTTTTGTACTGACTGAATATTTTTTTCAATCGCATCAGGCATTTATACTTTTGATTCTTGGCATTGTCCGCATTGGTATAGCCGAAATCGCCTGCTATTTCGACCATATTCTTCTTTTCCAGGTAATAGGCCTTCAGAAGGCTGCGGCAAGGTTCCCCCAGGAGGTTGAGGGACTGCTCCATTACCAGAAAATCCTGATTGCGTTGCTCATGCTTTTCCAGTTCTTCTTCCACAGGTACGATCTCTTCAAGGCTCTCTACTTCAGGGGAGATCCTTTGCATTTGGTTCAGGCGTTTTAGCCATAACCGCCGGCATACGGAATAGAGGTAGGTTTTGAGCTGACAATTTAATTCAAAGGAACCGGACCTAACCTTTTCATAGAGTACGATCATGGCTTCCTGAAAAATGTCTCTCGCATCATCGGGGTAGCCACTATTGCTGAGAACCAGGGATTGAACCATATTATAGTGCTGCTTATAAATGGCTTCAATGGCCTTCCTATCGTTCTGCGCCAAACCTTCGAGTAACTTCTGTTCGGTGATCTCTGTCCTCACGCTATTGCTATATTTAATACTCAAATTAAAGATTCGTAACCCAAACTATGGGTAAAAAAATAAAAAAAGCCTGTTGGGTAATTAGAGACAATCTATTATATATTATAAGTATAAATATGTAAAAAAGATTGATCCAGCAGGGTTACTTTTCCTCAGACATGGTATTAATCTCTCGAAACCATTCAATTAACGCAAAAACAATCACAAATGAAAAAGTTCCTGTTCGTATTAGCTATCGGTGCATTTGCAGCATGTAACAACAGCGGTGGTACTGAAGCTCCTAAAGATTCTACTGTTGTTAAGGATTCTGTTTCCAAGATGAGCGATTCTACTTCCAAGATGGCTGATACTGCTTCTAAGATGTCTGCTGACACTACTAAGAAAGACACTGCTACTAAGAAATAGTTTTTAGTTGAATTTTATGGACCGGGTTCGGACCGAGGGAATTTCCCCAGGTACGAGCCCGGTCTTCTTTTTGCCCGGTGTGGGAGGAGAAGGGCCCTATGGGGGGCTTTTTCGGGAGTTATAGGTTAGGTTTTTTTTGCTGGCTTGTATTGGGTAAAAATCCGGTGAGCAGGCCCAGCAAAGGCAGGAATGCGCAGAGATGGAATACGTGGCTGATGCTGGTGTGGTCGGCGAGTTTGCCGAGGACGGCGGCGCCAATACCACCCATTCCGAAGGCCAGGCCGAAGAACAGTCCGGAGATCAGTCCTACTTTGCCGGGAAGCAGTTCCTGGGCGTATACCAGGATAGCGGAAAAGGCGGAAGCCAGTATTACCCCGATGAATACGGATAAGACTCCCGTCCAGAAGAGATTGGCATAGGGGAGCAGCAAGGTAAAGGGCGCTACGCCAAGGATAGAGAACCAGATGACATACTTTCGGCCTATGCGGTCGCCGATGGGGCCTCCTATCAATGTACCTGCCGCTACGGCAAAGAGAAAGAGGAAAAGCAGCATTTGGGCGTTTTGAACGGATACATGGAATTTATCCATCAGATAGAACGTATAGTAGCTGCTCATCGAGGCCATATAAAAATATTTGGAGAAAATGAGCACCAGCAGGATACCCAGGGCCAGAACGATCCGCGAGATGGGTACGGTGGGGGTGGTCGTTCCGGCGAGGTTGGTGAGAGGGGGCGTTCCGGCTACGGTGCCAGAGGTCTCGCCCGCGACGCGGCTGTTTTTGGGGCGGCGGCGGTCAAGATTCCTGCTATACCAGGCGCCTGTCTGCAGAAGGACGCCGATGGCCAGGAGTGCGAAGAGACAAAACCAAAGGATGCGGGATTGACCATAGGGGGCGATGATCTGGGCTGCCAGCAGGGGACCGAGAGAGGCTCCCGCATTACCTCCCAACTGGAAAAGAGATTGGGCCATGCCCCGGCGGCCGCCAGACGCCA
>Ga0207671_10004875_pt1 | contig 12621 bp, 10 predicted proteins | sample KBSC24metaG_FD_184352 | JGI IMG/M metagenome (GOLD analysis project Ga0207671, IMG submission 184352) | Corn rhizosphere microbial communities from Kellogg Biological Station, Michigan, USA - KBS C2-4 metaG (SPAdes) (version 2) | ecosystem: Host-associated > Plants > Roots > Rhizosphere > Soil... | reverse complement strand
CAGCCGCCGCAAGCTCGTCACCCGCTGCACCACCCCGAGCCCGGTCACCACCATGCCGAGCCCGAGCCAGCCCACCGGCCCGGCCGCCAGCACCACCGTGGACATCGCCACCGGGCCGCCGGAGCGCTCGATCGCCTGCGCCATGCCGGCCACGCCGAGGTACGAGGCCTGAGCTTCGGCCGGGGCCAGCGACACCGCCAGCTCCCACGACACCAGCGACCGCACCAGCTCCGCTCCCGTCACCACCGCGGCCGCCGACAACAGCGTCAGCGTCGCGACCGCCGCGCCGCCGTGGCCCGACGTCGCGATCAGCGCGCAGCCCGCGAGCAGTGCCACGCCGTACCAGCACGCCGCGCGGGCTGCCGGGCGAGCACCCGCGACCCGGGCCGAGACCGGCATCTGGAGGAAGACGCACATCAGGGTGTTGATCACCATGACGGCCGGGATCACCGCGTGCGGCGCGTCGGTCCGGGTCACGGCCCACAGCGGGATGCCGACCGTCAGGATCGTGTCGTCGAGGTTCAGGAAGATGTCGAGCAGCACGAACACCAGGTAGCCCGGGTCGCGCCAGGGATTGCGGCCGCGCGGCTTCGCCGGTGCGTGCTCGGCGCCGGCGCTCTCGGAAGAGGACGAGGAGACGGCCGCCGGGGCGCGGCGACTGGTCCGCATCACGATCGCCGCGACCGCCAGATACGACACCCCGTCGAGCACCACCACGAGCTCGTACACCCGCGTCGTCCCCACGGCCACCGCGATCGCCGAGAGCCCCGCGCCCAGCGCGTAGGCCGCGTTCATCACCACGCGCGAGAGCGCCCGGTACGTCGTCCGCTGCTCCCCGGCGGCCTGGCCGGCGAAGACGATCTCCATCGTCTTCGACCCGCGGTCGCACAGCGTGGTCGCGGTCGTGACCGCCAGCAGCGGTGCGAAGCCGTGGCACAGCGGCACCGCGCAGAGCGTCAGCACCCTGATCAGGTGGCAGGCCACCAGGATCGTGCGCACCGGATGGCGCTCGGCCAGCGCGCCCACGATCGGCGGCCCGGCGATGCCCACCAGCCCCGCGACCCCCAGCAGGGCGCCGATCTGCCCGGCGCTCAGGTGCGCGACGACCGTGAAGTACAGCACCAGCGCCGAGGCCCACACGCCGTTGCCGACCCGGTCCAGGAACAGCGCCGCGAGCATCCGGCGGGCGTCGCTTCCGCCAGGTGGGTTACGCAGCTGCGCGATGGTCCCGGTGCGTTTCGGGACAGCGGTGGCGGCGGAGCCGGCGGCCGGATCGGCACCGGTCCGGCGCCCCGTGCCGCCGGTCCTGATGCCACCGCCCGCCGATTGGCTCCTGCCCCACCGCATGTCCCACCCCTAGTGTCAGCCCTGCAGGTCCTCCTGGAGTGTGACGCAGGACATCACTCGATGTCAAGAAGCTTGATGTCGAGATAGTGGCCGCTGCGCGCTCGCGCGGCCCGGTGTGCGCAAGCTCACCGGTGACACCCCTATTACCCGTCAGTAGGCTCCCGACCAAGGCGCCGACCCACCCTGCCGGGCGGCGACACAATCCACTGGGGAGCCTTCGTGACCGAGCGCGGCAGTTCTTCCGGCCCACACAGCTCTTCGGAGCGGGACCGCCCCTGGGTGATGCGGACCTACGCCGGCCACTCCACCCCGGCCGAGTCCAACGCCCTGTACCGCAGGAACCTGGCCAAGGGCCAGACCGGCCTGTCGGTGGCCTTCGACCTGCCGACGCAGACCGGCTACGACCCCGACTCGATCCTGGCCCGCGGCGAGGTCGGCAAGGTCGGCGTGCCGATCTCGCACCTCGGCGACATGCGCGCGCTGTTCGACGGCATCCCGCTGGAGCGGATGAACACCTCGATGACCATCAACGCCCCGGCCATGTGGCTGCTGGCGCTGTACCAGGTCGCGGCCGAGGAGCAGGGCGCCGACATCTCCGCGCTGGCCGGCACCACGCAGAACGACATCGTCAAGGAGTACCTCTCGCGCGGGACCTACGTCTTCCCGCCCGGGCCCTCGCTGCGGCTGATCACCGACACCATCGCCTACACCGTGGCGAAGCTGCCGAAGTGGAACCCGATCAACATCTGCTCCTACCACCTGCAGGAGGCTGGCGCGCAGCCGGTGCAGGAGGTCGCCTACGCGCTGTCGACGGCGATCGCCGTGCTCGACGGCGTCCGCGACTCCGGGCAGGTGGCGCCCGAGGACTTCGGCCAGGTGGTCGGGCGCATCTCGTTCTTCGTCAACGCCGGCGTGCGCTTCGTCGAGGAGATGTGCAAGCTGCGGGCCTTCGGGGCGCTCTGGGACCGCATCACGCGCGAGCGCTACGGCGTCACCGACGAGAAGCTGCGCCGCTTCCGCTACGGCGTTCAGGTCAACTCCCTCGGGCTGACCGAGGCGCAGCCGGAGAACAACGTGCAGCGGATCCTGCTGGAGATGCTGGCCGTGACGCTGTCGAAGGACGCGCGGGCGCGCGCCGTGCAGCTGCCGGCGTGGAACGAGGCGCTGGGCCTGCCGCGGCCGTGGGACCAGCAGTGGTCGCTGCGCATGCAGCAGGTGCTGGCCTACGAGTCGGACCTGCTGGAGTACCCCGATCTGTTCGCCGGCTCGAAGGTGGTCGAGGCCAAGACCGACGAGATCGCCGACGCCGCCTGGGAGGAGATCGAGCGCATCCAGGACCTCGGCGGCGTCGTCGCGGCTGTGGAGTCCGGCTATCTGAAGGCGCAGCTGGTCGGCGCGCACGCCGAGCGGCGCGCGAAGATCGAGTCCGGCGAGATCACGGTCGTGGGCGTCAACAAGTTCACCGAGACCGAGCCGAACCCGCTGACCGCGGACCTGGACGCCGCGATCCAGACCGTCGACCCGGCCGTGGAGCAGCACGCCGTGGCGGCGCTGAAGGAGTGGAAGGAGCGGCGGGACGGCGCGGCCGTGCAGGCCGCCCTGGCCCGGCTGCGCCGGGAGGCCGCGACCGAGGCGAACCTGATGGACGCCACGCTGGCGTGCGTGCGCGCCGGGGTCACCACGGGGGAGTGGACCGGCGTGCTGCGCGAGGTCTTCGGGGAGTTCCGGGCGCCCACCGGAGTCTCGGGCTCCACCGGGACCGCATCGGCGTCCGAGGACCTGGTCGAACTGCGCCGCGAGGTGGATCAGGCCTCTGAGGAGCTCGGCCGCCGGCTGCGGCTGCTGGTCGGCAAGCCGGGCCTGGACGGCCACTCCAACGGCGCCGAGCAGATCGCGGTGCGGGCCCGGGACGCCGGGTTCGAGGTCGTGTACCAGGGCATCCGGCTCACTCCGGCCCAGATCGCCGCGGCGGCGGTGGCCGAGGACGTGCACTGCGTCGGCCTGTCGGTGCTGTCCGGCTCCCACCTGCAACTGGTGCCGGAGGTGCTGGCCGAGCTGCGGGCGGCCGGAGCCGGCTCGGTGCCGGTGGTGGTCGGCGGCATCATCCCCGACGCCGACGCGCGGATTCTGCGCGAGGCCGGTGTCGCCGCGGTGTTCACCCCGAAGGATTTCGGGATCACGCAGATCCTGCACTCCATCGTCGAACAGATCCGGCGTGCCGGATCCGTCGCCGTCTGAGCGGACTCCCTCGCCACTCGGACGCGAATCGGCGCTCTTCCCTAAGGGATTTCCTCTAGGGAAGAGCGCCGATTTCGCGAACTCGTATTCGAGCCCGAATTCACATCGTGAATCAGGCGTCGGCCTTCGCCGCGGCTTCCGCGACGGCGTCCGGGTGGTGCTCGCCGGCGAATTCCCGGCCCAGCACTTCGTGCGTGACGCGAAGGTGGTCGATGCCGGTCTCGCCGTGCTCGGCGGCGTGGCCGTCGAGGGCGTCGAGGATGCGCTCGACGGGCTCGTGGTGGCCTTCCAGGCGCTGCTCGGCGTAGTAGGCAATGCCCAGCTTCATGAACAGCTTCGCGCCGTGCCGGTGGGCGCTCCACTCCTCCAGCTGCTCAACCGTGCCCTCGAAGCTCTTCTCGGTGATCTCGAGGCACTTGGCTATGAAACTCATCGGTCTGCGACTCCTCGCGTCGAAACGGCGCCCATCGACACTATCGACGAGGCGTATGCGTGCTCCCCTACACGCCCCTGCCGTGACGGACATGAGTGCGGGTTAGCAGCGTGTCGAGCTGAATCTTAGCGGCAACTGCGAGAACGGGTTACGGCGAAGTGCGTATGCCGGACTAGTACCGCGATAGGGGAAGCCCCGCGGGTCTTCGGCGGCCCGGAAGAGTCGTAACGGCGTTGAGGATCTCCGTCGTTGATAGGCTCCGATCCCATGCGCATCGTCATCGCCCACTGCACCGTCGACTACGCCGGCCGGCTCTCCTCGCACCTCCCGGAGGCCAAGCGGCTGCTGATGGTGAAGAACGACGGCAGCGTCTCGATCCACGCCGACGACCGCGCGTACAAGCCGCTCAACTGGATGTCCCCGCCGTGCACGCTCAAGGAGTCCGGCGGCGACGAGGACGGCCGGATCGTCTGGACCGTCGTCAACAAGGCCGGCGAGCGCCTCGTCATCACGCTGCGGGACGTCGAGCTGGACTCCAGCCACGAGCTCGGCGTCGACCCCGGCCTGCAGAAGGACGGCGTCGAGGCGCACCTGCAGGAGCTGCTCGCCGAGCAGATCGAGACGCTCGGCAGCGGCTGGACCCTGGTCCGCCGCGAGTACCCGACCGCGATCGGGCCGGTGGACATCATGGCGCGCGACGCCGACGGCGCCCACGTGGCCGTGGAGATCAAGCGGCGCGGCGAGATCGACGGCGTCGAGCAGCTGACCCGCTACCTGGAGCTGCTGAACCGCGATCCGCTGCTGGCCCCGGTGCGCGGCGTGTTCGCGGCCCAGGAGATCAAGCCGCAGGCGCGGGTGCTGGCCGGGGACCGCGGGATCGAGTGCGCGCTGCTGGACTACGAGGTGCTGCGCGGGATGGACGACCCGAGCTCGCGGCTTTTCTGAGGTCTTCTCGCCGGGCCGGCTCCTTTCGTTATCGGCGAATCCGGCTCCGGCTCTTGGCTCCGGCCCACCTGTGAATCAGGATATTGGTTCCGCAGGAAACCACACGGTGGGAGCGAAGGATGCACCTCAGTAGAAGAACCCTGCTCGCGGGCACGGCGGCGGCGGTGGCGGCACCGGCCGCGCTGTGGCTGGCCGAGGGCACGGCCGACGCCGCGGCGAGCTATGACGTCGCGGTCTGCGAGCAGTACCGGAACCAGATCCAGATCCACTCCTCGGCGGCCGGCTGGACCTCCCCGCACTGGACCTGGTCGCCCGGGGGCGGCGGCTGGGCCAACCTGTCGGACGTGAAGTTCCGCAGCACCGCGAAGTTCGGGGAGGTGGCGCTCGTCGCGGCCTCCGGCGGCAACGTCGGGATCGTGCGCAAGAACGCGTCCGGGACGCAGGGCACCGGCAGCCTGCTGTGGGAGGCCTCGCCCGGCTCCAACCCGCATGCGATCGAGCGGATCCCGAACATCGGGGCCGTGGTCGCGGCGTCCTCCGGCGGTTACCTGCACGTCTACGGGCCCAGCGCGGTCAGTGACCCGAGCACGCTGCGGCTGGTGCAGACCATCGGCTTCCCGGGCGCGCACGGACTCTGGTACGACGACGTGCACAACCGGCTCTGGGCGGTCGGGCAGGGCAAGGCGACCTCGTACCAAGTCAGCGGCACCTATCGCAACACGCGGCTGGTGAACGGGGTGAACGTCTCGATCGGCGCGGGCAACCTCGGGCACAGCCTGGACGCGTCCTACAAGAACAGCGGCATCCTGCTGGTGAGCCACACCAGCGCGGTGGTCGCGATCGACAAGACGACGCACGCGGTGAGCACGGTGCACGCCAACCACGCGGTGAAGTCCTTCAGCCAGCACTCCTCCGGCGAGGCGTTCTGGGTGCAGAGCACCGGCAAGACGTATCACGGGGACAGCCGGACCTGGGTGAACCCGGACGTGCAGTTCTTCACTGCGGCGGGAGCCCGTTCGTTCACGCGCGGCCTGTCCTACGGGGCGGAGTTCTACAAGGCCCGCCTGCACGCGGTCGGCTATCACTGACGCTTCGGCGCGACGGGTGGAAGCACGGCGACCGGGCGCGCGCCCCCTGCCGAGCCGCAGGTCTTGGCAGGGAGGTCTTGAGATGTTGGACATCGGTCATGTGCTGATGTCGTTTTGAAAGCCCTTCGTCCCGACAGGTTAGAAGACCTCCACGTTGGGCCATGCCTCTAGGTGTATCCCCTACCGCGAGGAGCCCCCTGATATGTCCCTCGATGTTTCCCCGGATCTGCTTGACGCCGCGGAGCGCGGTGAGGTCTCGGACGAGCAGTTCGCCGAGTGTGTGCGGGACTCGCTGCCCTACGCGTGGCGGATGGTGAGCGACCTGTCGACGAGGCTGCACGTCGACGGCGGGGGAGAGACGGGCTTCGTCGACAACACCACGCCGCCGCCGGACGAGCAGGCTCGCGGGCAGCTGCTGCGCGCGCTGGCGAGCGACGCCATCCGCGGCTGCCTGGAGCGGCACTTCGGGGTCAGGCTGGCCTTTCAGAACTGCCATCGGGTCGCGGTCTTCCCCGCGGGGACCGGCGCGGACTCCGATGTCTACAGCAGCTTCACGTCTGTGCGTTCCCAGCTGCTGAACCAGTCGCCGCTGCTGCGCGACTGCTGAGCCGCGAGTCCCCGGAGCTGGTGGGGACGGTTCGGGATGGACAAGCCGCTACTGGAAACGGGCTGGTGCGGGCGACCCGAATCGAGGCCGGAGGACTTGCGAAACGCCGGTGGCGTCCCAGGGGGCAGGGGACGCCACCGGCTTTTCTGTGCCCGCGTCTGGCTTTTCTGTGCGCACACAGGAGTTCAAGCGCCGCGCAACAGCGGCAGCACCGAGCTTCCCAGAGCTTTGATGTTGGCGAGCGTGTGCTCCGGTCCGCCGCCCTCGGCGAACAACAGAAAGTGTTCGATCCCCGTGGCGCGGCTCGATTCGAGGATGCGGTCGGCGCAGTACGAAGCCGGCCCGATCGGGTGGATCGCCGTCAGGTACTCGGCATACGCGTCCGGGTCGCGCATCACCGGCGTCGTCCCGTCGAAGCGGACGTGCGCGTCCAGGCCGGGGCGCAGCCAGGTCGGCATCGTCTCCCGCAGGAGTCCGATACCGGTCGCGCGGGACTCGGCGACCTGCGCGACGAGCACCGAAGCGTGCGCGGCGGGTGTGTCGTAGGCGCGCACCATCGCCGCCTTCTCCGCGTCGTCGGCGTGCATGCCGAGCAGCATCGGCAATCGGTGGTCGGCCGCGGTCTCCAGCGTTTCAGGGGACGTGCACGCCACCAGCATCCGCGGTCGCCCGCGCGGCACCACGGCCACTTCGCGGAACCGGTGGAACTCGCCGTCGTAGGAGACAGAGTCCTGTGATCGCCACGCGCAGAGCAGATCCAGCGCCTCGGCGAAGGCCCGGCGGGACAGCTGCTCCAGCCCGGTGCCGAACACCTCCAGGTCCACCCACGGGCCGCCGCGTCCCACGCCGAGCGTGAACCGTCCGCCGGTGAGCACGTCGAGCATCGCCGCCTGCTCCGCCACGGCCACCGGATGCGCCGTGGACAGCACGGTCACAGCGGTCCCGATGCCGATCCTCCGGGTGCGGCCGGCGAGCAGTGCGGCGAAAGTGAGAGCTGAAGGGCAGGTGCCGTACGGCATGAAATGGTGCTCGGCCACGAAGACGTCGTCGAACCCCGCGTCCTCGGCGGCGGTCCCGTAGTCGAGCGCGGTGTGCAGCGTCCGCTCCGGCGAGATGCCCGGAAAGCCCGCTGCCACCAGAAAAAGGCCGATGCGCATTCCCCCAGTGTCCGCCCCGTGTGGGCACTCTCACAGGGAAGAAGGTGCTGTCAGAACGGGGGTGTCGCGTAGATACTGACGAGTAACCGCAGACTCCATCCCTCTAGTAGCTGCGAGTCACAAAAACTCAAGGAGACCGATACCCATGCCCCGCGAGTTCACCACCGTTGGCGTCGTCGGCCTGGGCACGATGGGCGCCGGAATCGCCGAAGTCATGGCCCGCAACGGCATCAAGGTCATCGGCGTCGAGGTCGACGACGCCGGCCTGGCCCGCGGCCGGGGCCACCTGCAGGCCTCCGTGGCGCGCGCGGTCAAGCGCGGCAAGCTGACCGACGCCGAGGCCGCGGAGCTGCAGGACCGGGTCACCTTCAGCACCGCACTGGACGACCTGGCCGCCGCCGAGCTGGTCGTCGAGGCCGTGCCGGAGGACCTGGAGCTCAAGCGCTCGGTCTTCCAGCGCCTCGACGCGATCTGCCCGCCGCAGACCGTGCTGGCCACCAACACCTCCGCGCTGTCCGTGACGGAGATCTCGGTGGCGACCGCGCGGCCCTCGCGCGTGGTCGGCGTGCACTTCTTCAACCCGGCCACCGTCATGAAGCTGGCCGAGGTGGTGCGGACCGTGGTCACCGACCCCGAGGTGGTCGAGGACGTCGAGGCCCTGGTGCGCCGGCTCGGCAAGGACGACGTCACCTGCGGCGACCGGGCCGGCTTCATCGCCAACGCGCTGCTGTTCGGCTACCTGAACCACGCAGTGTCGATGTACGACCAGAAGTACGCCACCCGCGAGGACATCGACACCGCCATGCGGTTCGGCTGCGGCCTGCCGATGGGCCCGCTGGCGCTGCTGGACCTGATCGGGATCGACACCGCCTACGAGATCCTGGACACGATGTACAAGCAGGGGCGCGACCGGCTGCACGCCCCGGCGCCGATCCTGAAGCAGATGGCGACCGCCGGGCTGCTCGGCCGCAAGACCGGGCGCGGCTTCTACACGTACGAGAGCTCTGATTCCCCGGTCGTGGTCGACGACGAGCAGACCCCCGGCGCCGGCGGCCTGAGCCGGCACGGCGACCAGGTCCGCGAGGTGCGCCGGATCGGCGTCGTGGGCTCTGGCACGATGGCCAACGGCATCGCGGAGGTCTGCGTCAAGGCCGGTTACGAGACGGTCCTGGTCGGCAGGTCCACGGCGAAGGTGGACGCGGCGCGCGCGGCGATCGGCCGCTCGCTGGAGAAGGCGGTGCAGCGCGGCAAGCTGGCCGCCGAGGACCGGGACGCCGCGCTGGCCCGCCTGCACGGCACCATCGATCTGGCCGGCCTGTCCGAGGCCGATCTGGTGATCGAGGCGGTCGTGGAGGACGTCGAGGTCAAGCGCGCGCTGTTCGCGAACTTCGACGAGCTGTGCAAGCCCGGCGCGATCCTGGCCACCACGACCTCCTCGCTGCCGGTCATCGAGTGCGCGATGGCCACGCAGCGGCCGGCCGACGTGGTGGGCGTGCACTTCTTCAACCCGGCGCCGGTGATGAAGCTGGTCGAGGTGGTCCGGACCGTGAAGACCGCGGACGACGTGGTCGCCACGGTGCACGCGGTGTGCCGCAAGCTGGGGAAGGTCGCGGTGGACTGCGGCGACCGGGCCGGGTTCATCGTGAACGCGCTGCTGTTCCCCTACCTGAACGACGCGGTGAAGATGCTGGAGGCGCACTACGCCACCGCCGACGACATCGACACGGCGATGAAGCGCGGCTGCGGCTACCCGATGGGGCCGTTCGAGCTGCTGGACGTCGTCGGCCTGGACGTGTCGCTGGCCATCCAGCGGGTGCTGTACCTGGAGTTCCGCGAGCCCGGCTTCGCGCCCGCGCCGCTGCTGGAACACCTGGTGACCGCCGGGTACCTGGGACGTAAGGCGGGACGCGGGTTCCGGGACTACGGCTCGCACTGAGCCGCGTCCGCGGCGGATATCCGGTTGACACCGCGACCGTGCGGCCGAACGCGGCGCGCGCTTTCACTACTCTGGTGGTATGAGCCCGCGCCGCCGTCCGCCCCGCCGCTCCGACGTTCCCGACGACGAGCGGGACGGCGCGAGCGCGCGCATGGCGTCGCGGGTCCTGGGCTACGACCGGATCGAGGCCGGACCCGACGGCCGGGACTGGGCCGTGCGGGGGATCCCCGGGCAGGCCGCCCAGAAGGTGTACCGGTGCCCGGGCTGCGAGCAGGAGATCCGGGCCGGGGTGCCGCACATCGTGGCCTGGCCGAAGGAGGACCACGGCATCGGGGTGCAGGACCGGCGGCACTGGCACACGCCGTGCTGGAACGCGCGGGCGCGGCGGCGCGCCCGGTAGCAGGGCGCCGGGCCGGGTGAAGGTAAAGATTCGCAACGAAATCAGGGCGCGGACACGCCGCGCTCTTGGCGAGTGCCGCACCGACCCGCGATCATTTCCGCCATGGACCGCACTTTCGAGGAACTGATCGCGCAAGGCCACGCGGTCGACGTCAGCGGCTGGGACTTCTCCTGGCTCGACGGCCGCGCCACCGAGGAGCGCCCGCCGTGGGGGTACCAGCGGCAGATGGGCGAGCGGATCGGGCGGGCACATCTGCACCTGGACATCCAGACCGGCGGCGGCGAGGTACTCGCCGGGGTGCCGCAGCGGGCCTCGGGCGGCACGGTCGCGACCGAGGGGTACCCGCCGAACGTCGCGGTGGCGCAGCAGAACCTGCGGGACAAAGGCGTGGTCGTCGTCTTCGACGAGGACGAGCCGCCGCTGCCCTTCGCCGACGGCGCCTTCGACCTGGTCACCAGCCGGCATCCGGTGATGGCGCACTGGCGGGAGATCGCGCGGGTGCTGGCGCCCGGCGGCACCTACTTCTCCCAGCACATCGGTCCGGACAGCGGCCACGAGGTCTACGAGTGGTTCCTCGGCCCGAAGCCCACCGGGAAGAGCTTCCGCGAGCCGGCGCTGGCACGTCAGGAGGCTGAGAAGAACGGGCTGGAGGTCGTGAGCCTGCGGGAGGCCGAGCTGAAGATGGAGTTCTTCGACGTCGGCGCGATGGTCTACTTCCTGCGCAAGGTGATCTGGTTCGTGCCGGACTTCACCGTCGAGAAGTACCGCGACGATCTGCTGCGGATGCACGAGCACATGGAGCGCGAGGGCTCGTTCGTGGCGTACTCGCGGCGCTTCCTCATCGAGGCCCGCAAGCCCGGGGCCTGATCCGGCCGGGCCCCGGTCCGGACAAACCCTGATCCGGCTGATCGCTGATCGGGCTGGGGCCCCCGAGACTCCCGAGATCCCCTATAGTCCCCTGCCATGACCGCACTCACGGGGCGCACACGGGTCTTCTCCCGCTCGGATCTGATCCTCATCGGCGTGGCCGTGCTCAGCACAGTGGGCGCGGCCGTCGTGACCAGCGGCACGCTGCTGCCGTTCCTGGTCTCGGCGACGGCGGTGGCCGTGCTGGCAGCCCTCGTCGGGCGGGCCGTGGACCACCTCGCCGACAAGCTCGGCGCCGGCGCGGTCGGCGTCCTGCAGAGCGCGCTGGGCAACCTGCCCGAGCTGTTCATCTCGATCTTCGCCCTGCGCGCCGGCCTGACCACGGTCGTCACCGCGGCGATCATCGGCTCGATCCTGGCCAACCTGCTGCTGGTGCTGGGCCTGTCCTTCACGGTCGGCAGCGCGCGCAACGGGGTCCTGCGCTTCTCCGCCCAGCGCGCGCGGCTGATCATGGGGCTGATGATCCTGTCGGTGGCCTCGATGCTGATCCCGAGCCTGGCCTCCTACGTCCACTCCCCGGCCGCCGGGCATGAGGCCGGCCTGTCCCGCATCACCGCGATCGTGCTGCTGGCGGTGTTCGCCCTGTCGATCCCGGCGAGCCTGCGCCGGGACCTGGAGCCGACCGCGGCCGAGGAGAACGCCGAGATAAGGAGCGAACTGGACGAGGGCAACCGCTGGCCGCTGTGGCTCGCGGTGAGCATGCTGGCCGCCACGGGCCTGGGCGCCGCGTACGTCTCCGACCTGTTCGTCAACGCTCTGACGCCGGCGATGAACTCCCTGCACATCTCCCAGGCCTTCTCCGGCCTGGTGATCGTCGCCATCGCCGGCAACGCGGTGGAGAACGCGGTCGGCGTGAAACTGGCCTGGCAGAACCAGGCCGACCACGCGCTGTCGGTGATCCTCAACAGCCCGCTGCAGATCGCCCTGGTCCTGGCGCCCGCGCTGGTGCTGCTGTCGCCGGTGATCGGGGGACCGGCGTTCACGCTGGTCTTCAGCCCGATGCTGGTGGCGACCGTGGCGATCGCGACGGTGGCGGTGCTGTACCTGATCTCCGACGGGGAGTCGGACTGGCTCGAGGGCTCGGCGATGATCGGGCTGTACGTGCTGGTGGCGGCGGCCTTCTGGTGGGGCTGAGAAAACCGCCGCCCTACGCGATGCTCACTCAGGCGTCGCGGCGCTTGAGCGTGAACCCCGCGACGATCAGCAGGACCACGGTCCACAGCGCGAACACGCCGAAGCCCTGCCAGGCCGAGAGCAGGTCGTTCTTGCCGGGGGCCGACTGCGCGACCAGGTGGCCCGCCTCGGTCGGCAGGTAGGCGTGGATGTGCTTGCCCACCGAGCCCGGCAGCAGCTGGGCCAGCGGGGCCAGCACCAGGACGAAGCCGATGACGCCGGTGATCGAGCCGGCGGTGTGCCGGATCAGGGCCCCGATGGTCATCGCGAACAGACCGAGCATCGTCAGGTACAGCCCGGCCCCGATCAGGGCCCGCAGAACGCCCTTGTCGCTCAGGCTCACCGGGATCTTGTCGTGCAGGATCGGGGC
>Ga0207671_10004870_pt1 | contig 12631 bp, 10 predicted proteins | sample KBSC24metaG_FD_184352 | JGI IMG/M metagenome (GOLD analysis project Ga0207671, IMG submission 184352) | Corn rhizosphere microbial communities from Kellogg Biological Station, Michigan, USA - KBS C2-4 metaG (SPAdes) (version 2) | ecosystem: Host-associated > Plants > Roots > Rhizosphere > Soil... | reverse complement strand
AAGTGTACTTACTACGCAATATACGACTATTGAATTAATGAAAAATCATTAACCGTGCCATTAAACGCAATTTCTCATAAAATTAATTTAATTTTTATATCGATTTTTTATTGGTGCGGAGGAAACATGGCGGAGACGACTCACCCCGGCATCGCTTCGCTTGCCACCCCTCTCTTCGCCTTCGCCGGAAAGAAGGGTATTTTAAAAATATGTCATTGCGAGTGGAGCGTGGCAATCGCATGCTATACAGGGTGAATAAGCGAGTCGTAGAACGCTCAATTGCCGCTGTGGCTGTTACTTTTCCTTGATGAAAAGTAACCAAGACCGAGCGTAGCGAGATAATGAGTACCAAAAAACAAACAACAGCGAATAAATCAAGTCGGCAGAAATGCTTCTTTGCCGCACAGGGCCCTTGCCCTGCAAAGCAGTCAGAACCACGGGCTGCAATTATTTTACGCTACTTCGTTCGCTCGTTTCCCCGCGCTTCAGCAAAAACTTGCTATGCCCTTGCAACCGCACAGACCATCATTGTTCGGCCTCCTTTCGTCCGAAGCTGTTCTGCTGACGAAAAAAAATAAAAAATACATCATTGCGAGGTACGAAGCAATGACGCGTGGAGAAGTCCTTTCTCTTCGGCTTCGCCGGAAAAGGAGGTCAGGAAAATATATTTGTCATGCTGAACGGTTGAAGCATCTATTGTACAACATGCAAGCAGAAGAAGATCCTTCGCTATCGCTCAGGATGACAAAAAATAAAAACAATCCTACCTTAAAACGCCAGCAACAGCCCACCCGAGGCCGGTATTTTTACATCGACGCCATTTTTAATATCATCGGTATTGAATTTTGTTCCACTGAGCAAGTCGGTCAATTCTTTTTTGCCGCTTAGGTTTAGTTTACCGAGCAGGTCATCAGGTAGTTTAACAACCAGCCCGCGTTCGGCACGGTTAAAGTTGGTGATGACCAGTACACGCTGTTCGGTGGTATAGCGCAGATAGATATACAATAACTGATCGAACCCGGGTTGATGCTCATTGGCCATCATTAGTTCATAAAAGAGTCCGCTGGTTAAGGCTTCATTATCTCTTACGTTGATCAATAATTTTTGATAGAAGCCACGCAGGTTGTTTTGACTTTCGGACAGGTTTGTACCATCAAATGCACCATTATTGAGCCATTTCTGATGTTCGGGCAGGCCGCAATAGTCAAATATAGATGTACGACCATCATCACCACTAAAACCCTGATTACCCAGTGCTGGCTCGCCTACTTCCTGGCCCGAATAGATCATGACCGGCCCGGTATTCATAGTTGCTGTTACGATCATGCCGGGGACGGCCAGCCATGCATCACCGGCAAAATAACGGGAGGCGATGCGCTGCTCGTCGTGGTTCTCCATAAAGCGCAGCATGTGCTGATCAATACCATGGCAATGGGTATTCCATACGTTGTTGATCTCCCAGGTGCTGGCGCCATAGTCGTTACGGGTTAAGCGGCGGATGGCATCATACAAACCCACCTTGTCATACAGATAATCAAAGCCGCCCCTGAAAATATAGTCGCCGTATTTGTTTTTATCGTAGGCTTCGCCGATGAATATAGTGCCGGGATAAGCCGCTTTGAGCTTGGGGATAACCCAGGCCCAGAATTCGGTGGGCACCATCTCTACCATATCGCAGCGGTAACCGTCAACGCCTTTCTGGCTCCAGTAGGTCAGGATGTCATAGATCTTGTTCCAGAGGGGCGGTATCGGATCAAAATGGCCATAGCGGCCGTTCATATAATCGACCCCATAGTTTAGTTTCATGGTCTCAAACCAATCGTTTATAGACGGCCTGGCGCTGAACACGTCATTACCCGTAGCCTTAGCCGGGTTCTCATCAAAATGCCCATCTTTCAGGGGACTGTGGAATTCATCCCCACCGGGATTATAACCCGCCGGCACTACAAAAGGCTGACCTGGGATATAGTAAAAATCGTTTTTAGGATCGAAGGCTTTGCCCTTGTCATCATCCTGCCCAAAATCGCGAACATCAGCCGGTTTTACATCTGAAGCATAGGTACGGGCCACGTGATTGGGTACCAGGTCCATGATCACTTTGAGGCCGTTGTTATGGGTGCGTTGGATGAGTGCTTCGTATTCGGCCATGCGGTTGTTGACGTCAACAGCTAGGTCGGGCGCGATGTCATAGTAATCCTTAATAGCATATGGTGAGCCTGCCCTGCCTTTCACAATATCCGGATCGTCATTGGCGATGCCATGGGCGGTATAATCGGTCATGGTAGCGTGCTCGATAACCCCGGTATACCATACGTGGGTAAAACCCAGGATTTTGATCTGCTGCAGGGCTTTGTCGCTGATATCATTTAGTTTGCCAACGCCGTTTTCTTCGATAGAGCCGTTGACTTTATTGCGCGTTTGGGCATTGCCAAACAGGCGGGGCAGTAATTGATATATAATGAGTTTGTTCATTTTTCTTTTAGTATCAGGTAGCGAGTATCAAGTATCAAGACTTTTTCCTGGATTTTGTTTAAAAATGATTGTTTATTGGTGTAGAGACGCTGTAGGAACAGGCGCTGATTCCGACCGCTCTTTGATCACTTTTAGTATATTTTGCTGAATGTCCTTCATGATCCATGAAGCCCAAATACCGGCATAAAAATTAAAAGTAGTATTTAATTTAAAGGTGCTGAACAAACGTAATTTACAATGATGCACGTCTACCTGCTCTAACTGATAGGTGCCGTTAAGCACATCAAAAAAATCGCCACCAATTACAATATGCTTATCCATTGTAGTTGACGGGATATCATACGGATTGGCGTGGATGGTAAAGGTCATGGATTGAAGGGGTTTGTAGGCGGTTACTACTTCGTCAAATACCAAACCCATATCAAATATGGCTTTGCGTTTGCCGCCTACTGCTTCCTTATCCAGTTCTGCTTTGATGGGTCGCGGGAAGCCTAAAAAGCGAGTAAAAGCCGCGCTATCCTGCTTTTGATCAATGGCCCGTACACGGGTCACATTTTTCCAGATCTGATCTTTGGAGGCGTGGATATCAATTTCGGTATAGGCTTGATAAGTACCGGGAATAGCGCCTATCATTTTTTCTATCGGGGCCAGGAAAAGTGGCAGCAGCAGTATCACGTATACAAAGCTTTTGTTTTTATCTCGCTTTTTTAATTTAAAATACCGGGCGGTGATACCACCTAATCCTGCCAGGACTAAAAAAATGGGCATGATCATGAGCCAGCAGGCCAGGCCTTCAACCTTGAAAAAGAGCGTTATGATGAAGAAAATGAATATGGGAATAAATGGTATAAAAAAGGCCGTTGCCGAATACGAGATCGTCTCCGTTTTACATAAATAAACGGTTAAAAAGCCCACGCCAAATGGCAAACCCAGCAAAAAAGTGACGGTCATTACACTGTAAATCCCATTCAGCCCCGAAGCAAATAAGCCCCTCATGATCAAGGCGAAGGCAACCGCGGCAATAACAGCCAATATAATGCGCTGTGTTTTATTCATTTCAATGGATATTAACCCTTACTTCCGCATTGGCGGCAATGGTTTGTTCCTTGCCATAAACCACTACTGTAGTTTGTTTATCCGAAGCATTTTTGATCTGCACACCATCTTTACTTACCTTAATATTCAGCAATGCCCCGCGGAAACCGATATGGAACGAAAATGACAACCATTTTGCAGGGATGAATGGCTGGAACGACAACTTACCTTCACGCACACGCATGCCCCCAAAACCTTCCACGACCGACATCCAGGTGCCGGCCATCGAGGTGATGTGACAGCCATCTTCGGTATCATTGTTATAATCGTCCAGATCCAAACGGGCTGTGCGCAGATAAAACTCATAGGCACGGGCCTCGTCGCCCAGTTTGGCAGCTAATATGGCATGCACACAAGGCGACAATGACGACTCATGCACGGTGCGGGGTTCATAAAAATCAAAATTGCGGCGGATGGTTTCCAGATCGTACTTGTCTTCAAAAAAGTAGATACCCTGCAAAACGTCGGCCTGTTTGATATAGCACGACCGCAAGATCCTGTCCCAGCTCCATTTCTGGTTCAGCGGACGATCGGCCGCGGGCAGGTCTTTCACCAGGATCTGTTCTTTGTCCAGGTAGCCGTCCTGCTGTAAAAACACCTGCAGTTTTTCGTCGTAACCATAGTACATCTTTTCGATGATATGTTTATACCTCGATGTTTCGGTGGCTTCGTCAAAGTTTATTCTGGCTGCCAAAGCATCGTATTTGGCTTTATCTGTGGCTTTTACTTTTTCGATAACTTCTATCGTATACCCCATGCACCAGGTAGCCAGCGTGCTGGTGTACCAGTTGTTGTTGATGTTGTTTTCGTACTCGTTTGGCCCGGTTACGCCCAGCATTACATATTGCTGCTTTGCCTGCGACCAGCTTACCCTTTGCGACCAGAAACGGGCAATGGCTATCAGTACCTCCAGGCCATAATCGGCCAGGTAAGCCTCATCTGTAGTATAACGTACATAATTAAAAATGGCATAGGCGATGGCCCCGTTACGGTGGATCTCCTCAAAAGTGATCTCCCACTCGTTATGACATTCGGTGCCATCCATGGTCACCATGGGGTACAGGGCAGCGCCGTTTTTAAAGCCCAACAAGGTGGCGTTCTCTATAGCCTTACCCAATTGTTTGTACCGATACAGGAGTAAGTTGCGGGTCACTTTCTGGTCGGCCGTAGCCAGGTAAAAAGGCACACAATAGGCCTCGGTATCCCAATAGGTGGAGCCGCCATATTTTTCGCCGGTGAAACCTTTGGGACCGATGTTCAGGCGGTCGTCCTCACCGGTATAAGTTTGGTTGAGCTGGAATATATTAAAGCGGATGGCCTGCTGCGCGGATACATCACCCTCAATGATGATGTCGTTATGTTCCCATTTTTTGGCCCAGGCAGCGGCTTGTTCCGCCAACATAGTATCAAAACCTTTGGCACTAATGCGGGTCAGCGTATCATTCAGGTGCTCAACCAATTCCTCCGGCTTATGATTTTGGGAAGATAGGTTAGCCACATATTTTATGATACTGATGCTTTGCCCCTGCTCCACCAGTACAGTTATAGCCGAGGCTACATATTTTTCTTTGGAGATTGCTTTTGCCTCAGTCGGCACAGGCTGCCCATTCTGCAAAAGGCTGAATTTCATGCCTGTGGCAACTTCGAAGCCTGTTTTTTTGGTACGCATTACCACGTAACCACCATCGGGTTGGTTGGCCTTACTTACCTCGTCCCAAAACTTTTCGTCGTAGTTGGAATCTTTGTTTACCACATCACCGTCGATAGCGGGTGTCAGGGTAATGGTTCCGTTAAAGTTTATGGGAGTGATGGTATATTTTATAGCTGCCGCCTCGTCATCAACCATACTACAAAAGCGAATGGCTTCTACTTCTACCGCTTTACCACCAGCTGTTTTGGCACTGAAGTTTCTTTTCAAAAAACCTTCCTTCATGTTCAGTTCCCGGCGGAAATTGCTTACCACGCAGTTGGCCAGATCGAGCTGTTCGCCATCGAGGTTAATATCAATGATCGTCCAGTTGGCGGCGTTAAGCACTTTGGCAAAGTATTCGGGATAACCATTCTTCCACCAGCCTACACGGGTTTTATCGGGATAATAAACCCCGGCCACATAGTTACCCAACAACGATTGTCCGCTGTAGGCTTCCTCAAAATTGGCGCGCTGGCCCATGCGGCCATTGCCCAAACTAAATATACTCTCCGATATTTGATGATGATGCGGATCGAAGCCTTCTTCAATAATGCTCCACTCGTCTGGTTTTATGTAGTTTTTCATCTAAAATTTCTACTCTACCGTCATTGCGAGGTACGAAGCAATCTCTATGCTGTACAGAGCAGTTGTAAGTGACCTGCCTATGTAGAGATTGCTTCGTACCTCGCAATGACGCGTTTGGGGTTTAGTATATAAAAGTTATAATTTATCTAAAGTCATCTCATTCAACCCGCTCACCACCAGATCCGCTTCATGCAACACCTTGGGGTCGCCTATGCCGATGGCTTTCATGCCGCCTGCTTTGGCTGCCTCTACCCCGGCAATGGCATCTTCAAACACAACGCAATATTTAGGTTCGATGCCCAGTGCCTCCGCTCCTTTTAAAAATACTTCCGGATCGGGTTTGGCTTTGCTCACTTTATTACCGTCGATAATAGCATCAAACAGGTGTACTATCTCCAGCTTCTCCAAAATGGTCATGGAATTTTTACTGGCCGAACCCAAGGCGGTTTTGATGCCCGCGTCGCGGCAGCTTTGTACAAACTCGCGGGCGCCGGGCAATATTTCGGCAGGGGTCATCTGGTTTACCATCTCCATATACCAGATATTTTTCTGGGTAGCCAGCTGCTCCTGCTCGGCCTCGGTTTTGGTTACGCCGCCCCAGCCCAATATCAGCTGTAACGATCGTACGCGGCTTACGCCTTTCAACTGTTCGTTCTGCTCTTCGGTAAAATCAAAACCAAGCGAATTGGCCAGACGTCGCCAGGCTTTATAATGGTATATAGCTGTGTCAACAATTACACCGTCGAGGTCAAAAATACAAGCTTTTATATTGTTCATTTTATACTGTGTAAGCTGAGCCTAAAGTATTAAAAACTTGGTACAACGCAGCCCGATAGTGCAATTATGACAATTATAAAAATAACGAACATCGAATAACCAATGCCGAATAATGAATTAAAAAAATCGGTGCTTAAAATTTACGATTCGATATTAGTCTCCTTCGGTGTTCAACATTCAGAATTCATTATTCGATATTAGTTTTCTGGCCTTATATACCTCCTTTGTAGTATGTTAATAAAAAATCGCGTCCTTTATTTGGATTAATTATAAATAATAATAATCTTTGTGCCCAGATATGATCACCACCATTACAACAACCACTCCATGGACAGATGTTTTTAAAACATCTGCAGGAGCCATTTACCAAAGCGATGCCGAGCGTTGCTGGTATGTTGATTTCGCAGGAAAGGTGGCCAAATTCGATTATCGCTGTCTGTTAAAGCTGCGTAAGTCAGTTTATCATATCGATATTGAGCATGCCCTGCTCAATACCACTAAAGATCCGGATGTGGAGATCATCTTCATCTGCGCCTGCGATCATTGCTATGTATTATCACTACTACAGATCATAGCTTTGAAAGAATTATTGGAAGGTACTTTTGTCATGCTGGAGTTAAATCACATCCTGCATGAACGCCTCTGTAGCATAGCCAGTTAACTATTTAGACTAATACTAAATTCATATTATCTTTTAATTATAGTTATATTAACTTATAGCATTATTATTGCATCATAATACCTGCAACAAGTTATAATTTAATACTCCTATGAAAGATCTACTCCGCATAAAAAGCCTTATTTCAACGGAAATTGAAGCGCTTTTAAATCAACAAGTAAAAAAAGAGGCCCTGTCTTCATCTATATATCTATCCATGGCTTCATGGTGTAACCGTAATGGTTATGACTTTTCGTCTGACTATTTTTTCAAACAATCCGAAGAGGAAAGAGTTCACCAGTTAAAATTTTATAAATACATCCTGGATATGGGCGGCAACGCTATATCTCCCGAAGTTACCGGCATCAAACAGGAATATAACTCTTTCCGCGAAGTGTTTGAAGAAGCATTGGATCAGGAGATCAGCGTTACCCAATCTATCAAAAACATTTATGCCCGTTGTATGAAAGAACAGGATTTTGTAACCATGGAGTTCCTGAACTGGTTCCTGAAAGAACAACGCGAAGAAGAATACAAAGCACGTCGTGCCCTTGAACTGTTTGAAGTTATTGGCGAAGAAGGTACCGGCAGATGGCAGATCGACAAAAACGTTGGTCAGATCAAATACGATAGCGAGGCGTAAAAAGCCCCCTCTATATCTCCCCCTAAAGGGTGAGACTTCTGATAAACAAAATTTAAAAGCCCCTTTGCTATATGCAAAAGGGCTTTTTTTATAGCCCTCCCCTTCAGGGGAGGGTTGGGTGGGGCTTATATCAGATCCATCAACTTCAATACATCCTTAGGGTGGTATTCTTTCAACCAGGTATTACCGGGCTGAATACTGCATATGGGCGCGTATTTACACCTGTCGGTACATTCGGTTTCTATAACTTCTATTTCCTCGGGCCCGTGATGATGCTTAGCATATGATTTAGCCAGTTTAAACATATCCTTGCCACCCCGCTTGCCGCATTTGCTACCAACGCATACATACAGTACTTTGTCTGGTATTGTAAATTTCCCCATCAGGATACTTAATTTATTGTTAACATTAAAGCAACAAAGATAAAACAATAAAGTTCCATTTAAGCAATACAGCGCCTATTCAAAATTATTGATGTAGATGGCAAGTGGCTCAAGACCAACCTCCTTACGAAGCTTATCAACCAATTTGGGATATTTTAAAGGAAACGGCGAATACTTCCCGGTTTTATTATCACGGGACAGCTGCGTGCCATAAATTTGCTTCTGATCTTTGTTGACTAAAATCCGGTCTGTGAGGTAAGCATATTTCTCTTTACTGGCATTATTTTTATCCATTTGTTGCTTCATCAAAGCAAGTACCCGTTCCTGAAAAGGGATATCGTTATCACAATGCTGTATAATAGCCCAAAAGCTGTCGCTTGAACCACCAACCAGGTCATAACCCGGGTAGCCATATTTTTTGATGATAGTTTTGGCTTTCAATTCGTTGATACGATCAGCTTCGCTCCAGTTTTTCTGGATGGTTTCATCGCTGTAAGCCGATTTCTCTTTCCGATACCTTTTGGTAAACTCTACACGCCAGAATTGATCGGTCTTAAACATAGAGTCGATCTGTTTTGTTAAAGCAGCATTCTTTTCAACAACCTGTGCTGATGGCGCAATAACGAGGTACCCAGAAAGGAGCGCAAGGGTAAATGTTTTGATAAGTAATATTCTCATAGGGACAATTTACAACTAAAAATATAGTTATAAATTAGCTTATCAAATTAAGTTTTTTTGCATTATACGGTACCTATCCAAACTTTTTTATGTAGGTATCAAGCGGCTCTAGACCAACCTCCTTACGAAGTTCATCAACCAATTCAGGATATTTCAGCGGAAAAGGGATCACCTTATTTGTTTTAGGATCGGTATGTACCTGCGTTCCATAAATTTGTTCCCGGTGATCATTTACAAGCATCCTGTCGATCAATAAAGCATAGTTTTCTTTATTGGCATTATTCTTATCTACCTCTTTCTTCATCAAAGCAAGCACATGCTCCTGGAAAGGTATATCATCATCGCAATGCTGTATAATGGTCCAAAAACTGTCACTTGAATCGCCAACCAGGTCATAGCCCGGGTATCCGTACTTTTTGATGATAGCTTTGGCTCTCAGTTCGTTAATACGATCTGCTTCAGCCCATTTACTTTGAATAGTTTCATCGCTGTAAGGGGATTTTTCCTTTTGTTGCTTTTTGGTAAACTCTACGCGCCAAAATTGATCGGCCTTAAACATTGAGTCGATCTGTTTTGTTAAGGCAGCGTTTTTTTTACCAACCGGTACCGATGGTGCAAGAACAATATATCCACTAAGGAGTACAATGATAAGCAGCGTTTTTATAACCAATACTTTCATAGGGGCAAATAGCAACTAAAGGTATAGTTAATAATTCATTTAATCAAAATAAAAAACCTATAATCACCTGCACATTTGAAATCTAACCGACGAAGCCATCCCGAACACCATTGAAAACAAACAATTGTAAAAAAATCTGCACATTTGAAAAATGTTCAAAAAGTATCACACCTGCCTTCTCATCTGTCTGTTCATATTATGGGGTTGTAATCCTAAACCTGATAACCAATACAAAGTAGTCAAAATAAAAGATGGTGACACGCTGGGTTTGCTCAGCAATGATAACCAACAAATTACAGTTCGCCTGGCCGAAATTGACTGTCCCGAAAAATCGCAGGCTTTCGGTAAAGCTGCCAAAAAGTTCACTTCCGATCTTTGCTTTGGTAAGGATGTTACGCTGATAGGCAACACTAAAGATCGTTACGGTCGTACGGTTGCCCTGGTTATTTTACCCGATGGCACCAATGTAAATTATCAACTGGTAAAAAATGGTTTTGCCTGGCAATACAAGGCTTATTCGCAAAGTACCCAATTAGCTCAACTGGAGCAAACGGCCCGCGAAAATAAGCTGGGTCTTTGGCAGGATGCCAATCCTATCCCACCCTGGGAATATCGTAAAGAAGGCCGGTCGTCCGGTTATGACAGTAATCCCTACAAAAAACATTATAAGCGCAAACCAAAGCTTGAGGATGTATATTAAAACAGTAACTTTATAGCAAGTCAAGTATCAAGTAATTAGTATCAAGTATCAAGACCACTTTGCTTTAGGCACACTGTCTGAAATTTCGATACTAAATTAAACCATATGTATCGATATTCAATTCGGTCTTGATACTTGATACTAATTACTTGATACTAAAATATGAAGTTTACAAAAGCGTTTTTATCCATCGCCTTTACACTCGTCCTGATATGGGCGCTGCAAAAAAAATTTGGTACGGTACCACCTCTTGGTGATTTTTTAAGTCCGGCCAATGGTTTTTGGCAAAATGCGGAAAGCAAAAACATTTTACCAACCACGCATCTTATGCTTCCGGGTCTTACCGGCAAGGTGACCATCAAGTACGATGAGAACCGAATCCCCCATATTTTTGCTGACAATGAGCATGATCTGTATTATGCGCAAGGCTATGTAACCGCCACAGAACGCCTTTGGCAAATGGATATACAAACCCGGCAGGCGGCAGGACGTTTAGCCGAAGTACTTGGCCCCCAGTTGTTGGAGGTGGACCGTTACCATCGCCGCATGGGTATGGTTTATGGCGCCGAAAAAACCTTAAAAGCCATGATGAGTGAGCCGGCCGTACGCCAGATGATCCTGGCCTATACCGATGGTATCAACGCCTACATCCATCGCCTGCACCCGCGCCAATATCCTATTGAATTTAAAATGCTGGATTATGCACCCGAAGAATGGAAACCTATCAACTGCGCCTTTTTACTCAAATTGATGAGTGAAACCTTGGCCGGAGGCTCCAATGAATTTGCCATGAGCAATATTTTAAAACGTTTTGGGTCCAAAACAACCAACGATCTGTTCCCGGATTACCCCATGCACGAGGATCCGATCATCCCGGTAGGTACCAAATGGGATTTTAAACCGCTGCCCATTCCCAAACCATCTGCAAACTTCATAGGTTTGATGAACGACAGCGTTAAAAGCGTAGTAAAGGAAGAAGGCATCGGCAGTAATAATTGGGCAGTATCGGGCAGTAAAACAGCCAATGGCTACCCTATTTTAGCCAACGACCCACACTTAAATCTTACCTTCCCATCAATATGGTATCAGATACAGCTTACAGCACCATCTGTAAATGTTTACGGGGTATCGTTACCGGGTTCGCCCTGCGTTATACTGGGTTTTAATAATAACATTAGCTGGGGCATTACCAACGTAGATGCCGATGTGCTGGATTGGTACAAGGTAAAATTCAGGGACAATAAAAAGGAAGAATATTGGTACAATAACCAATGGAACAAAACCAACAGACGTGTGGAAGTGATCAACATTCGCGGACAGCAGCCTTTGTACGATACCGTGATCTATACTCATCATGGCCCGGTTGTTTATGAGGATAAGGCAAAAAAAGGCGATGGGCCAGATTTTGTACCTGTGGGTGATGCGCTGAGATGGATAGCCCATGATGAGTCCGACGAGCTGATGACCATGTATATTTTAAACCGGGGTAAAAACTATGCCGATTACCGTAAAGCGCTCACTTATTTTAGTGCCCCCGCATCAAACTTTGTATTTGCCAGTAAGGATAATGATATCGCCATCACACCCAACGGTAAATACCCCTTAAAATACCGTGATCAGGGTAAATTTATATTGGATGGAACCGCCCCTGCTGACGACTGGCATGGCTGGATCCCCTTTGATCAGGATCCTACGGTTAAAAACCCACCGCGAGGTTTTGTAAGTTCGGCCAATCAATCGTCAACAGATCCAACGTACCCGTATTATATCAACTGGTCGTTTGCGCAGTACGAGCGTGGCAAACGTATTAATGACCGGCTTACCGTTATGCAAAAAGCTACGGTTGACAGTATGCGCATCCTGCAAACTGACACCTACAGCATCCGTGCGCAGGATATTTTACCAACCATGTTAAAATATGTCGACGCATCTAAATTGGATCAAACCCAACTGGCGGCCCTTGGCATCATCAAAAGCTGGAACAAGGATTATACCATCACCTCAATAGGAGCTTCTATATTTAACGCCTGGTGGATTAAAATGTACACTATGATCTGGAGCGATGAATTTGCAGCAAAAGAGCTACAGGCAAACTATCCATCTGCCGACAGAACTGAGAAATTGTTGTTGCAAGAACCCAACTCCAAATGGTTTGATGACATCCGCACCCCGGCAAAAGAAACCAGTACTGATATAGTAACCCTGGCCTTTAAAACCGCTGTGGGTGATTTAACCCGTGAATACGGCAAACCGGGTAAAGCCTGGCAATGG
>Ga0207671_10004867_pt1 | contig 12637 bp, 15 predicted proteins | sample KBSC24metaG_FD_184352 | JGI IMG/M metagenome (GOLD analysis project Ga0207671, IMG submission 184352) | Corn rhizosphere microbial communities from Kellogg Biological Station, Michigan, USA - KBS C2-4 metaG (SPAdes) (version 2) | ecosystem: Host-associated > Plants > Roots > Rhizosphere > Soil... | reverse complement strand
CCTCGCAGATCACCCGGGTCGTGCCGGTGTCCCCCCCTTCGCCGGATCCCTCGATGCGGGGCGAGGTCACCCAAGGACTCGGATCGTCGATCGAAAAACCCTTGCTCGGGCACCAGCGGCCGGTGCGGAAGGTGACCGAGGAGACGTGCCCTTCGCCGATGCCACGCAGCGAGAGGATGAAGCTGATCCCACCGGGCGGCGCGTCGCTCTGGTTCATGCGCAGGAGCATGCTGGGATTGAACAGCGCAGCAGCCTCGAACGAGAATTCCGCACTCAGATAGGCACCAATCAGGAGTTGCTCCTCGGGCGTGGCCGCGACTTGCTCGGGCAAATAGTCTAACACCTCCTCGAAGCGGCGCATCAGCATGGTCTCGACGTTGCGGTGGCGTTCGGACAGTGCGGCGATCGCGGTCTTGCAGGCGACGCGCCGCGTCGCTTCGTCCAGCGACAGCACGCGTTCGATGACGGTTCGCATGCGTGGATGGGCGGGATTGCGAAACGCTTTGGGATAGTCGACGCCGAACGGCTTGATTACCGTGCGCGATGGGTCCGGGCGAAGATGGACCCCAGAGAACGTGAACAGGTCGTCGCTCATGCGGTTTGGCCTCTTATGTCGGACCTGCGGCGTCTGCGCGGGATCCGTCGCATGCCCGACGGGTGGCGGTGCATAGGGTTCCGCGATGATCGTGGAGAGTCGCCTGCTACCAACCTTCGAGGATAGGCCAAAGACTGCGGTCGGCCGTCGTTATATTCTGAAGGAAAGGCTGCTTCTAGGCATTCGCAGGGCGGCCATTAATCATAAAGAACGGCTGATTGATATCCATTATTGGACATAACACGCCGGCGTCGATGTGACGAAGAGGTAAGGCCTTACCTCTGCCATATACGGCCTCCCTCCTTGGCACCAGATCGGCGCTGATCGGTGGCCTTCGACGTCACCGGTGGGGCATCCACGACATCAGTTCAGTACAACTCAAATGAGTGAACACCGTGTCCGGGTGTCTTGCGGTGAAACCATTTGCGCGATCGATGAGGCGCCGCTTGCGCATGTCCTCGATAGCAACCCGGCGGATCGGTCTCGTTCCAACGAAGGGCTGCATGAAAGGAGAAGCGGGTCGCGCAATATGGACACAGGATGTCCTGCGCATCGCCGATGTTCAGATAAACGTGCGGATGGTCGTCCGGCGGCGACACGCCGATACAGTGAAAGGCCAGTGCACCAATTGAAACCTTTTCGACGCCGAGATCATTCAGATATTCCGGAACACCCGGCGGCATTTCGAGATGGGCGGGCGCGATCGCCGTTTGCGGCGATCGCCCCCCGCCTTCGTTGTCCCATTCCTCGATCGCATCATCGAGCTCGCGCTGCCTCGTTTTCGTCCACTCGAACGGATCCATTCGGAAGGTACGATCAACGAGCTTCTCTGCTCTGCCCATCCAACCGAGCGCGCGCAATATGGGAACTGTCATCGGGCCGCTCCATCGCGGCAAGCGAGAGCGCTGATCTCTCCGTCACGTGTCGCTTGCGGTTTAGAAGCGCGTGATGATCTCCTATACCACCAATCAAGGATTGCTCCGCATCAAATCGTTTGAGCGCAGGTATCTTGAGAAGAATCCGTACGATTCGGCTCGATCGCGCGTTGGTACTGCGGGCGGCTGCGACCGACCTGATTGACTTGGCGCTCGCTTTGTTCGGATAGGCGGATCATGGTTGCAAAATTCGACGCAACGTTCGTAGCGCAACTCGATCTGCTGATGCGCTGGCGGCGTGATGTTCGCCATTTCCGCCGCGATCCCATTTCCGAAGGCGAGGTGCTGCGGCTTATCGAAACGGCGGCGCTCGCTCCGTCTGTCGGCAATTCTCAACCGTGGCGTTTCGTGCGGGTCCGATCGCCTGCGCTCCGGGAATCTCTGGCGCAGCATGTTGATGCAAACAGCGCGCTGGCCGCCGATCGGATGGCAGACCCCGTGCGCCAGGAGAAATATCGCGCGCTGAAGCTGCATGGGCTTCGCGAGGCGCCCGAGGTGCTGGCGGTCTTCAACGACGACAATCCGTTCGCAGGACATGGCCTGGGCCGAGCGACCATGCCGGAGACCCTGCGATATTCAACCGTGATGGCCATATACAATCTGTGGCTCTCTGCCCGTGCAGTCGGACTCGGCGTCGGTTGGGTTTCGATCGTGGATCCCGTCGCGGTCGCGGAAATGCTGGAAGTCATGGACGGCTGGGCCCTGATCGCCTTGCTTTGCATGGGCTATCCGGTGGAGCCGGCCGACGTGCCGGAACTGGAGCAAAGGAACTGGCAAGAACGGTTACCGATAGGTGATTATATCATCGATCGTTGATGAGCCGCAGGCCAGCGATGTGTGATAGGGCAGGGTCGATCACGACCCTGTGGAAGCCCGTTGAAGATTGCAGCTGGCCGACTCCCGAACAGCTGATCCAGCAAACTCGATCAGAAAAACGGCCAATAGTCCGCGATAAGCCGCCCATCAGCCAAGCGCCATTTGTGGTCATTCTCGCGCCTCAACGCGCTGCCCAAATGCCGACGGTCAGCCTTTTTGGCACGTGGGGATAACTGCTCTGATCAAGGACGACGTTGTCTGAGACAAAGCGCTCCGGCAGCTTTCGGATGAGATGAGCATTTAGCCGCTATTCGTCTTGACCGATACGTTCGTCCTATCGGCTCGGGCTCCGGAGTTGAATTATGTTCGAGTCACCGTTCACAAGTTTCTCCAATGCCGCGCCCAGATCAGCCTGCCGGAATGGCTTTGCCAAATGCGGTAGGCCAATTTCGAGCTCGCCGCCCGCATAGCCAGTAACTATTAAAACGGGCAGGTTCGGCCGCCGCTCGTGAATTTTCTCGGAAAGCTGCGCCCCATTCATACCAGGCATCAAGTAATCGGTGACGACGGCATCCAGTTCATTGGCAGTTTCAAGGTAGGACAGCGCTTGGGGCCCCCCGGACGCTTCCTGCACCGTGTGCCCCATGTCGCGGAGCATCTCCGCAGTGCCTGCCCGCACTAGATCCTCGTCATCCACGACGAGGAGTCGCAAGGGTTGCATCTGTCGGACAAGTGCCTGCGCCGGCCGCGACGCCCGGATGACATCCGCATCGGCGACAACGAGGTAAAGATCGGCTCTCGTGCCCTTTCCGACAGCACTTGTAAGATGGAAGGCCCCGCCGAGCTGGCCGGCGAGGCCATGCACCATTGAGAGCCCGAGCCCAGTGCCCTTGCCCACGCCTTTCGTCGAGTAGAATGGTTCGACCGCCCTGGAGAGGGTTTCCTCGTCCATGCCTGAACCCGTGTCGACGATGGAAATCCGAATGTAGGCGCCGGCTTTGAGACATAGCTGTTGACGAGGCCCAACGATTACGCGGTCAGCCGTGATCGTCAGAGATCCTCCGTCCGGCATGGCGTCGCGGGCATTGACGGCGAGGTTGAGGAGCGCCAGTTCTAGCTGATTGGGATCCGCCAGCACCGGTGGCAGCTCAGGCGCGGCGAGCATCTTCAATCCGATCGGTGAGCCTATCGAGCTCGCGATCAGGTCTCGCATACCCTCGAAGAGCTCCTCGATATCGACCGCCCGTGTTTCGAGTGCCTGCCGTCTCGCAAAGCCGAGAAGGCGACTGACGAGCACGCGCGCTCGTTCCGCCGACTGCTGAGCGCCGTCGATCCAGCGCGCGGCTTTCGGATCGTCGTCCGAATATTTCCGCTGCAGCAGGTCGAGAGCACCGGTGATGGGAGTGAGAAGGTTGTTGACGTCATGGGCGACGCCGCCGGTGAGCTGGCCAAGCGTTTCGAGCTTCTGCGCCTCGCGCAGCTGCGCTGCAGCCGCCTCCCGTTCCGCCACCGCCTCGTCGACCCGACGTTCAAGGGTCTCGTTGAGTTCGCGCAGTGCCATTTCGGCGCGCTTTCGTTCGGTCATGTCCTGGAAGATCACGGCCACCTCGTGCTCGCTGCCGGCATCGACACGGAAGGCGGCCAGCTCCAGAAAGCGCTTCGTGGCGACCAGCTCGCGCTCGAACCGTATCGGCTCTCCGGTCAGCAAGACGTTACGGTAAAGCTCGACCCAGCCGTCCGCCTCGTCGGGCACCATTTCGCGCACCCGCTGCCCCACGACGTCGGCAAAGCCGGCATGCCTTTCGTAGGCGGCGTTAGCCTGGACGTGGACATAGTCGCTCAGTGGTCCGTGATCACCGTCGATGAAGCGGATGACGCAGAAGCCTTCATCCATCGTGTCGAAGAGGGTGCGGAAGCGGTTCTCACTGTCCCGAAGCTCCAGCAGACGGGAGCGCGCCTCGTACTGGCGCCGGCGGCTTCGTAACGCCGAGCGCGCGAGGCTCACCAGCGTCGTCGGGTGAAAGGGCCGCTCGAGAAACGTCACGTTTCCAAGCGTGCCGAGATGGCGGACGGCGGCGGGGTTGCGCTCCAGGCCTCCGCCGCGCGTAGTCAGGAGAACGAATGGTAGGTCGGACCATTCTTCCTGGTCCGCCAGCCACGCCGATAGCGGTTTCATATCCGCGTTGGCGATCGCCTCCTCGGTAAGCACTACGAAGGCGGCGCCCTGGTCGAGCGCCGCGATGAGCTCGGGGAGGGAGGAGCAGGCTACACCTTCTATACCCGCTTCTGAAAGCATCGACACGGCGACCACTCCGTCGCGTCCGCGCGGTGCGAGAATAAGGCCCCGTTCTGAGACGGTCGATTGCTTCACGCGTTCTCGCGCTTGAGTAGCGGCGCCTCGCCGACAAGCGACGGTACTCCGCGGAGGATGCCCTGGAAGCCAATCAGCGGCTCGCCAAGTGTGATACCCCGCCCGCCGATCTGATATTCACGGATCGTGTTCTCGTGCTCGCCCATGCGCTTCTTAACGACCGAGATTGCCCGGCGGACCCGGCCCATGGCCTCGAAATACCGCAGCAGGATCACCGTGTCCGCAAGATAGGTGATGTCGACCGGTGCCTTCATGTCGCCGACGAGGCCGTGCTGGGCGACAGTCAGGATCGTTGTCGCACCCTGCCGGTTCAGATATTGGAGGAGTTCGTGCATGTGCAGGGTCAGCGCATGCTCCGCGGGCATTGCGGCCTGGTAGCCGTTCAAGCTGTCCACCACAACGGTGCGCGCGCTATAAACCTCCACGCACTGCCGGACCCGCGCAGAGAATTCGCCTGGTGTGAGTTCGGCCGCATCGACCTGTTCGAGAACAAGCTTCTTGTCGTCGACCATTTTCTGCAGGTCGATCCCGAGCCCCAGCGCGCGTTGGACGAGAAGCCCTACCTCCTCGTCGAAGACGAACATGGCCGCAGTCTCGCCGCGCTCGATGGCTGTCTTGATGAAGGTGAGGGCCAGAAGCGATTTGCCGGTGCCGGCCGGGCCGAGCATGAGGAGGCTGGATCCACGTTCCACGCCTCCGCCGAGCAATGCGTTGAGCTCGTTCGAGTCGGTGGTCAGCAGACCGCGTTCGAAGCGATTCTTGTGCTCCGCAGAGACGAGCCGAGGGAAGACTCTGACACCGCCCGTCTCGATCAGGAAATCGTGGAAGCCTCCGCGATACCGCCGTCCGCGATATTTCAGCACGCGAAGTCGGCGCCGCTCGCCACCATATTCAGGCGACAGCTCGTCCAGTCGGATGACCGCATGAGCGATCGAATGCACAGTCTTGTCGTTCGCATCGGCGCTCAGGTCATCCAGGAGGAGGACGGTGGCGCCGCTTTTGGCGAAATAGTGCTTGAGCGCGAGGATCTGGCGGCGGTACCGGAGGGAACTCTGCGCGAGCAGTCGAATTTCGGAGAGGCTGTCGAGGACGACCCGCTGCGGCTTCCGCGCTTCGAATGCCTCGAAGATGCGCTTGGTCGTCTCGCCGAGCTCCAGATCGGAGGAATAGAGCAGACTTTGCTGCTGATCCTCGTCGAGCAGGTTTTCCGGGGGAACGAGCTCGTAGATGTCGATCCCGTCGAGCGTCCAGCCGTGGGAGGTCGCGGTGGCGCGCAGCTCGTCCTCGGTTTCCGACAGCGTGATATAGAGGCAACGCTCGTTCGCCGCCGCTCCGGCCAGCAGGAATTGCAGCGCGATGGTCGTCTTCCCGGCGCCTGGCGATCCTTCCAGGAGGTAACAGCGGCTTCGCTCGAGACCTCCTCCGAGTACGTCATCAAGACCGGATACCCCGAGCTGTGCATCTGATGACGTGGCAATGGACATGTCTGATTCCTAGCTTAATCAGGCGTCCATAGCGGCTTCTGTCGTCGCTCGCATTCAAACGGATAAACCCCGGCGCTATTTTGTGATTTTCGGCGTGATCGATATTGTTGGCGCGAGCGCCGCCCCCGGGGATGGCGGGTAACAGGCACCCGTCTGACCCAGCTGAACATAATGGAATGGTCGACCTCAGACGGGCGCTCACCACGCGAGCGGACCTTTGGGAACGCGCCCAGAAATAGACATAAGGGCGCTCAACGACAATTTCTATTTCCGGAAGGTCTGGTTCCGATGCTTGGGCATCGGAACAAAGAAGCCGCTCCGGCATGGCTTGCGGATCGTTATTCCACGAGCGCCCCTTACCGGATCAACGAAGCGCTTCCAAGGCCGTCAAAGACGAACTGCGTAGCAAGGCCAGCGAGCAAGACACCGGATATCCGCCGCACGACGTCAGCTCCAGTCACGCCCAGCAGGATCACCAGTCGCTCGGCCGTCCGCATCGCAGCGTAGGTCAGAGCAAGACAGACGGCGATCATGGCAAGCACGCCGGTCACCTCGATCCAGCCCTCGGTTCGCCCCATCAGGAGCACGGCTGCGGACAGCGCGCCAGGCCCGGCGATCAATGGGAAAGCCAGTGGAAACACGGTGATATCGCCGGGGGCCTCGGCGTCACGACGTTCGCGTTCGCTGATCGACGAGAGACCGGGCCCGGAAAAGGTCAGGCTGAGCGCCTGCAGGAAAAGCAATATTCCGCCGGCGACGCGGAAGGCCGGCATCGAGATGTGAAGCAGACCGAGCGTGAAGTTCCCGCCGAGGGCGAAGAGCAGCAGGACCAGCCCGGCAATCGCTATCGAGCGAATCGCAAGCCTCGCCCGCTCGCCACGATGGATATCGGCGGTCAGGCTGGCGAAAACCACGGCCGTCTCGATCGGGCCGATCGTGACCAGCAGCATGACGAAGCTGGAGAGGACGCTGGGAGCTACATGCATGGGGGCTGATGGACGCAGAGGCGGGCGGAGGTAGCCAGCAGGCTACCCCCGCTCAATTCAGGCGATGTTGGTCGTACCATGGGGCTCCGCCGTCGCGGTCATACCGGTCTTTGTCAGTCCCGGGACCGCTGGCCCGGCGGGATCGTCGAGACGGGGCGGCGACAGCGTGCGGTTCGTCGAAGCGCAGTTGCCTGAGCTGTTCGTCACGATCTTGGGCTTATGGTCCGGCCCGTAAGACGTCACTTCGAGGCTCCGGCCGCATGTGCCGCTGCCGTCGCTCGTCGAGATGAATTGATAGTGGACGGTTCCCGGCGGGAGTTTGGCCAACGCCGCGAGATCGATCTTGCCGTCCGCGGATGGCGGCATTGGCTCGAAGGCGCCGATCTCGTGAACCATTGCGTCCATGTCGCGGCTTATCGATGCCGCGATCCGATCGAACACGGCCGAAGGTGCCGTATCGACAGCGTCGAAGAGGTCCACCGGCACGGCCGCCTGGGCGACAATGACCTTGGGGGCCACGTCACCCTCATATTCGATCCTGGCGACCGCCCCGCCGGGCAGGCCGACCTTCATCACATGCATGTCCCGAGTGGCGGCCAATGCGGCACCGGCGACAGCCAGCGCTGCGAAGCCGCTCAGGACGACTGTACGGAGCTTACGCATTTCTGGTCCTTTCCTCATGGTTCACATCAACCGCTTCGACCGTCGCGATTGGAGCGGAACGCAGCGCCCCGCCCGGCCGGCGCACCTCGAAGCGGAGTTGTTGCAAGCGACAATAAAGCTCGGCCGTTTCAAGGCTGGGAAAACGCAGAACGACATGAGCCAGCGGATCGCTGCTGCCCGTCCATCCGGTCAACGGATCGACAAACGGCCGCGCCCGGGCCGCAAAGCGCAGCCGCCATTGATTGCGACGCGCCCGGCCACTCTGATTGGTGGCGATCAGTGTCGGCTCGATGATCGCCAAAGCGTCCGACGGCAATGCGCTCGATGAACGCGGCGCGTGAACGCCATTGTCATTGGCCGCCGGTTTCGGTCGGGCCTCGTACTGGATCAGGCCGGGACGCAGGTCCCGGGCCATATCCTCAAGCGGCCGCGCCATGGATCGGGATCCGGCGAACATTCTCGTTCGCCGCCTCCGTCCTGGGGAGCGTCACGGTAAGCACGCCGTTCCTGAAGGTCGCGCTTGCCTTGTCGCGATCGATGCCGTGCGGCAGGCCGATCCGCCGTTCGAAGCGGCCGTAGCTGCGCTCCGAATAGCCGCGCTCCTCATCCTTCACCTCGGCCTTCTTCTCGCCGCAGATGGTCAGCACGCCCTCCTCGACCTGTATGTCGACGTCCTTCTCATCGAGGCCGGGCAGCTCGGCGGTGACGCGGATCTCCTTGCCGGACTCGGCGAGTTCGATCCGCGGCCAGCCGGGTCCCGAGACGATATTGGCGAACGACGGCGTGCCGAAGCCCCGGAAGACGTTGTCGAAAAGACGGTTCATCTCGCGATGAAGCGACAGGAGCGAGAGGCTGTCGGCGCTGCCCTCGCCGGTCACTGTTACGGGCAGCCGGTTTTCCTGCCGGCTCCAGGGAATGAGATCACGAACAGCCATGATGATCATTTCCTTGTTTGGCTGGAAAATGGGCGCGACCCGCCGGTCGCCGCCCCACGTGGGGCGACGCCGACGAGACGGTTCGGAATAAGGTCAAGCCGCCTGGTGTTCGGCCTTCGGCGCCTCGATCCGATCGTTGGCGGGATGGCCGCCGCCGATCTCGATCTTGCGTGGCTTCATCGCCTCGGGGACGACGCGCTTGAGCTCGATCGAGAGCAGGCCGTTCTCGAAGCGGGCATGGCCCACCTCGATGAAGTCGGCGAGCTGGAAGCGACGCTCGAAGGTACGGGTCGCGATGCCGCGATGCAGATACTGGCGCTGCTCGTCCTGGTCGGCCTTGTTGCCGGTGACGGTCAGCTGGTTCTGTTGCGCGACGATCTCGATCTCGTTCGGCGCGAAGCCGGCGACCGCGAGCGTGATGCGATAGCTGTCCTCGTTTTCGCGCACGATGTCGAACGGCGGATAGCCATCGGTTGGCGCGTCAGCACGCGTGCCCGTTTCGAGCAGGTCGAAGAGCCGGTCGAAACCGACGGTGGAACGCCGGAACGGCGTGAAGTCGAAGTTGGTCCTCATATCCAAATCCTCCAAATGAAGCGATCTGGGCACGAGGAGCGCCGGCAATGTCGGGAGCCAGCGCCCTCTATGTCCCACCGGACCCGAACACGGCGCCCGGCAAGCATGAGCTAGGAAACGAAAAATCGGCCTTCAAGATTTTCGACGAAAAAATTTTCGCCGAGGCGAATCGGCGCCCGAGCGCTCACTGGATCGTGATGATCCCATCGACCGCCTGCCATTCGGCGGGCCGGATCAAGCGGTCATGGGCAACCCTCACCGAATGGAGCGTTGCCCTGATCTCGAGCCGCCAATGATCGAGGAATTCGAAAAGGACCGGGAAGTCGGGCGCCAGATCGTGTTCCTGCCAGACGAACAGCTGGAGGAGCGAGGGCGCGTCAGGCCGATGATAAAGGATCTCGGCGGTGGTGAGCCCATAGCCCTCCAGCTGTGCGATGAATGCCCGGTCGCTCATTGCAGCGATGCGCCGCTCGCTGGTGGTTCATCGAGCGCCCGCATCGCGGCGAACACGTCGTCGACGGGAACAGCCTGCTTGGCGCCCGGCAGCCTGCGCAGAGCAGGCTGGTCCTTCACCGCGGATCGGTCGGACGCCCAGGATGCGAGGATGGCGCGCTTGACCTCCGGCTCCAGGCTCGGATGCTGCACTACGTCGAAGGGATGAAGATAGCGGGAAAAAGGTTCGGACATGGCGATACCTCCTGTCTGATTGCCGCTCCTTTCTCGGCCAGCAAATTACCGGCAACCCGAAAATTTTTGTCGATGCGAGCTCTCCGTCAAGAGGGGTGAAGCGCGCGGTAGGAACAAAAATTTTCTCTTGGCAGTCGAAATCGACGAGTGCTAAAAATGCGCTGCGCGGGTGCCCGGAGGCGGTTGTCCGTTCCCCTGTGGCCCGCCCGCGACTGCCGTCGTGCGAGCGCCGGCAGATCCTATCATCGCTGAAGCAACAGGAGGTTTGTGCTCATGCATTTCCGTCCCCTTCACGATCGCGTGCTCGTGCGCCGTGTCGAGGCCGAGGAGAAGACTGCCGGCGGGATCATCATCCCCGACACCGCCAAGGAGAAGCCCCAGGAAGGCGAGGTAGTCGCAGTCGGCGCCGGTGCGCGCGACAAGGACGGCCAGCTCGTCGAGCTCGCCGTCAAAGCCGGCGACCGGGTGCTGTTCGGCAAATGGTCGGGCAGCGAGGTCCGGGTCGATGGCGAGGATTTGCTCATCATGAAGGAGAGCGACATCCTCGGTATCATCGACAATGTCGTACCCCTAAAGCAGGCCGCCTGATCGCCCGATTCTGCTTCGAACCATCAACCACAATCTTCGAAAGGACAGGAGACCAATACCATGGCTGCCAAGGACGTGAAGTTTGCGTCGGACGCGCGTGATCGCATGCTGCGCGGCGTGGATGTGCTGGCCAATGCCGTGAAGGTGACGCTGGGCCCCAAGGGCCGCAACGTCGTGATCGACAAGAGCTACGGGGCGCCGCGCATCACCAAGGACGGCGTGACCGTCGCCAAGGAGATCGAGCTCGCCGACAAGTTCGAGAATATGGGTGCGCAGATGCTGCGCGAGGTTGCCAACAAGCAGAATGACAAGGCCGGTGACGGCACGACGACGGCGACCGTGCTCGCCCAGGCGATCGTGCGCGAGGGCGCCAAGGCGGTCGCGGCCGGCATGAACCCGATGGACCTGAAGCGCGGCATCGACCTCGCCGTCGGTGCCGTCGTCAAGGATCTCGAGAGCCACGCACGCAAGGTCTCGGCGAACAGCGAGATCGCGCAGGTCGCGACCATCTCGGCCAATGGCGACGAGGAGGTCGGCCGGATCCTGGCGGAGGCGATGGAGAAGGTCGGCAACGAGGGCGTGATCACCGTCGAGGAGGCCAAGAGCCTCGCGACCGAGCTGGAGACGGTCGAGGGCATGCAGTTCGACCGCGGCTATCTCTCGCCCTACTTCATCACCAATGCCGAGAAGCTCAAGGTCGAGCTCGATGATCCCTACATCCTGATCCACGAGAAGAAGCTGTCGAACCTGCAGGCGCTCGTGCCGCTGCTCGAGAAGGTCGTGCAGTCTGGCCGTCCGCTGCTGATCATCGCCGAGGATGTCGAAGGCGAGGCGCTCGCCACGCTCGTCGTCAACAAGCTGCGCGGCGGCCTCAAGGTCGCGGCGGTCAAGGCGCCGGGGTTCGGCGATCGCCGCAAGGCGATGCTCGAGGACATCGCCATCCTGACCGGCGGCAATGTCGTCTCCGAGGAGCTCGGCACCAAGCTCGAGAACGTCACCGTCAACATGCTCGGCCGTGCGAAGAAGGTGACGATCGACAAGGACAACACCACCATCATCGACGGCGTCGGCACCAGGTCCGACATCGATGCCCGTGTCGCCCAGATCCGTCAGCAGATCGACACCACGACCAGCGACTATGATCGCGAGAAGCTGCAGGAGCGGCTCGCCAAGCTCGCCGGCGGCGTCGCGGTGATCCGCGTGGGCGGCGCGACCGAGGTCGAGGTCAAGGAGAAGAAGGATCGTGTCGACGACGCGCTCCATGCCACCCGCGCCGCGGTCGAAGAAGGTGTCCTTCCGGGCGGCGGCATCCCGCTGCTTCGCGCGATCAAGGCGCTCGACGGCATCAGGGCCGCGAACGACGACCAGCAGTCGGGGATCGATATCGTCCGCCGGGTGCTGCGCGCGCCCGCACGCCAGATCGCCGAGAATGCCGGCGAGGATGGCGCCTATATCGTCGGCAAGCTGCTCGAGAACCGTGACTATAATTGGGGCTTCAACGCGGCGACCGGCGAGTATCAAGACCTCGTCAAGGCGGGCGTGATCGATCCAGCCAAGGTGGTCCGCACGGCTCTCCAGGACGCGGCCTCGGTCGCGGCCCTGCTGATCACGACGGAAGCGCTCGTCGCCGAACTACCCAAGGAGGAGAAACCCGCAGCGGCCATGCCGGCGATGGACTATTGAGCTGAAGGGGCCGCGGTTTCCGAACTGCGGCCTCACTCTCGCGGTGCGCATAGAGAGGACAGCAATGGCTGAGTCCTTTGCCAAGTGGCTATCAGGCCAAGCAGGCCATTCGGATCGCAATATTGCCACGCTAGCGGCTGTTATGGCTGATTTCCCGGAGGTGCCGCAGGCAAGTATGCACGACATCAAGCTCTGGCTGGTTGACCGCGGAGCCGGAGCAGAGGCGTTTGATGCGATTGAACATGCCTTTGCATTGTGGGGAAATGTTGAGCGGGCTCGAGGATAAAATCTACGCACGGTAGTGCCCCATGGCGTGGTGTA
>Ga0207671_10004864_pt1 | contig 12640 bp, 12 predicted proteins | sample KBSC24metaG_FD_184352 | JGI IMG/M metagenome (GOLD analysis project Ga0207671, IMG submission 184352) | Corn rhizosphere microbial communities from Kellogg Biological Station, Michigan, USA - KBS C2-4 metaG (SPAdes) (version 2) | ecosystem: Host-associated > Plants > Roots > Rhizosphere > Soil... | reverse complement strand
AAAATCCAGAGCCAGATCGATCCAATAGTCGAAATCCGCCTTGCTTTTCATCCCAGTCTCGTCCACCAGTACATAGCCACTCATTGGCCGGTTAGTGAAATCCATCGTTCGGCAACCTTTTCGGGCGATCGCCTGATCATGCAAGGCTGGATCTATCCGGCACATCAGCTCTTCCCTGATTATGCCCACGCACATCTTTCCGTTGTACATAAAGGTGAGTCCGCCCATCATCTTTTTTTCCTCTATGTTTGGCAAACCCGCCAATCGCCTCCGGATCCGATCCGCTAATTTTTCGCTGTATGACATAAGACCGCTATTTTATTTCAGCATATGCCTTAAGCCCGACCATGAATTTCTTTATGCCGGCATCCGACTGTTTCCTGATAATCAGTTTATCCATAATCCGCCCAAGCCATCCGAACTTCACCTGGTATACCATCACCTGCTTTACTTTGATCCCGTTTCCCGCCTGCTCAAAACTGTAGGCATGGGACAAGCCACGTATAGGAAAAGAGCAGGCGGTCAGTTCATACGTCAGCGCTTTATCAGGCACCCAATTAGTCACCCTTTCTTCAAACCAATTCTTACCATCCTTCATCTCCACCCTTCTTGCTGCGCCGGGCCCGGCCTTCACCGGTGTAAGCGCATTGGACCTTTTTACCGTCGGATCGAATTTTTCCAATTCTTCAATATTGGAAAGGGAAGCCCAAATTTTCTCCATGGGCGCACCAATGATGATCTCATTACGCAGAGTAGTCATATAAATTACTGATTTTGGGCCAATGTCCGTAGGTTCTGTAGGATTTTTCCCTGTGCCGAGGCAAACATTCTTTTCATGATTAGTCGATTCAGCATCACCGTATCGCTTTCCACCCTCCAAACCATCCTCTTTCCCGGGACAAATTCGACGAGCTTTTCTGTAATTATCGCTTTTCTACCTTTGTTTTCCACCTCGCAGGTTCGTGCTGCGTTCGGCTCGTTTATTGCACCCGACGCCTTTATCACACCCGGATTGATTCTTGGAAGCAGGGTTATATCCGTGACGATCGCCCATACCCTCGAGACGGACGCGTTCAGCACAGCTTCACTCCTGGCCTGTAAAGTGCTCATTGACAGTTGATTTTACGATTAACTTGCTTTTTGCAAGTGTAAAAATAAAAAATTACTTGTAATTTGCAAGTCTAATAATTGACAATCGCTTGAAAAAAAGGAAACTTGCGTTCCGGTCGGACTGCCCGATCAGCACGGCCCTCGATATATTTGGGGACAAATGGTCCCTGCTCGTTATCAGGGATCTGATGTTTAAGGGGCTCAACACATACGGTGATCTTTTGAAAGGCGGGGAAGGCATTGCCACCAATATCCTTGCCGACCGGCTCGCCCTGCTCGAATGTGCCGGCATCATCTCCAGGACCACGCATTCGGATAGCAAGGCTAGGGTACTTTATCAGCTCACGGCAAAAGGAATCGACCTGGCACCCATTCTCATAGAGATTATTGCCTGGAGTGAGAAACACCATAAGGTCCATCCGCAGGCCATTGCATTTGCTAATGACATCAAAAAAGACAAGGCTGCAGTACTAGTGCAGATATATTCGCGGCTGGGTAGATAAGTGACCATTGCTCCCTTTACCAGTGGACACCTCGGCTCTCTTGCCGTCGACAGAAATACGCAAGTAAATTGCAAGAGGTTTGCGTTAGTGTTTTTTGTTCTTTTTTAAGAAAAAAAGATGGTGAAGCTTGGCATCATTGCCATGGACAATACCAACCAACTCAATGCGTCCTCCTTATTCAATCTGAAAGCTTATGGATTGGTTGTTTATCTGCTAAACAATAATATCAAAGTCAAATGGATCATCACCGCGGGAAAAGAAAAGGATGGTATTGATTTCATAGTGACCTCCGATCAAATAAAACCCACCTTAAATGCTACTGCCATCTCCCGTACCTTTAAAACCGGCCCTTTTGTTATATTTTCCAGCGATACCACCGGCGTCGTGGCGCTGATCGATGCTTACTATTCGGCCAATAGCCTCTCCGGCAGGCAGCTGCTATATTGCTACATCACCTGGGAAATATCTCTTCCATTTTTTTCTTTATATTGGGGGCCATGGCCATGCCTCTACCGGCTTGCGGACAACCTGAACAAAGCAGAAAGCTATCTTAAAAAGCCACGAAAGATTAGAATCTCGTTAGAATTTCCTTTCCGGCTAAATATCCAACGAATTTCCCGACTGCTATTGATAATTTTATGCTACATTATACGGATATGTTTAAGAAAGTTTTAGCATTGGGCAAAATGTTATTTGAACGAATGGGGACCGAGCACCTAAAACATAATTTTTTAAAGGCCGCACCTTTTTGGATGGGCTCTATAATAACCGGTCTGATTGCAGTTGCCTACACAAGACTATTTGCCATGGCTGAAAATGGGACTTCCATTATTTTCCATCATTATATTTACCTCTTTTTTATACTCACGCCTATTTGTTTTATCATTTCGTGGTGGATGATAAAGCAGTTTGCGCCATATGCCAGAGGCAGCGGTATTCCTCAGGTAATGGCGGCGATAGAATTAAGCTCGCCGGGCAGTATTGACAAGGTTAAGCGCCTGCTTAGTCTTCGGATCATCGTTGTAAAGATTTTATCAAGCCTTATAATGGTGTTCGGTGGTGGGATCATCGGTCGCGAAGGCCCAACTATCCAGATTGCCGGCTCTGTATTCTGGAAAATCAATCAGATGCTTCCAGCCTGGTGGCCGAAGATCTCAAAAAAAAATATGATCATGACGGGGGCCGCTGCAGGCTTGGCCGCTGCCTTTAATACGCCATTGGGAGGCATTGTATTTGCCGTGGAAGAATTGACCAAAACGCATATCAGCTATTTCAAAACGGCCCTTTTTACAGCTATAATTATTGCCGGACTGACGGCCCAGGCATTTTTGGGCCCCTATCTCTATTTGGGATATCCGGACGTCAGCAGTCTTTCCGGCTTTGTATTCCTTCCTGTCATCCTGGTAGCAACGATAAGCGGCTTGATCGGAAGCGGTATATCCAAATGGATGCTCGCTTTGATCCGGTGGAAAAAGTCGTTCAAGACGAATTATCAGCATCTGGCTTATTTGATCGTTTGCGCATTGATCGTCGCCTCCGCTGCCGTTTTTGTGTCGGGGAGCATATTCGGATCGGGTAAAGAGCTCATTACAAAAGTTCTATTCACTGGCGACAAATACTCGGCCTGGCATATTGCTTTATTCCGGGTCATAGGGCCAGTGTTGACATTCACTGCCGGAGGGGCTGGCGGTATATTCGCCCCTTCTCTTGCCGCAGGGGCAAGCATTGGCTCTTTATTGGCCGGATGGTTTCATCTATCGGCAACCGATACGAATCTCATTATATTGGCGGGAATGGTGGGGTTTCTGACAGGTGTAACACGCACGCCCTTTACATCCGCTATCTTAGTCCTGGAAATGACAGACAGGCATAATGTGATATTTCATCTTATGCTGGCAGGGATGACGGCAAGCCTGGCGGCCCTTTTGATCGATAAACACTCTTTCTACGACCATCTAAGGGAGGATTACTTACATGACGTGCAACAGGCTGAAAAGAGGAACATACAGCCCTCCATTGTATGATCGACGATTGCCTTTCTCTTAACAATAAAATGTTAGATATGAAAGTAACATTTGTCATTATTACTGTCGTCAGCCTCCTGGCTTGCAATAGCAAAAAGGATTATGACAGGATATTCAAAGATCCATCTTTGTATTCCAATGCCGTCCACGAATTAAATACAGTGGTGATGGGGAATAATTTCGGACCCATCGTGGCCTCCCGGAATTATTTATACGCTGCAGTGGCCGGCTATGAAGTAATAGCTGCCGGATATCCCGATAAATATAATTCTTTGGCAGGGCAGTTAAAAGGTTTGACTGCCGTTCCTAAGCCGCAGGACGGGAAACCAATCGATTTTGAACTGGCCGCGTTGCTGGCCTATTGCAAGTTGGGCGAGGCGGTAACCTTCCCCGAAGGCAGCATGAAAGCCTATGTCGACAGTCTGAAAAAAATGGCGCGATATCATGGCATGCGATCCGATATTTATACCAATACGCTAGCCTATGCCGATACCGTCGCCCAGGCCATCATGAAGTGGAGCAAACGGGATAATTATGCCGAGACCAGAGGCGCCCCTGAGTATATGGTTAAAGATTCTCCCGGCCGCTGGATACCTACACCGCCTGCTTATTCCTCTGCCATGGAGCCCCACTGGAACCAGGTCCGTTACCTCGTTATGGATAGCGTAACCCAGTTCATGCCTCCGCCGCCCTATGCCTTCAATGTCACGGATAAGAACAGCAATTATTATCGTGAGGTAAAGAAAATAAAAGACAAGGGTGACAGCCTCACCGCCGAGGAAAGCTTCATAGCGGAATTCTGGGACGACAATCCTTTCAAATTAAACGTCTCCGGGCACCTGATGTTCGGCACCAAAAAGTTTTCACCCGGGGGACACTGGATGAGTATCGTAGGCATTGCGGCCCAAAAGTCGGGCGCAGACTTTCCAAAAACAGTCTGTGCATACGCCAAAACTGCCATAGCGGTATTCGACGCCTTTATCCAATGTTGGAACATTAAATATATCTACAACACTATCAGACCGGAGACCGTCATCAATAAATACTTCGATCCCAATTGGAGGCCGCATTTGCAGACACCTCCTTTCCCGGAATATACCTGCGGTCATTGCACGATCTCAGCTGCTGCGGCGGAAGCACTAACCAACACATTCGGCGATCAATTGGCTTATACCGATACCTCGGAGCTGGAATTCGGGATCAACAGACGGTCATTTACCTCCTTCCGCAATGCCGCTTTAGAGACCATGCATTCCCGATTTTATGGAGGGATCCATTATTACTACTGTTGCGAACGGAGCAATGTTATGGGCACCAAAATCGGAGCGTTGGTAGCCGGGAAGATCAAAATGGAAAGATAATGACAATAAAAAAGAAAAAGATCAGCTGGCCGGCATGCCGAGCGCAACTGATCCGCTGGAATACCCCGCTAACCCTATCTGTTTTTTGTTCTCACGGTAATAGACGGGCTGCCTGCCAATGTGTTGCCCGCTTTTCCCGGCTCACCCGCTTTATCCGCATTTCCCTTATTTGCAGCTTTCTCATCAGCTTTATCCGCATCGATGGCCTTTCCTGTCCCGGCTGACCGCTCAGCTTTATCCTCTCCCCCGGCTTTGCTCAGATTTTTCTTCAATATGCCGACATATCGCTGCGCATCCCGGTTATCCGGATCGATTGTCAGCAATTTTTCAAAATAACCGATGGCCCCGCTATAATCCTTCTGTGTATTGGCCTTATATGCTGCTATATATCCATAGGATTCGACTAAATGCTTCCTGTTCGTCTTGTTTGCCGTATCCTTTTCAGCGATCTCTATCAGCTTGAGGTAATGTGGAATGGCGATACCCAACTGCATCGACGTATCGATGGCCGCCGCGCTCCGCGCCCGCCAGTAATACCCGAAGTCCTGGTCGGGATATTTTGCTTCATAGATGCCAAAGACGCTATCGGCCAGGGGGTACTCCTTCGCCATAAAATGCGCCAATCCCCAATTGAAAAGGTCCAGATTCGTGGCCTTCTCATTCCCCCGGTAATACCTGCCCATCCAATGCGCCTGGCTGGAATAGTCCTTCCGCCCTTTGTACAATTCCGCCAGTTTTTTGGCATACTCCCTTTGCCTTACGCTGTCTTTCTCCATTTCGCCCGCCTTCGTAAAATACGCTGCCGCAGAGTCCGGCTGATCCAACTTCGCAAAGATCTCCCCCATCGTCTCAAAATCCTTCATTACGAATCCGGTATCACGCTGCTTCCGGAAATACTGCTGCATATAATCCAAAGCTTTGGTCGAATCTCCGGTCTCTTTGTAACTATATGCTATCAGCTTGTACAACCTTGGCTCTGATTCTCCCCCCTGCCTGTCGATCAACCCTTGCGCCTTTGCAATGGCTTCCCTGTACTTGCGGGATGAATATAAAAGGTCCGTCACCAGGTAGTCATTCCTGGACCCCGGGTCAGCAGCCGTTATATAATGCTGCAGACAATCCATCGCCTTGTTCACATCCCTGAAATAATAATGAAAATACAGCTCATACCAGGCAGGCGCATAAAGGCTGTCTGCAGCTACCGCATCGTTGAAATACTGCAGGTATTGATCAGTATTGCTTTGCGTAACGAAGATCTTTGCCACCTTATACAAGGCCTTCGCATACTTTCCGTCCTCGGCCAGCGCTTCCTGGTAAGCTTTGAACGCCTGTCCTCCGTCCGAAAGACGACGATACGCATCCCCCAATTCCACATACAGTTCAGGATCGTGCTTGTCCCGTTTGATGGCTTTGTTCAGCAGCTCCACTGCATAGAGGGCATTTCCCGAATCCGCGCCCTGGTGGGCGCACGCCACTGCCAGCAGCACCGATGGGTCTTTCTCCTTCGTCATCTTTAACGCCCTGTCGAAATACATGGCCGCGCTGTCTTTCTTATGCTCTTCCAGTAACAGTTGTCCGCGGATACATAACCCCAACGGTTGATCGGCGGCTACTGCCGGCATTAGCCGAACGCTATCGCCGATCCGTGACTCCTGATGACGACGAAGGTATACCTGCGTCAGCAGCCACCAGGCATCTGTATTCCCCGCATCCTTCTTTAACAATTCATGCAGTTGCGCGGCAGCTCCGTCATAACGCTCATAATACACCAGCTTCCTTGCGTCCGCCATCGATTGCGCATGGATGGCATTCACCATAAATATAATAATGCCTGTAACCAATAAAGTTTTTTTCATGATCAGCTCCTTATTTTTGATTTTTAATTGTAGACAACTTACATACCTACTTCCAGTACCTGAAGCCCCGAATCATTCCCGGCCAGGTCGCTGATATGCCGCGGCCACCACAGCCCTCCGACCCAACTCTCCGTCTCGGGATTAACCAGGATCAGGTCAGCTTTAACCATCTCTGCGTAATCCAATGCGGCCTTCGCAGGGTTGTGCTGCATCGAGGACGAGAACTCAATGGGACGCCGAAGTCTTTCCCGCAAAAAATGATACGCTCGCAGGAATACGCCTGGCATTTGCCCTTCCTCATTTCCTTCCCGCAAAGCCAATAAATGTATCTGCGCCTTGTATTTGCGAGCCAGCAAGATGCCCCACTCCAACTTCCGCTCCGGCAGACGGTCACTGATCGGGATAACAATGATCCTTGTCCGGCTATCGAGGCCCCCCTGTTTCACTGTCAATACAGGACAATCCGTCTTTCTGGCCAACGCCCGGGGAGAAATACTGCGAAATGATTGCCACCAACGGCGGTCCTGTCGCTTCCCTATAATGATCAGGTCCGGAGAGAATGTCTTCGCATGATCGATGATCAAACGCTCAACAAAATAACCTCGCCGCACGTGTACTTCTACCTGTAGCTCCGGGTGTTCCCTCCTGATATGATCCTTCAAGAGGTCCAGTCTCTTCAGCACCGACCAAACGGGGATACGTCTGCCTGGCCTGACTACATGCAAAAGATATAGCATTCCCTTATCCGGCCCCATCAAACTCATAGCTTTATTCAGGGCCATATCTGTGTTTTGTGAAAAATCCACCGGCACCAGTATCGTGTTAAATCTAATTTCCATACCGCCGAAAATATCCCATCGATATTAACATTTCATTAGGCCGGCATTAGAATTGTATTAGAGAAGGTCATCTCAACCATCAAATATTTGAAAATCCATCCCGGCAGGGTAAATTTGTACCATGTCAGAAGAAAGAAGGATCCTGATCGTGGAGGATGAAAGAAAAATTGCCGACACACTAAAAATGGGTCTGACTGAAAACGGATTTGACGTGGAAGTAGCCTATGACGGTAAAATAGGCCATCAGTTGATCTCCGCACATCGCTTTGACCTGGTCGTCCTCGACATCAATCTCCCGGAGATGAACGGGTTCGACCTGTGCCAATCCATCAGGCACAGGAGTCCCGGCACCATCGTTATCATACTCACATCCATGAGCTCTCTGGATAACAAGATCGAAGGCTACAATGCAGGCGCTGACGATTACATGGTCAAACCCTTCGAATTCAGGGAACTGCTCCTCAAGGTTAGGGCTGCGCTCAAAAGGGTCCCCGGTCAGACGATGCCTGTAGGCAACATCCTCCGCGCCGCCGACCTGGAAATGAACCTCGACAACAAAGAAGTATATCGTGCGGGTCGCAAGATCAGGCTTACCGCCAAGGAATTCCAATTGCTCGAATACCTCTTGAAGAACAAGAACCGTGTAGTTTCCCGCGCCGACCTAGCTGTTAATGTATGGGATGTGGATTTCAACACCAATACCAATGTCATCGATGTCTATATCAGCTATGTCCGCAATAAGGTGGACAAAGAATTCGAGCATAAGCTGATCCAGACGCACGTCGGCATGGGCTATATCCTTAAAACCAATGGTAACTAATGCGCGTAAAGGTCCGCATAACCATCCTCTTCACTATCCTGGTGCTTGCGATCCTCACTCTCGTCTGCGGATCTGTTTACTACTTTTCGTTCACCAATCGTATAAAAGACATCCGGACACGACTGACCAACAGGGCTATCACCACGGGCAGACTCCTCAGCCTCAGCGGGATATTCGACAGGACACTCATAAGGAAGATAGACACCTCTACATCCATGGCAATGAAGGATAAGGTCATCGAAGCCTTCGACACCGCAGGGGTCAGGATATACTGGTATAGCGACACTCCGGACGACACGTTGAAGATCGAGCATCCAATTATCGTCGCTGCAAAAAATGCGAAAAACGTCCCTGTTTATTTCACCCAGGGAAAAAAAGACGCTATCGCATACTATTACCTGAACGCCGGCACCGGGCTTATCATCCTGGCCGCTGCCTACGACGAAACAGGGAATGAGAAGCTACACCACCTCCGTCTGGTGCTCATCTTTAGCTTTGCTGGCGGCATCCTGATCTCTGTCGTCGGCGGCTATCTTTTCTCCATCAGCCTGCTGCGTCCCATCCGCAAGATCGCCGACGAGGTCAACGAAATATCGGCACGAAATCTCACCCGAAGGATCCGCTCAGCGGATACCGGCGCAAAAGATGAATGGAAATATCTGACGGATACCCTTAATCAGCTGCTCAACCGGCTCCAGGAAAGCTTCGAGATCCAAGGCCGGTTCATTGCGAACGCATCCCATGAGCTTTCCACTCCCCTGACCTCCATCTCCAGCCAGTTGGAAGTATCCCTGCAGCGTGCCAGGTCCACCGAAGAATACAGGAAAGTGATCGCATCCGTTTACCAGGATACGCGCCAGCTAAACAAGCTCACCCAGATCCTCCTCGAATTCGCCCGTGCTTCAGGGACCGCCGCGGGTCTCTCCATCGATCTTATCCGCATAGACGAAGTCCTTCTCCGGCTGCCGGGCGAAATAACTAAGAATAATCCCCACTTCACCGTTACCCTCGACTTCGACCAGCTCCCCGAAGCGGAAGAATACCTCCTGGTCTTCGGCAACGAAGAGCTGCTTTTCACAGCCATTCGCAACATCGTTACCAACGCTTGCAAATATTCCTCCGATCATGATGCTACCATAAAGCTCACTGTCGCCAGCAATGAGATATGCATCGCTGTGTCGGACAAAGGTCCAGGTATTCCCGCCGACGACCTGGAAAATATATTCCAACCCTTCTACCGCACGGAAGAAGGACATTCCATTCCCGGCTTCGGATTGGGACTCCCTCTCTCCCGTCGCATCGTTCAGCTGCACAAAGGCCGCATCAGCGTCCACTCATTCATCGGAAAGGGATCCGTCTTCTCCATCCATCTTCCACCTGCCCACAATATCTAATGGAATTTTAATCCCCTTTTAATGCACAACTAATCCCATCTTGCAATCTTGTCCTATCACCAACAAAGCATATATGCATATCAAAAATTTTGTTTTCGCAGCTTTGCTGCCGTTTATGTTCGCGGCCTGCGTCAGCAGCAAAAAGTTCAAGGCCCTGCAATCCAGGTATGACAGTCTTAGCAATTCCTGTAATGCCTTGCAAGGCCAGCTCAAAAATTGCAACGACTCAACCGCCAATCTTACCCGCAGCAAAGCCGACTGCGACGCGCAGGTGGCTGCTTTGAAAAAACAGATCGAATTCCTCAAAGCCAACAATACCCAGGCGCTCAAGCAGTTGGAAGACATGTCGGTCATTTCCGGCGCTCAAGCTGAAAGCATCAAAAAATCCCTGGATAATCTCGGCGCCAAAGATGCCTATATCGAGAGCCTCCAGGCCGCCATGGCCCACAAAGACTCCCTCAACATGGCCCTCGTCAACAACCTTAAAGGAGCCATAGGAGACCTCAACGATCAGGACATCAATATCAAAGTGGAAAAAGGCGTCGTATACGTCGATATTTCCGACAAGCTCCTCTTCGCCAGCGGTAAATACGACGTCACTCCAAGAGCCCAGGAAGTGCTGGGCAAAGTGGCCAAAGTGTTGAAAGCCCAGCCCGGCATCGAATTCATGGTCGAGGGGCACACAGACAACAAACCCTATCGCAGAGGCGTGCTCCTGGATAACTGGGACCTCAGCGTCAAGCGCGCAACGGCAGTCATCCGCATCCTGCAAAATAAATACGGGCTCGAGCCCGCCCATATGGCTGCAGCCGGACGAGGCGAATATCAACCCATTGCCACCAACGCTACAGATGAAGGCCGTGCGCTCAACCGGAGAACCCGTATTGTCATACTGCCTCAACTGGACCAATTCTTCAAATTACTCGAACATAAGTGACAGACAGCCTACAGTTTGTTCGATCCGTACAACTACAAGAAAGCCCTCTGCTATGTAAGACAGAGGGCTTCTTCATACCCTTGCGTCCCGGCCGGCCTATTTTCTCAACCCGTTGATCCCATAGTAGTACACTTCCTTGTCTTCCGGATAAACGCCCTCCAGGATAAAATTCGTTTTTTGCTTCGACAGGGCCGCCTTGAACTCCTGTACGGTATGCACAGGGATCCCGCTTACTCTGGTAATGACGAAACCCGGACGCATCTCCGTCTGGTTGCTCAAAACGCCATCCCGCATATTACTTACCCTTACGCCTCCTTCGATGCCCATCTGCTTCGCATCCTCCTTACTCAAGGTGGAAAAATCCGCCCCCAGCGATTCGACGGCCGCTGAGCCCATGCTGGCAAAGCTTCCCAATGTTTTCTTCAAGACCACATCGGCAGTCTTCTCGCTGCCATTCCGTACATAAGTCACCTTTACCCTATCCCCCGGCCTCTGCCGCGCGATCAGCTCCGCCAGCTGCGCATCCGAATTCACCATGACATCGTTGATCTTTACAATGACATCTCCTTTCCTGATTCCCGCTTGACCGGCAGCTCCCTCCGGATCGACATCTGCAACAAAGACCCCGTTTACATCGTCTTTTATGCCAAGTTCTTTCTTCCTGGCATCATCCAGTCCCTCAGGCGCCATACTGATCCCAAGATACCCCCGTTGCACCGATCCATATTTCATGATATCTCCTACCACTTTCCTCATCAGATTCGAAGGCACCGCATAAGCATATCCCGCAAAAGATCCCGTAGGTGAGGCGATTGCCGAGTTGATCGCGATCAGCTCCCCGTTCGTATTCACCAATGCTCCGCCGCTGCTCCCGGGATTCACCGCTGCATCCGTCTGTATAAAGGATTCGACTGGCGCCATCGCCCTCGTATTGATCCCGATATTCCTCGACTTGGCGCTGACAATGCCCTGCGTCACCGTCACATCCAGGTTCAGCGGGTACCCGATAGCGAGCACCCATTGACCCAGTCTTACCTCATCCGAGTTGCCTATCGTAATGACCGGGAGCCCTTCGGCATCTATCTTTATCAACGCTATGTCCGTATTGGCGTCAGTACCGATAACCTTCGCCTTGTAGTTCTTTCTGTTGTTCAACGTCACCGTAATATCCGTGGCGCCGTCCACTACGTGGTTATTCGTGACGATATAGCCGTCGGAGCTGATGATCACACCAGATCCCGAGGCACGTTGGTCAGGTACGCTAAACGTCCGCCCATCACCCTCACCAAAAAAACGCTTGAAAAGATCTCCGCCGAACAAGTCTCCAAAAGAATCCCTTCCCCCCGGCAATCTATTTCCCGACACTTCCTTAAATTTTACGGAAGTTCGTATATGCACCACTGATGGCACGGACGCTGAAGCGGCTTTCTCGAAATCCACTGGCTGGTTCGTTGCATCCGTAGCATACGCTGTCTTTATGATAGGAGCCTTCGGCTCGCTCAATATGCTGTTGTAAGGCTTTTCTCCACGGACAAAGAAAAACCCCAATGCTGCCGTAACGGCGATACCTGAAAGGATCACGCCTGTTCTCATTTTCATTGCATTATTATTTTAAAGTGATTGATCTTGTTTACACATATACAACAGTTATCCCGTTACATCGTTTTGCATGACGTGTTAAACATATACAAAGGCCATATTAAAAAGTCATTAGAATTTCCATTCCTGGATTCTACACGCATTAATTCGTATCTTACCCGCGGCTATGAAACTAAAGATCAATTTTACGCTGGTGC
>Ga0207671_10004860_pt1 | contig 12643 bp, 5 predicted proteins | sample KBSC24metaG_FD_184352 | JGI IMG/M metagenome (GOLD analysis project Ga0207671, IMG submission 184352) | Corn rhizosphere microbial communities from Kellogg Biological Station, Michigan, USA - KBS C2-4 metaG (SPAdes) (version 2) | ecosystem: Host-associated > Plants > Roots > Rhizosphere > Soil... | reverse complement strand
GGCGAGGAACTTATAAGTAACATCACCAACATTTTCGCCGGACTGGCCATATTTATTTGCTGTATCGGCCTGGCAGGTTTGGCATCATTCACTATCGAAAAACGTTTTCGCGAAATCGGTATCCGCAAAGTGCTGGGTGCAACTGTTCAGCAATTGTTGATGCTGATAGCCACCGAGTTTTTAAAGCTGGTAGCCATAGCCTTTGTAATAGCAGTACCGGTAACCTGGTGGCTGATGCATAACTGGCTGCAAAAATATGATTACCGTATCGACATCGGCATTTGGATGTTCGGTGTGGTTGGAGGACTGATACTGTTATTAACGATGATTGTGGTTAGCGCTAATACGCTAAGCGCAGCAACGGCGAACCCGGTGAAGAGCCTGCGTTCCGAGTGATTAGAGACCAAAGATTAGAGATTAGGACAAATTCGGACGGCAATAAAGTTCCTATGCCTCAGCTATAAACTATTAACTAAAAGATGATAAAAAACTATATAAAAATTGCTTTCCGTAATCTTTGGAGGCATAAAAGCTTTTCGCTGATAAACATTATCGGGCTGGCCGTTGGCATGACGGCTTGTTTCCTTATTTTTATGTACGTGCGGTTTGAGTTGAGCTATGATAAGTTTAATGAGAATTTCGACAGTGTGTACAGGCTGAATACGGATATTAAATCGCCAAACGAAGTGTTGCACTGGAACAGTGCGTCGGCGCCAATGGGGCCGACCTTACAGGCAGATTTTCCTGAAATAAAAGCCAATGTACGCTTATTCGGTTTCGGTTTCCTGGTTGAATATCAAAACCAGCGGTTCCAGGAAAACAATATCATCATTACTGACCCGTCACTTTTTAAAATTTTTACTTTTCCATTCCTATCCGGCGACCCGGAAACAGCCCTTACGGACCCATATAGCATGGTGCTGACCGAAACAACTGCAAAAAAATACTTCGGTAATGGCGAAGCGCTTGGAAAATCACTAAAACTTGATGGCAAAACCCCGGTTAAAGTTACGGGCGTTATAAAGGATGTTCCGCTAAACTCGCACTTTTCTTTCGATATGCTTATGTCCGCATCAACAATGGAGCCGATGAAGCTTATCAATATGAAAGAATGGGGCAATTTCAGCAATTATACTTACCTGCTACTTGCCAAGGGCTATAACCCGGCAGGTCTGCAGGCAAAACTTCCGGGTTTTCTGCGTAAACACATCAGTGACGACCAGCGCCGCAGGGGATATAATTACGACCTTTTTATAGAGTCACTGAAAGAAATATACATGGACAATTTTAGAGGTGCGCCGGTAAATGGCAGTAAATCTAACGTATACATATTTTCTATCGTCGCTGTTTTTATACTGCTGATTGCCTGCATTAACTTTGTTAACCTGACTACAGCGCGGGCCTCGGAGCGCGCGAAGGAAGTAGGCATTCGCAAAGTGGTGGGGGCAATAAAACAACAGCTTACCGCACAGTTTTTAGGCGAGTCAATAATCATATGCCTTATATCATTTGTTGTTTCGGCAGTGCTTAGCATGTTACTGCTTCCGATGTTTAACAACCTGGCCGGTAAAATTATAAGTCACGATATTTTTGCTCACGGCTACATCATAATCCTGTTTGCAGTTTCTGTTGTAATCGGGTGTATGGCAGGGTTCTATCCTGCCGTGGTGTTAACTAACTTCAGCATCCTCTCGGTACTAAAAGGTAAGTTTACCACCTCGGTTAAGGGTATCATCTTACGCAAAGGGCTGGTTGTGGTGCAATTTACCATATCTATCGTACTGATAGTCGGCACCATAATCGTATACAGTCAACTTGGCTATATGCGTAATCAATCGCTTGGTTTTCAGAAAGATCAGATGCTTGTACTTAATACCGGCGGCGATTCAGCGGTTAACCGCAATCTCGAGAGTATTAAAAATGAGTTGCGGGGTGTACAGGGCGTTACTTCTGTATCTGGCTCGGGGACTACATTCGGTAATGGGAACGGTGTTGCCTATAGCGAGATTGAAAGTAAGACGGGGAAAATGCAGCCTATGAACCTGAACCTGTTCGAGGTGGACTTTGATTTTTTGTCGCAGTATGCTATAAAAATACTTGCCGGCAGGGGTTTCAGCCATGATTTTGCGACGGATAGCACCCAGGCGATTGTTTTAAACCAGGCGGCAGTTAAAGAACTTGGTTATGCCAATGCAAATGACGCCATCGGTAAGCAGTTTTCGCAATGGGGGCGTAAAGGAAAAATAATAGGCGTTGCCCAGGATTTTCATTTTGTATCGCTACAGCAAAATATTAAATCGATGAACTTCAGGCTTAATCCGGGAAATACGAGTGTACTCACGCTTAAAATTAAAGGCGGAAAAATACCTGCCACACTCGCTTCTGTTGAAAGTAAATGGAAAAACCTGGTGCCCCAGCGGCCATTTTCCTATTTCTTTCTCGACGATAATTTCAACAAGCAATACCAAACAGAAGACCGCTTTGGCAAACTGTTTATGTATTTCGCTGTGCTCGCCATCATGATATCATGCCTGGGATTGCTGGGCCTTGCATCTTATAGCACACTGCAACGTACCCGCGAGATAGGTATCCGTAAAGTACTGGGGGCTTCGGTGCCCGGTATAGTAGGTATGTTATCTAAAGAATTTATACTACTGGTATTTATAGCCGCAATAATAGCCTTTCCGCTGGCCTGGATAGGTATGCATAGCTGGCTTAAGGATTTTGCTTACCGTATTAATATAGGGTGGTGGGTATTTGCTGTCGCTGGTATAATATCCGTGTTTATAGCGCTTACTACAGTTAGCTACCAGGCAATAAGAGCGGCGTTAGCAAACCCCGTGAAAAGTCTTCGCTCGGAATAATTTATAAACAAAGGCTTAAACGTTAAACGCGATACATTTGACGGATGTTAAGCAATTGGCGGTTGGGGAATACCTGGCCGCCAATTTTTATTGGTGCATATGTCTCAGGGATAAATCGGTAATTTTATTTAATTAATTGAATATTAGTTAATTATTATGGTGTAAAAATGTAATAATCTGGTAATGAGTATGATACAAGGTGTTTGGGGTGTTCCGTGTGCAAAAATGGAACGCTATGCACCTGTAAATCCTGTTAAACATTTTATGGTGTGCCACCCCGAAAATGGAGCAGCATTTTTTCTGCCTAAATAGTTTATAAACAGATAGGGGTAAGCAGCGGGTTAATTGTAATACAATCGGATAAACAGTGAAACCTAATTGGTTAAGCTGTAGTCCAATAATCAACCGATACAATTAACCTGCTAAAAACTTAATCGCTATGATTAAAACCTATCTTAAAACAGCGTTCCGCGGCCTGCTGAAAAATAAGGGATTTACCTTTATTAATGTATCAGGGCTAGCCTTAGGGCTTGCCGCATCTCTCCTTATCGTTTTTTATGTGTTTGATGAGCTGAGCTACGACCGGTTCAACACCAATGCCGACAGAATTTACCGTGTAAATAACGAGGTTAAATTCGGTGGTAATAACAATAGCTACGCTTGTTCGCCGGCACCTACTGCCGCGGCTTTAAAAAATGATTTCGCCGAAATTGAGCAGGTAGTGCGTTTCAGAGACAGGGGAGGAAGTAATGTAAAAAAAGGTAATCAGAATATCCGCGAGGACAAGATGATATACGTTGACAATACCATCTTCGACGTATTTACGCTGCCGGTAGTAAGCGGGAACAAGGCCAACGCCTTAACTGCGCCTAACACAGTGGTTATTAACGAAAAAACTGCGCTCAAATACTTTAACACGACCAACGCTGTAGGGCAGACCCTAACGTTTAATGATAACCAACCTTATAAGGTTACGGCTGTAATTAAAGATATTCCCAAACAATCGCATTTTAATTTTGATTTTTTTATATCGATGGCCGGGTTGGATGAGGCAAAGGAAGACGCCTGGTTTAGTGAGGATTTTAATACCTATGTTTTACTTAGACCAGGTGCCGATGCTAATAAATTATCAGGTAAGCTGACAGACTTTTTTAAACGGCACGCGGGTCCGCAATTATCGAATATCCTGCATTTAACTTTCGATAAGTTTGAGCAGTCGGGTAATTATATCAAACTGTATCTTTTCCCGCTTAAAAAAATACATCTTGAATCTAACATCGGCTCGGAGCTGGGTGCTAATGGGGACATTCAGTATGTGTATATATTTTCATTGGTGGCCGTGTTTATTTTGCTGATTGCCTGCGTGAATTTTATGAACCTTTCAACGGCGCGCTCAGCAAACCGGGCTCGCGAAGTTGGCGTACGCAAGGTATTAGGCTCGCCGCGCAAATACTTAATTATCCAGTTTTTAACAGAATCTTTATTGGTGACATTGTTCGCCACCGTCTTAGCTGTTTTGGCTGCATGGGCATTATTGCCATTGTTTAACCAGATGGCAGGAAAGCAACTGGAGATTACCGGGCAGATACTGCGCTGGCTGCTGCCTGTTTTGGCGGTTATAGTAATAGTTATAGGCTGCCTTGCCGGCTCATATCCGGCGCTTTATCTTTCCGCTTTTCAGCCGATAAATGTACTCAAAGGAAAAATTGCTGCCGGATTTAAAGGTGGCAGGCTCCGCAGCTTTTTAGTGGTTTTCCAGTTTGCCATTTCCATATTCCTCATTATCGGCACGTTGGTGATATACAACCAGTTAAAATATATTCAAAATAAAGATTTGGGCTACAACCGCGACCACGTGCTGGTAGTCAACAACATAGGCGTGTTAGGGAATGGCGCCAAAGTTTTTAAGCAGGAAATTAAGAATCTATCCGGCGTTGAAAGCGTAACGTTAAGCGGCGCACTGCCCACAGGAGGAACAAGGAACAGTACCAGCTTTTTTAAAGACCAGGTGCTCGACCAAAAAAGGGCGGTAACCACACAGGAATGGGTTATCGATGAAGATTATCTTAGCACTTTGAAAATTAAACTCGTATCAGGCCGCAATTTTTCAAGCGAGATGAAGACCGATACCGCCGGGCTGATTATCAACGAAGCAGCGGCAAAGCTGCTTAATTTTAAAGACCCGTTAAATCAGACGCTCTACACACCTGCCGATAATATGGTTACCAAAATGGCGCAGTTTCACATTGTTGGGGTGATGAAGGACTTTAACTTTAAATCGTTAAGAGACAATGTTACGCCTTTGGTGTTTCTTTATGGCGAAGACCGCGGCGCAATAAGCGTAAGGCTTAAATCAAACAATATTCCACTACTGATAGACCAGGTTAAAGCCAAATTCAAAGAAATGGCGCCAGCCCAGCAATTTAGCTATTCTTTTATGGACGAGGATTTTGATGCCCTTTACCGCTCCGAACAACGCGCCGGCGAAATATTTATAACATTTACATCATTGGCCATCATCATAGCTTGCTTAGGCCTTTTCGGACTGGCCGCATACGCCGCCGAGCAACGGACAAAAGAGATTGGCATCAGGAAAGTTTTGGGCGCCAGCGTATCGGCAATAGTGGGCATGCTTTCTAAAGATTTTATTGTATTGGTATTTATATCGATAGCCATAGCTGCACCGCTTGCGTGGTGGGCAATGCACAACTGGCTGCAAGGCTTTGCATATCGGCAAAATATACAATGGTGGGTAATAGCACTGGCGGGTGCAGGGGCTATAGCTATTGCCTTTATAACCATCAGTTTTCAGTCGGTAAAGGCGGCGCTTACCAATCCCGTTAAAAGTTTAAAAAGCGAATAAAAAAATTATAAACCCGGTGCAACGAATCACACAAAAAGCTGTCTTTGACATAGTGAGTGTTGCCCCAACCAAACACTAAACTGAAATGATAAAAAACTATATTAAAACCGCATTTCGCGGCCTGATGAAGAACAAGGGGTTTACCTTCATTAACGTATTTGGCCTGGCTTTAGGGCTTGCCACCTGCCTGCTTATAGTATTTTATGTTTTTGATGAGCTAAGCTTCGATAACTACAATGAAAAAGCAGACAGGGTTTATCGCATTAACAACAACATAAAATTTGGTGGCAATGAAAACTCCTACGCCGTATCGCCTGCGCCGACTGCCGCCGCTATGAAAGCTGATTTCCCGGAAATTGAGGAGGTAGCACGTTTCAGGAACAACGGCGGAAACCAGGTTAAAAAGGGTAAGCAAAATATTGTGGAAGACAGGATGATTTACGCCGACAATTCTATCTTCAAAATTTTCACCCTGCCAATGGTAAGCGGCAGCCCTGACAATGCCTTAACAGCCCCGCATACGGTTGTCATCACTGAAAAAGTGGCCAAAAAATATTTCGGCGGTACCAATGTAGCAGGCCAAACTTTAACCTTTAACGACTCTTCTCTTTACAAGGTAACCGCTGTTATAAAGGATATTCCGAAACAATCTCATTTTAATTTCGATTTTTTTATAGCTATGCCGGGCCTCGCCGAAAGTAAGGAGGACGCCTGGCTTAGCAATAATTTTAATACATACGTATTGTTAAAACCCGGAGCAGATATTAAAAGGCTTGAAGGGAAGATGCCGGAGTTTATGATTAAACATGCCGGCCCGCAGTTGCAAAGCATAATTCATTTAACGTTTAATGATTTTGAAAAAGCGGGTAATTATTACAAGCTGAGTTTTGTGCCGTTAAAACGCATTCATTTGCATTCAGGCAGCGTTGCCGAATTGGACGCAAACGGCGACATCAAGTATGTGTACATATTTTCGGGCGTCGCTATCCTGATATTATTGATAGCCTGCGTCAATTTCATGAATTTGTCTACCGCCCGTTCATCAAACCGGGCGCGCGAGGTGGGCGTACGTAAAGTATTAGGTTCACCGCGTAAACATTTAATAGCCCAGTTTTTAACCGAATCTGTTTTGGTTACGCTGTTTGCCACGCTGATTGCTTTGTTAATTGCCTGGCTGTTTTTGCCGCAGTTTAATAAAATGTCGGGCAAAGATTTGGTGATTACCGGTCAAATAATATCGTGGTTGTTGCCGACCTTATTGGTGATAGTTTTAGTAATTGGCTGTTTGGCAGGCTCGTATCCCGCCTTATATATGTCAGCATTTCAGCCCATCCAGGTGCTGAAGGGAAAAATTGCTGCCGGCTTTAAGGGCGGCATGTTCCGAAGCGTATTGGTTGTGTTCCAGTTTTGTATTTCGATATTCTTGATTATCAGCACTATGGTGATATATAACCAGCTGCAATACATCCAAAATAAAGATTTGGGGTACAACCGCGACCATGTGCTGGTTGTAAGAAACGTTTGGTCGTTGGGCAAAGGCGCTAAATCATTCCGCGATGAGGTGAAAACACTTGCCGGCGTACAAAATGCGTCGCTAAGCGGCGCATTGCCCACAGGTGGATACGGCAACAGCAGTGCTTTTTTTAAGAACCCGACTTTAGACCAAAAGCAGTCGATGCTTAGCCAAATATGGCCGGCGGATGAAAATTATATGCCGACCCTGGGTGTCAAAATAATTGCAGGAAGAAATTTTTCGAAAGAGATGCTGACCGATACGGCTGCGTTAATTATTAACGAAACGGCCGCCAAACAGCTTGGTTTTGCAAACCCTATCGACCAATTTCTTTATACGCCTAACGACAGGATGGGTAAAACCGTAAAAAAATATCACATCATAGGTGTAATGCGCAATTTCAACTTTGCGTCGCTAAAGGATAACATATCGCCGTTGATGTTTAATATGGATGAAGACCGTGGTGCGGTGACTGTTCGTGTCAGGTCGTCGAATATTCCGGCCCTTATTCAGCAGGTGAAAAATAAATATGATTCATTCTCACCTACACAAACATTTTCCTACTCGTTCATGAACGAGGATTTTGATGCTATTTATCGTGCAGAACAGCGCATCGGCACCATATCGGTGGCATTTACATCGCTGGCGATTGTAATTGCGTGTTTAGGGTTGTTCGGGCTGGCAGCTTACGCGGCCGAGCAGCGGATAAAAGAAATAGGAATAAGAAAAGTATTAGGGGCGAGCATATCCACTATAGTGGGCATGTTATCGAAAGATTTTATCAAATTGGTATTGATATCCATTGTGGTAGCAACGCCGCTGGCCTGGTGGGCCATGCATGGCTGGCTGCAGGGCTTCGCTTACCGCCAAAACGTACAATGGTGGGTTTTGGCATTGGCAGGCGGCGGCGCAATCACTATTGCGTTTGTAACTATCAGCTTCCAATCGATAAAAGCGGCGTTGACCAATCCTGTGAAGAGTCTGAAAAGTGAGTGATTAGAGCTTAGTTTGCAGTAGGCAGTTTGCGGTTGGCAGCGGATAATTTATTATAAAACCAGTTCGGCTATGAACCATGAACTATCAACTATAAGCTAAAAATATGATACGCAACTACATCAAAATCGCCTGGCGTAATCTTACCAGGAACAAAGTAAGCAGTATAATAAACATCAGCGGGCTGGCCATTGGGCTGGCCTGCGTGCTTTTAATTGGCATGTACGTAGCCGACGAATTAAGCTACGATCGCTTTTTTAAAGATGCCCATCGCATTTACCGCGTTAACCTGGACGGTAAAATGGGTAACGAACAGTTTGTTGTAGGGCATACGCCACCACCCGTTGGCGCTGCGCTGCAAAACAATTTTCCGCAGGTTGAAAGTTACACACGTATCTTTCTTCCGGGCGATGAAGTTGTTCATTACGACGGCAATGGTAAAAAACTATCGTTAACAGAGAAACACCTGCTGGCAGTCGATTCAAACTTCCTTAAGTTTTTCAACTACGAAATGATCGAAGGCAATGCCTCGACATGTTTGAACGGCATAAATTCAGTAGTGCTTACGCAAAAGGCTGCTAAAAAATATTTTGGCGATGCATCGCCCATTGGTAAAACATTGGTTTTTGATGAATATTCTACGCCTTTCACTGTATCGGCGGTATTAAAGGATATACCCAAACAATCATCATTACAGTTTGATGTTTTACAGAGTACAGCCAGCATTCCTGGTGTAAAACGCTTTGCGTGGAGCTGGGTTTGGCTGCAAATGGCTACTTATGTAAAACTTACGGCGACAGCAGCAGCCGAGCCGAAAGCAATCGCCAAGCTGGAAAGCAAGCTGCCGCAATTGGTAGCTACCCAGGCAGTAAGCGCTTTCAAGCGTATTGGCCAGCCATGGGAAGAGTTTAAGCGCAAAGGCGGCAAATGGGATTTACACCTTCAGCCGCTTACTGATTTATACCTTAACTCCGCCGCTATAGGAACCCGTTATTTTGAACAGAGCGATATCAAGTATGTTTATATTTTTTCGGCGGTTGGTTTATTTATTATACTGCTGGCCTGCGTTAACTTCATGAACCTTTCGACAGCGCAGGCTGCAAGGCGGGGCAAGGAGGTTGGCATCCGTAAAGTATTAGGCTCGCAAAGGCAGCAGCTTATCCGGCAATTTATTGCTGAGGCGATGCTTTACACCATCTTTGCTATGCTACTTGCGGTGGTGATTGTTATGCTGGTAGTACCCGCTTTTAACCAATTGGCAGGCAAGGAGCTCTCTGTAAGCACACTATTTGTGCCGAAATCAGTATTGGCAATTTGTGGATTGATAGTGATAACCGGTTTACTCGCCGGCAGCTATCCTGCATTTTTCCTTACCTCGTTAAAACCGATAAGTATTTTAAAGGGGTCTGGTCTTTTCAGCAATAAGAATAGCAGTTTCTTTACCCGGAACGCGCTGGTTGTTTTTCAGTTTACCGTTTCAACCGTTTTGATTATTTGCACGGTCGTGGTATACAAACAATTGGTTTACAATCAAAGTAAAGACCTCGGCTTTAATAAAGAAAACGTGCTGGTAATTGCAAACGGCGATCGCCTTGGCAAAAACGAGGAGGCGCTGCGTACAGAATTGCTGAGGCTCCCGCAAATAGCGAATGCCAGTATTTCTACCAGTCTGCCTACCAAAAACTCATTTGGCGACACCTATATACCTGAGTTGAATACTGGTGATGTACACGGAACGGAGAATAATATCATGCTTTCATCATTTATAGTTGATGAGACTTTTGTGCCAACACTCGACTTAAAAATCAAAACCGGACGGGCTTTTTCAAAGGATTTTGCCGACTCTGCTTCAGTATTGCTAAATGAAACAGCTGCGAAACAAATAGGGTGGAAGGACCCGATTGGTAAAACGCTCACCTATCCGGGCGGTAACAATCAAAAATTTAAGGTGATTGGCATTGTAAAAGATTTTAACACCGAATCTTTGCGGGCGAATATTACGCCTTTCGCATTGTTCTACAGCACGTCGAAAACATACAATACAGGCGTATCCTATATTTCGGTAAGAATAAAGCCTGGTGATTATAATTCCGCGATAGAAACCATCAAACGCAAATGGAACGAATTTGCACCCGGCATGCCATTCGAATACAGCTTTATGGATGCCGAGTACGATGCCTTATACCGCTCCGATCAAACCATCGGAAAAGTGTTTACTGTATTCACCGTCCTGTCGGTTATCGTGGCTTGCCTTGGATTGCTTGGCCTGGCTATCTATACTGCCGAGCGCCGTATGAAAGAAATCAGCATACGTAAGGTACTTGGTGCAACAATGTCGAATGTGGTAACGATGCTTTCTGTCGATTTCTTAAAACTGATAATTGTCGCCTCGATACTGGCTTTCCCGCTAGCATGGTACGCCATGACGAAGTGGCTGCAGGATTTTGCCTATCGAACCGATATCAGCTGGTGGGTATTTGCATTATCGGCGGGTATAACACTATCTATCGCATTAATTACCATAAGCTATCAATCCATAAAAGCCGCCCTGGTTAACCCGGCGGGGAACTTGAGGAGCGAGTAGCGTTAAGAACCAGGAGCCAAGAGTCAAGAATCAAGACCGGAGCCGTAGCGGCTATGAACTATGAACCATCAACCATTAACTAATTATGATAAAGAATTATTTAAGAACTGCCTGGCGTAACCTGTTTAACAATAAGTTTTACAGCGCCATAAACATTGCAGGGCTAACCACCGGGCTTACCGTGGGCCTGTTGATATTGCTTTGGGTAAATGATGAACTTAGTTTTGATGCATTTAACTCGAAAGCAGAGCAGATATATAAAGTAAACGCTCAAATGGGCACGGGCACCAGTCAGCAGGTATGGGGCGGTGTGCAGGGGCCGGTAGCAACTTTTGCCATGAGGGAAGTCCCCGGTGTAGCTAATGCCGTTAGGGTAACAGCCTGTTACAATTATTCATTTTTCAGGTATAAGTCACAACTGATAACTGAAACCAGCGATAACCTTAAATTCACAGATCCATCATTCTTTAAGGTATTCGACTATAAGCTGCTGAAGGGAAATGCAGATAATCCTTTTCCCACCGACAACTCTGTTGTAATTACTGAAAGTACTGCTAAGAAATTCTTTGGTAATGAGAACCCGGTAGGGAAGGTACTGCTAGCTGATAATAAGGATAATTTTGTGGTTAATGGCGTAGTTGCCGATTTTCCGGGAAACTCAAGTATTAAGAGTGACATCTTATTCTCGATGAACGTACGTAAAAACATGTACAGCAAAACGGATTACTGGAAATCATTAGACAGCGATTGGGGCAATTATTATTTAGATACCTACCTGCTTTTACAACCGGGCACGTCATCAGCAAGCGTAGCTGATAAGCTGACACAGATACACATCAAAAATCAGGATGGAACAAAACTGTCGGACGGCCATTACCTGCTGCAGCCATTAAGCAAAATACATTTATACGCTCCGGACGGAAGCTCATCGGCCATGCAAACGGTAAGGGTATTTGCAATTGTGGCGATATTGATATTACTGATTGCCGCTATAAACTATATTAACCTGAGCACTGCACGGGCTATGCTGCGTTCAAAGGAAGTAAGCGTACGCAAAATTATCGGCGCGGCCCGCCTGCAGCTATTTAGCCAGTTTATTGTGGAGACGATATTATTTTTCACGATATCGCTGATACTGGCTTTTGTGCTTATCACTATATTGATGCCTTTCTACAACGACCTGTCCGGTAAGCAAATGCATTTTGATTTACTAAGCGGCACTGTTTGGACTGTTGTTGGCATAACTGTGCTGACCACTTTAGTCGCTTCCAGCATCTACCCGGCATTGCTTTTATCATCATTCAAACCTATTAACGCTTTAAAAGGGAAATTATCACTGGGGGTAGGTAACGCATTGTTCCGTAAGGCTTTGGTCGTTTGTCAATTTACGTTCTCCATTGGGTTGATTATCGGTACATTGGTTATTAACCGGCAGCTCAATTATATCCAAAACAAAGAATTAGGATTTGACAGGTCGTTCGTATTCTCGGTACCTATGCGGAATATGGAGAATCAGTATCAATCTGTAAAAGGTGAGCTGATGAATCAATCTGGTATAACTGGCGTAACTACAGGTGATGCCAGCATCGTAAGCGTCGGCAATACTACCGGGGATACAAATTGGGATGGTAAGGAAAAAGATCGTTCCTTCATGATACATCCGATGGGTATCGACCAGGATTTTGTCAAATTTTTTAAGATGAAAATGGACGCGGGAACAAGTTTTACAGGCGTGAAGACGGATTCGCTGCACTTTATTTTGAATGAAACAGCCGTACGCAACGCAGGGATCAAGAATCCGGTTGGGAAAAGCTTTCAACTGTGGG
>Ga0207671_10004853_pt1 | contig 12655 bp, 11 predicted proteins | sample KBSC24metaG_FD_184352 | JGI IMG/M metagenome (GOLD analysis project Ga0207671, IMG submission 184352) | Corn rhizosphere microbial communities from Kellogg Biological Station, Michigan, USA - KBS C2-4 metaG (SPAdes) (version 2) | ecosystem: Host-associated > Plants > Roots > Rhizosphere > Soil... | reverse complement strand
GTGGCGGTGACCGCGATGGGCTTCCCGATCGCCGCCGAGACCATCGCGGCCACCGCCCGCGACGTGGGCGAGACGACGATCATCAGCCGCGCCGGCGGCGCCCCCACGCTGGCGGTGGCGATGGCGGACATCTTCAGCCGAATGCTCGGCGGCCGCGCGATGATGGCGTTCTGGTACCATTTCGCGATCCTGTTCGAGGCGCTGTTTATCCTCACCGCCGTGGACGCGGGCACCCGCGCCGGGCGGTTCATGCTGCAGGACCTGATCGGCCTTGCCGTGCCGAGCTTCCGCAACGCGACGGGGGCGGTGCCCGCGCTGGTCGGCACCTTGCTCTGCGTCGGCGCCTGGGGCTATTTCCTCTACCAGGGCGTCACCGATCCGCTGGGCGGGGTGAACACGCTGTGGCCGCTGTTCGGCATCGCCAACCAGATGCTCGCCGCGATCGCGCTGCTGCTGGCGACCGTGGTTCTGTTCCGCATGAAGCGCGACCGCTACGCCTGGGTGACCTTGCTCCCCACTGCCTGGCTGCTCGTCTGCACGGTGTCGGCGGCGGGGCTCAAGCTGGTCTCCGCCGATCCGCGGGTGAGCTTCCTCGCCCATGCCGCCCGCGTCCGCGAGGCGATGGCGCGCGGCGTCTTACTGGCGCCGGCCAAGTCGGCGGCGGAGATGCGCAGCATCCTGTTCAACGACCTGGTCGATGCCGCGCTGTGCGGGCTTTTCCTCGCGGTCGTACTGGCGACCCTGGTGTTCGCCGTCCGGGCATGCCTGGCCGCCAGGCGCGCGGATCGGTCGACCGTGCACGAACTCCCGTTGGCGGCGGCGGGCTGAGCCATGCGCCTGCTTCCCAAGGGATTCTGGTCCGGCATGCGCGAGGCGATCGGGCTGATCGCGGGCGTCCCCTCCTATGCGCGCTATCTGGAGCACATGGCCGCCTGCCACCCGGACCAGCCGCCGCAATCGCGCGCCGCCTTCTTCGCCGCGCGCCAGCGCGAGCGCTATGGCCGCGGCAAGGGGCGCTGCTGCTGACGATCACCGCGCGCGGCATCTGCGCGGCTACACCTGCCGCATGCCGCCATCGACGCAGATTTCGGCACCCGTGACGAAGCTCGCCGCGTCGCTGAGCAGAAACAGCGCGGCGGCCGCCACTTCGTCGGCCCTCGCCATGCGGCCGAGCGGAATCGGCGCGATCAGCGTCTGCCGCATGTCTTCGGTCACCGCCGCCATCATGTCCGTGTCCGTGGGGCCCGGCGCGACGACGTTGACCCGGATGCGCCGCGGCGCGAGTTCGGCCGCCCAGCTGCGCGCATAGGACCGCAGCGCCGCCTTGGTCGCGGCATAGGTGCTGAACGGCGTCACCCCCATGGCATCCGCGATCGATCCGATCAGCACCACCGACGCGCCCTCGCCCAGCACCGGCAGCGCCGCCTGGATCCCGAACAGCGCACCGCGGACGTTCACCGCGAAGTGCCGGTCGAAATGCTCGGCCGTCGCCTCGGCGATCGTCGCCGGTTCCGACAGGCCGGCATTGAGCACGAGCGCGTCGATGCGTCCGTGGCGGCGCCGGACCGCGTCCACCACCCGCTCCAGGTCCGTCTGGGAAGCCGCATCCGCCACCACGCCCTGCGCCGAGGGGCCGATCTTCTCCGCCGCCGCCAGGAGCTCGGCGTCCCTGCGCCCGGTCAGCACCACGGAGGCTCCCGCCGCCGCGAGCGCCTGCGCGGTCGCGAGGCCGATTCCTTTCGCGCCACCGATCACCAGTGCGACCTTGTTCTGCATGCTTGCCATTGTCCGTCCTTCCATTCGAGACGGGCAACCAGATATACCAAGCATATCTGCTATCAAGAACGCACCTGAAGGAGCCTAGATATGGCCGGCGATACCGATCTGGAGGCCTTGTCGTGCAAGGCGATGCTGGAGGTGCCGCGCATCCGCCCCGTGCTCGACAAGATCGCGGACAAATGGACGATCATGATCCTGACCGTGCTGTGCCCCCAGCCTGCGCGCTTCAACGAGATCAAGCGGCGGCTGGACGGCATCACCCACAAGTCGCTCGCCGACGCGCTCAAGCGGCTGGAACGCCACGGACTGATCACCCGTACCGTCCTGCCGACGAGCCCGATCGGGGTCGAATATCGGATCACGCCGCTGGGCCATTCGCTCCGCGGCCCCTTCGAGGCGCTCTGTTCCTGGGCGCTGCACCATGAACAGGCGATGGCGGCGGCGGCCGGCGCCTATGACCGGTCGCGCGCATGCTGACGACCGCCGCGCCGCCGTGGCGCCCGATCGGGCGTTGCATCCTGTCGGTTTCTGCGCTCCAGCGGGTGCCCACACCTGCAACCAGGCTGGGACGATAGGCGATGAAGGAAGGGTCCCTCAGGCTCAAGCTGCAGTTGCTCTGCGGCGATTGCTTCGCGATCGGCCCGGGCAAGGCGGACCTGCTGGCGGCGATCGACGCCCAAGGCTCGATCTCCGCTGCAGGGCGCGCGCTCGAGATGAGCTATCGCCGCGCCTGGCTGCTGGTCGACGAGATGAACCGCTGTTTCGAGACGCCGCTGGTCGAGACGCTACGCGGCGGCGGCCGCGAACGCGGCGCGCGGCTCACCGACGCCGGCCGCGAGGTGCTCACCGATTACCGCGCGCTGGAGGCGCAGGCTGCCTCGGTCCTGCTGGGCGCGCCCTATGCCCGGCTGACCGCGCGGTTGCGGGAGAAGCCGCTCCCCGCCGACACCCGCTGAACGTAGCGCGACCGCCACGACGGGGTGGTACGCGAGGCTCTATATACCATCGAATATAAAGAATGTATCGGGCGTTTCCGACAAGAAGGGCGTGCGCGCGCCGAAAAGGGGAAGTCCGTCATGCAGGTTACCGCCCGTCTCTCCGCAACCGCGGCGCTTCTGTGCATCGCCAGCGGTGCAGCCGCGCAGTCGATCGCGCCGCGGGATCCCGCACCGGCAGACGGCGCGGCGGCGGAATCCACCCCGATCCTGGTGACGGCACGCCTGCGCGCGGAAGATGCGCAGCGGGTGCCGGGTGCGCTTTCGGTGGTGGGCGGCGACCTGCTCGACCAGAGCTATACGGTGAACACGCAAGGCCTCGCGACGCTGATCCCCAGCCTCAACTACAGCTCGGCCAATCCGCGCAACACCGCCTTCACCATCCGCGGCCTCGGCTCCAGCGTGGTGGCGGTCAGCCAGGCGAATGACGGGCTGGAGCCCGGCGTCGGCTTCTATGTCGACCAGGTCTATCACGCCCGCCCGGCCACCGCGGCGTTCGACTTCGCGGACATCGCGCAGGTGGAGGAACTGCGCGGCCCCCAGGGCACGCTGTTCGGCAAGAACACCACGGCGGGCGCGATCAACATCACAACCCGCAAGCCCAGCTTCACGCCCGAGGGCTTTGCCGAGCTGTCCTACGGATCGTTCAACTTCGCCCAGGCCAAGGCCTGGGTGTCCGGCCCGATCAGCGACACGCTCGCCTTCCGCCTCTCCGGCGTCTCCACCCGGCGCGACGGGGTGCTCGACAATGTCCGCACGGGCATCGCCGCCAACACGCTGGGCACCCAGGCCGTGCGCGGGCAGCTGCTGTACCAGCCGGACTCGACCTTCTCGCTGCGGTTGATCGCCGACTTCACCAATTTCGACGCCTATTGCTGTACGCAGGTCTATCTGCGGGTCGGCCAGAGCCTGCGTCCGGCGAGCCGCCAATATGGCGGCCCGGCAGGGCTGGCGGCGCAGTTCGGCTACGCCCCGCCCAGCACAAATCCCTATGACCGCAAGACCGATATCGACGGACCGCTGGGCGTGGACACCAACGAAGGCGGCGCCAGCGCGATCGCCGACTGGACGCTGGGCGGCCACACCCTCACCTCGGTTTCCGCCTGGCACTTCTGGAACTGGGACGCGGAGAACGACCGCGACTATACCGGGCTGCCGATCCAGCGTTCGCAGCATATCCCCTCGCGCCAGGACCAGTTCAGCCAGGAGCTGCGCCTTGCCTCGGACGACGCGCGCCCGCTCGGCTATGTCGTGGGGCTCTACGGCGTCCACCAGCGGATCCTCGGCCGCCCGATCAGCATCTACGGCCCCGCCGCCGCCGGCTGGCTGATCGGCCCGACCACCGGCGCCAATGCGACGCCCGTGCCCGCCAACCTGCTGGACGGCTATGGCCAGGACGGCCGCACCGACTTCCGCACCTCGAGCGTCGCCGCGTTCGGCGAGGCGAACTGGCGGATCGTGCCGACGCTCACCGCCACCGCGGGCCTGCGCTATACCTATGAGGAGAAGGACGGAAGCTACGCCACCACTGTCTCGGGCGGCCCGGCGACGAGCAACTCCGCGCTGATCAACGCCCGCCTCTCGGTCCTGCGGCCGCAAAGCTATACCGCGCACGACACGGACGGCAGCGTCTCCGGCCGCGCCAATCTCGCCTGGCAGATCCGGCCGTCCGTGATGGCCTATGCGAGCGTCGCGCGCGGGTTCAAGTCGGGCGGCATCAACATGTCGGGCCTGCCGCTCGACGCGCAGAACCAGCCGGTCCTCGCCACCGCCGTCGTCCGGCCCGAGCGCAACACCAGCTACGAGATCGGGCTGAAGACCGAGTGGTGGGGCCGGCGCATCACCTTCAACGTCGACGGCTATTACACCCGCGTCCGCAACTTCCAGGCGACGGTCGTCGATTCGAGCCAGACGGTGGCGCTGCGCGGCTATCTCTCCAACATTCCGGCCGTGACGGTGAAGGGCGTCGAGGCCGACCTGACCGTGCGCCCGCTTGCCGGCCTCGCCGCTCGCGCGTCGCTTGCCTATGCCGACGGCCGCTACAGCGACTATCCGGCCGGTCCCTGCCCGCTCGAGCTGCAAGGCACGGCCACCACCGCGTGCAACCTCACCGGGCAGCGCCTCGCCTCGTTGCCGCGCCTGGCGGTGACGGGCGGGGTCGATTACGCGCTGCCGGTGGGGCACGATGCCGCGCTGCTGCATGTCGACATGGCCGGGCGCAGCGGCTTCAACGGCGATCCCAGCCTGTCGCGCTACACCCGTATCGCGGGCTACACCCTCACCAATGCCAGCCTTGGATGGCGGTTCGGCAGCGGGCTGGAGCTGGCGGTATTCGCGCGCAACCTGTTCGACACGCACTATATCCAGAACCTGACGATCCAGGCCGGCAACTCCGGCCTGATCCTCGGCACGCCCGGCGACCCGCGGGTGATCGGGGGAACGATCCGCCTGCGGCGTTGAGCGCGCCTCCACGCATTCCGCCACCGATCGGGTTGGGCGGACGCGGCCGTTCGCTAGATGAGGCCCCGCGGCGCGTCGGGGTCCGCTTCCTCGACGACATTGCCCCTCGGCAGCGCGGACGCATCACCCCGCGCGCGCTCGGCAAAGGCCTGGTGGATGACGCTGCCCGGCGGCACGCTCTCGGTGAGCCAGACATTGCCGCCGATCACCGCGCCCGCGCCGACGGTGACGCGCCCGAGGATGGTCGCGCCAGCATAGATCACCACATCGTCCTCGACGATCGGGTGGCGCGCCACACCCTTTGTGAGGGTGCCGTCCTTCTCCGAGGGGAAGCTGCGCGCGCCCAGGGTGACCGCCTGGTAGATCCGCACGCGCTCGCCGACGATCGCGGTCTCGCCGATCACCACGCCGTTGCCGTGATCGATGAAGAAGCTGCCGCCGATGCGAGCGCCGGGATGGATGTCGATGCCGGTCTGCGAATGGGCGATCTCGGCGATCACGCGGGCGATCAGCGGCGCGCCGTGCCGGTACAGGCTGTTCGCCAGCCGATAGGGGATAACCGCCTGGATGCCGGGATAGCAGATCAGCACCTCATCGACGCTGCGGGCGGCGGGATCGCCGGCATAGGCCGCCTCGATATCGCTATCGAGCACGCGGCGGATCGCCGGCAGCTCCTGCGCGAAGGCCGCGACGATCCGTCCCGCCTCGCCCCTCGCCGCCGCCTCGGGGGTCGTGCAGCGTGCGACGATTTCCAGCTGCACCTGGTCGCGCAGCGCCGCCAGCGCCCGGCCGAGCGCCTGCTCGACATAGCTCGCCTCGTTCTCGGCCAGCACCGAGCTCGGCCCCAGCCGCAGCGGAAACAGCGCGCCGGAAAGATCGGAGAGAATCAGCTCCAGCCGCCGTCGCGAGGGGAAGCGCACCAGCGCGCACGGTCCCGGCCGGTAAGCGGCGCGCCAATCCTCGCGGGCGGCGAACAGCCCGGCGGCGATCTCCGCGACGTTCCATTCCTCCGTATCGGATCGGGCGTCTTCGTACGTCCCCGTCATCGAGGCGACGCCGCCCCGCCCCGGCTGGCGCCTGGGGTCGCTTCCATGAAACCGCAATGCACTGTCATGACCGACACGATATTCCCCGTTGATCGGTGTGGAAGCGATAAGTGCTACGCCGCGTGAAAGGCGAAGTTGCTCCCCCAGGAATCAAACGTGCGGGCCCGCTTGGCAATCCCAGCCTGCGCGTCGGCCTGCTTCTACAACCCCAATAATTTCTTCGCTCCAATTCCCATCTATATAACGGACATTGGCCCCTGCCGGTCGTCGGCCACAGGAGGATTCCCATGTCGCGCAAGATTCCCGACACCTTCCCCGGCTTCACCACGGAATCGATGCCGAGCCCGCACACGGCCGCGGCCGGCTGGGCCGCGCACCCCCTCACTCTGCGAAACGTGTCGCAGCCCGAAGCGGCGGGCTGAGCGCATGGCCCGCTTCGTCCGCCGCGATCCTGACCAGACCGCCCAGCGGCCGGTGATCGGCGTGCTCTGCTGCAACGAAGTGACGGACCGGCCGATCCAGGCGGTGGCCAGCCGCTTCATCGAGCCGCTGTCGAGGATCTCGGGGGCGACCGTGCTGCTGGTGCCCGCGCTGGTGGAGGTGGCGGACGTGGCGGCGCTCACCGGGCGGCTGGACGGGCTGCTGCTCACCGGCTCGCGGTCGGATGTCGAGCCGCACCATTATGGCGGCCGCGCGGTGCCGGAATCGCACACGGACCCGCAGCGCGACCGCGTCGCCCTCGCGCTGGCCGAACGGATGATCGAAAGCGGGCGGCCGGTGTTCGGCATCTGCCGCGGGTTGCAGGAGATCAACGTGCTGTTCGGCGGCTCGCTGCGCCGCGACCTCGGCGAAGCGCATCACCGCACCGGCGATCTGCCGTTCGAGGCCCTGTTCGACCAGCACCACGACGTGGTGCTCACGCCGGGCGGGCTGCTCGGCGGCCGCGCGCAGGGCCCTCGGATCAGCGTGAATTCGGTCCACCGCGAAGGCATCGACCGCCTGGGCGACGGCCTGACTATTGAGGCATTGTCGCCGGAGGACGACCTGATCGAGGCAATCTCCGCCCGCCCATGCGGCGCCGAGGTGCTCGCCGTGCAATGGCATCCCGAATGGGACGGGGCGAAGGCGCCGGCCGATCGCGCCTTTTTCGAACGCGTCGGCGCAAGCCTGCGAAGCCGCTTTGCCGATGGACACACGTCGAACGCGGGGTGCTTTCGCGGGCATTGATGGGCGCCAAAGGGCCCGAGCCCCGCACCTGTCCCCGGTTTGTAAGATAATGCCGCTAGCGGCGCGTGCAACCGAGGTGGAGCATGCGTTGAGCTGGCTGCGGGACATCGATCGCTGGTTTCTCGCCCACGTGCTGCCGCACGCGGCGGCGTATCGCGCGCGCGCCACGCACTTCTGCGGGCGCGACGAGGCAGAAGATCTCGTGCAGGAGGCCTATGCACGGGTGCTGAAGACGCCCGACCACCGTGCCATCGCGGAACCCCGCGCCTTCGTGCTCACCATCATCCACAACCTCGCGCTGGAGCGGCTGCGTCGCGCCGCGGTGGTGCGGATCGATCTGCTGGCGTCGCTCGACATGCCCGATCTCGCCGATCCCGCACCCGATGCCTTCGCGGTTGCCGCCGGGCGGTCCGAACTCCGGCATCTGCTCGAACAGATCGAGGCGCTGCCGCCGCAATGCGCGCGCGTGCTCCACATGCGCAAGATCCAGGGCATCCCGCCCGCCGCGATCGCCGAGGCGCTTTGCATCTCGCTCTCGACCGTGGAAAAGCATATCGCTAAGGGCCTCGCCCTGATTACGAAGCGCCGCCGCGAACGTGCGCTTCCCGCGGAGGAATCTTGGCCGACCCGATCGACCCCGAACAGCGCCACGCAGACCTGATCGACGAAGCCGCTGAATGGCTGGCGGCGCTCGATTCGGGTTCGGCGCGCATTTCGGCGTTCGAGGCGTGGCGCGCGGCGGATCCCCGGCACGCGGTTGCCTTCGCGGAAGTCGCCGGCAGCTGGCGCGACCTCGATGCACTGCGCGTCACGCAAAGCGACCTGCCGCCCCCGCCGCTAACGGATCTGGCGGAAGACAAGCCGCGCCGACGCCGGCATTTCCTGAAAGCGACCGCCGGTGCCGTCGCCGTCGCCGTCGCGGCGATGGGCGGCGGCTTCGCCTATCGCGCCATTGCGCGCGGCAAGGCGGAAACCGCAGTCGGCGAGCGCAAGACCGTCCCCGTGGCAAAGGGCATCGCGGTCGACCTCAATACCGACAGCTGCATCTACTGGCGCGACGCCACGCCGGCCGCGCTCTGGCTGGAGCGCGGCGAAGTGGCGATCCGGCTGGATGCGGGCCGCGCGCTCGACCTGCGCACCCCCGGCGGCCAGTTCCGCCTCGCGCCCGGTACCTACAATGCCCGGCTGCGCGGCGCCGCGTGCGAACTCGCCGTGGTGTCGGGCAGCATCGCCGACGCGCGCGGCGTGAAGGCCACCGCAGGCGAGGTCGCGCTCGCCACCCGGGGCATGCTGGAACGGCGTGCCGAGGCCGCCGATCTGGCGCGCATCACCGACTGGCAGAACGACACGCTGGTGCTGAACGGCGAGAGCCTCGATTACGCGCTGGCGGAGATCAACCGCTACCAGCCGCACAAGATCATGATCGGCGATCCGGCGCTCGCCCGGCTGCGGCTGGGCGGCACCTTTGCGACGCGCGATCCGGCGGAATTCCTCAGCGCGCTGCGCAGTTCGTTCGGCGTGCGCGCCACCATCGGCACCGACGGCGGCATCGTCCTCACTCGCGGCTGAATTTTTTCGCAGGCGAATGGCGGTTTCGCCGCGCCCATCCATCCTTGCTGGGACAAACGTTACCAAAAGCGGGGTTTCCATGCACAAGTTTCTGACGACGACCGCCCTGGTGGCGGCCGCGCTGCCGGCTGCCGCCCATGCCCAGGCGCCGCGCATCGCGTTCGACATCAAGGCGGGCGACACGGCGTCCGCGCTCAACAGCTTCGCGCGCCAGGCCGGCGTGCATGTCATCTTCCCCTATGACGCGGTGGCCAGCCGCAAGGTGCCGGCGCTGCGCGGCAGCTTCACCCGTGGCGAGGCGCTCCGCCGCCTGATCGCCGGCCAGGGCCTGGTGATCGCCGAGGAAACCGCCTCGATGATCTCGCTCAAGGTCGCGCCGGCGGAAGCGCCCAAGCCCGAGGCGCAGACGGCGCAGGCGACCGTTGGCGAGGAAATCGTCGTGCTCGGCACCGGTGAATCGCGCCAGGTGCAGACCGTCTCCGAAATCGCCATGCGCAAGACGACGCCGGGCACCTCGCCGCTGCGCGCGCTGAGCCGACTGCCGGGGGTGAATTTCGATTCCTCGGACGCGCACGGCACCTATGAGGCCGCCACCCAGCTCTCGATCCGCGGCTTCCTCACCGATCAGATGGGCTATACGCTGGACGGCGTGCCGCTCGGCAACATGCAGTATCGCAACAACAACGGCCTCTCGATCAACCGCGCGCTGCTCAGCGAGAATAACGGCCCGGCGACGCTCTCACAGGGCGCGGGTGCGCTCGGCACCGCCTCGACCAGCAATATCGGCGGTACGGTCGACTTCACCTCTATCGATCCCACCGGCCGGTTCGGCATCGACCTCGAGCAGAGCTATGGCAGCGCCGACAGCTGGCGGAGCTTCGGCCGGGTGAACACCGGCACGCTGCCCTGGGGCGGCATGCTCGCGCTGTCCTATGCCCATGACCGCCAGGGCAAGTGGAAGGGCTGGGGCAAGCAGGAACAGGACCAGATCAACGCCAAATATGTCCAGCCACTGGGCGAGGGCATCAAGTCCACCACCTTTCTTGACCTGATCGATCGCCGCGAGGACGATTACAACGACACCTCGCTCGCCCGCCTCAAGACCTATGGCTGGGACTTCGACAATATCCCCACCTTCGCACTCGCCGAACAGCTGGCGGTGCTGACCCAGAACGGCGGCACCGCCCCCGCCCCCTATCAGGCGCCCGACGACACCGTGTACCAGGGCGGCGGCGTGCGCCGCGACCTGCTCGGCTACGAGAAGCTCGAATATCGGATCAGCCCGCGCCTGTCGGGCTTCACCACCGCCTATCTGCACCTCGACAAGGGCATCGGCACCTGGGCCGACCCCTATGACCCGACGCCCGCCGCGTTCGGCGGCTCGCCCGTGTCGGTCTCGGCGCTGCGCTACGATCTGGATCGCAAGGGCGTGCTCTCGCGGCTCAAGTTCGAGGTGGGCGCGCACAAGATCGAGGCCGGCTTCTGGTACGAGCACAATATCTTCGACCAGGGCTCCTACCTCTACGGCCTGCAGAAGGGCGTGACCCCCAGCAGGTTCCAGCGCTTCTACACCGATCCGTTCAAGACCAAGTTCCGCAACCACTTCGTCACCGACACGGTGCAGATCGATCTGGGCGATACCTGGCAGGCGACCGCGAAGCTGCGCATCAATGCCGGGGTGAAGGGCGTCGTCTCGACCAGCACCGCGACCAGCATCACCAGCGCGACGCCGATCAACGGTTCGATCCAGGCCAAGAACTGGTTCCTGCCGACCGGCGGCATCCTCTACACGCTCGACGGCGGCAGCGAGTTCTTCGCCGACTATACCCGCAACATGGCGGCGTTCGTCGCCTCCACCTCGAGTGGGCCGTTCTCGAGCAGTTCGCAGGCCGGGTTCAACTATATCCGGGGCGACCTGAAGCCGGAGATGACCAACACCTTCGAAGCCGGCTATCGCTATCACGATCGCGCCGTGCAGCTTTCGCTCACCGGCTATTACGTCAAGTTCACCAACCGCCTGCTGGCCTCGTCGATCAGCGCGGTGGTGGTCGGCAACCAGAATGTGCTGCAGAATGTCGGCGGCGTCTCGTCGCGCGGCGTCGAGGCGGCGGCGAACTGGAAGTTCCTGCCGCATTGGTCGCTCTATGGCAGCTGGGCCTACAACGACGCGACCTATGACGACGACGTCCAGCCGCTGGGCGGCACGCGGATCCCGACCAAGGGCAAGCAAGTCGTCGCCTCGCCGCGCCATGTCGGCAATGCCGAGCTGGACTATGACGACGGCACGGTCTTCGGCACGCTTTCGGCGCATTATCGCAGCCGGCGCTACTACAGCTATCTCAACGATGCGCCGCTGCCGGGCGCGGTGAATTTCAACCTCTCCGGCGGGTACCGGTTCAGCCGCCTGCTCGACGTGCAGGTCAACGTCACCAACCTGTTCGACAAACAGTATATCGCCTCGACCGGCACCGCCGGCTTCGTCACCTCGGATCCGAACGGCACCTACACGACGCTGCAGCCTGCCGCGCCGCGCCAGGTATTCGGCACCGTCCGCGTTCATTTCTGAGGTTTCCCCGGCGGGAGCGTTTCGCGCGCTTCCGCCAACCCTGGCCGGTCCCTTCCCCCAGAAGGTGTCGGCCTTTTGGCGTACCGAAAGGATCGACATGCACCGCAGAACCCTGTTGCGCGGCGCCCTCGCCGCCCCGCTCGCGCCGCTCGCGCTCCGCAGGGCCGCGGCGGCACCCGAAAGCTTCACCTTCGCGCTGCTCGGCGATTGCCATATCCGCCCCGAGCTCGATGCGGTACGCGGCTGCACGCTGTGCTTCGAGCAGGTCTCCGCCTCGCCGGTCGACTTCGTGCTGCAGAATGGCGACCATATCGAGGATGCGCTGGAGACCAACCGCGCCCGTGCGACGATGCTGATGGACCTCTACCAGCAGACCGAGCGCGCGCATCTGCGCAAGAAGGTCTATCACGTACTCGGCAACCATGATTGCCTGGGCGTGTTCCCGGCGAGCGGCATCGCGCCCGACGCACCCGATTACGGCAAGCGCTTCTACACCGATCGCTTCGGCCCGCGCTATTACGCCTTCGATCACAAGGGCGTGCATTTCGTGGTGCTGGACTCGGTCGGCATCACCGCCGATCGCAGCTATGAAGGCCGCGTCGATGCCGAGCAGTTGGCCTGGCTGGCGGCCGATCTCGCCGCCCAGCCGGCGGGCGCGCGGATCATCGCCGTCACCCATATCCCGCTGATCACCGCGATGCGCTGCTACGAGCCCGAAAGCTGGCTGAACACGCCGCACAACTGGACCAATGTCGTCAACGCCCGCGAGGTGCTGCGCATCCTCACCGCGCACAAGGTGCTCGCGGTGCTGCAGGCGCACAGCCATGTCTATGAGCGCATCGAGCTGAACGGCATGGCGTTCATCACCACCGGCGCGGTGGCCGGGGCGGACTGGCGCGGATCCTTCCTCGGCACGCCGGAAGGCTATACCGAGGTAACGGTGGCCGGACGCGCGGTGCACAGCCGCTACCGAAGCTACGGCTTTACGAGCGTCGATCGCGAGGACGTCCCGA